>OFCQ01000149.1_pt1 | contig 47875 bp, 41 predicted proteins | sample 1520861 | NCBI WGS metagenome assembly OFCQ01 (sample SAMEA2699036, study PRJEB24076) | metagenome | biome: Human gut stool | place: Spain | collected 2012-11-21 | reverse complement strand
TTTTGAACTGGTTTAGGGCAATGGCAACGATAGCTGGAGTATCGCAGAGAATCGCGTTCAAATTGCAATATCGAAGCTTTCCGGAATCCCTGTTTCCGATTTCCTGTATCTTGGTGATTCGGGGGTCGATATGAAAACGGCTGATGCGGCCGGCATGTATGCGGTCGGTGCAGCATGGGGATTCCGAAAAGCGGACGAACTATGGAAGAATGGCGCTAAAGCAGTGATTCAAAATCCTTTGGAGTTGATTGAAATCATGAAATTGTGAGCGAAATCCATAAAACTGATTTTCGGGAGGATTTTAAAATGTTTCGTGAAATTAAGCCGACAAAGGTTTTCGAACAGGTGATAGAGCAGATAAAAGAGATCATTCAAAACGGGGAATTGAGATGCGGCGATCAATTGCCTTCGGAAAGAGATTTGTGTGAACAGCTCAATGTCAGCAGGACATCGATCAGAGAAGCTTTAAGGTCTTTGGAGATGCTGGGCATCATTGAGTGCAGACAAGGGGAAGGGAATTTTATCAAAGAATCCTTTGAGGACAGTCTGCTGGAACCTATTTCAATGACATTTATGCTGCATGGAAGCAAGACAAATGAAATTCTGGAATTGAGAAAAATCATTGAACCGGAAACAGCCGCTTTGGCGGCAAAGAACATCAGCGACGCCGAGCTTCAGGAAATAAAGGAACTGATGAGCTTACTCAATCAGGAGGATGATTCCGCAAAGAGCGCTGAGATCGATAAAAAAATACACTATAAAATTGTACAGGCGTCGGGAAATGATCTTATCACCAATGTGATGTATGCGGTTTCCAATCTGATAGACAGGTACATTGAAGACGTGGTGAGCAATCTGTTCCGGAGTCCGGAGAACAGAAATATCGTCAAGGAGCAGCATAAAGCGGTTGTCAGGGCAATTGAAGCCCATGATGCTTTGAAAGCCTCTGCGGCAATGCGAAAGCATCTGGACTATACAAATGATTTTATCAGCAGCTCGATCATCAAAAACCAAGGCGATTAAAATGCAAAAAAGAGCCGTAGGATTTTAGAATCCTACGGCTCTTTTTTCTTACAGGAAAAGACATTCTGATGGGAAATGACCCATCCGAAAAGTGTTTCGGTCAGCCGGCATTTTTCTGCCGCTTGATCACCTTCAGGCGAGAGAATTCCTCTCTGTCCTTTTCTTCCAGCGCGTCGGTAATGAACTTCACGGTTTCCTCAAAACGCGGAATCATGATGTTCTTCAGCGCGTTCGCGCGCTTCTGTGTCTTTTTCACGTTATCGGCCAGGCGGTAAACGCTGTTTTCCACCTCGGCCAGCTCTGCGGTAAGATACTTTACCTCCCGGAATTTCAGGTAGGCGTCATCCATCATGGCGTTTGTGTCCATCAGGCCGTAGCTGAGCGTGGGAGGCGTGCGTTCCAGAGACACCATGGGGATTTCTACGCCCATAACGCTGCGGTACGCCACATTCAGGTTGTCGTCGTAGGGGACGGTCTCCGCGATCTTATCGCAGATACCCAGCGTAACGTTGGCCATCTGCAAAGCCGCGTAGGCTTCCTCATACGTTTTGTCGATCTTATCCTGAAGCTCGTTGGCCCGCTCGATCAAAGCCATCATTTCGCGGATCAGAATGTTGCGCTTACGGTCCATCAGCTCAAAGCCGGTGCGGGCCAGACTAAGCGATTTCTTGGTGGCAAGAAGATTGCCCTTGGTTGGTACGATTTGAATCGCCAATGCCGCTCACCTCGCCTTAGTTATTGGTGGTTCCGTCTGCTTCTTCGTCCAGTTCATCCGAATCCTTCGCTGCGGTTTCCGGCTTGTAGAACTGGCTCAGAACCGCATCGTCCACACGATCCAGCTCAGAACGGGGCAGGGTAGACAGCAGTCTCCAGCCCAGATCCAGGCTCTGGTCGATGGTTCTGTTTTCGTTGTGCCGCTGGGTCAGGAACTGCTGCTCAAACAGCTTGCCAAAGTGCAGATACTGTTTGTCCACAGGGGAGAGCTCTTCCTCGCCGATAACAGAGGCCAGTGAACGGGCGTCCATTACCTTCGCATAAGAGGCGAACAGCTGGTTCGAGAGCGCGGAGTGATCCGCGCGGGTAAAGCCTTCGCCGATACCGTCCTTCATCAAACGGGACAGAGAGGGCAGAACGCCGACGGGCGGGTAAATCCCCATGCTGTCGAGCGTACGGTCCAGAACGATCTGGCCCTCGGTGATGTAGCCGGTCAGGTCAGGCACGGGGTGCGTTACGTCGTCGTTGGGCATGGTCAGAATCGGGATCTGCGTGACAGAACCGGTTTTGCCCTCTACCATGCCGGCGCGCTCATACAGAGAGGCAAAGTCCGAATACAAGTATCCGGGGAAGCCCTTTCTGCCGGGGATTTCGCCCTTGGAGGAGCTGAATTCGCGCAGCGCTTCCGCATAAGAGGTCATGTCGGTCATGATGACCAGAATGTGCATGTTCAGCTCGAATGCCAGGTATTCCGCGGTGGTCAGCGCGCAGCGGGGAGTCAGGGTACGTTCAATAATGGGGTCATTCGCCAGATTGACGAACATGACAACCTTCTGCAGAACGCCGGATTCATCGAACGAGCGGCGGAAATATTCCGCAACGTCGTTCTTAACGCCCATGGCGGCGAACACGATCGCAAAGTTATCGCCCTCCGCGCCGGTGATCTTTGCCTGGCGGGCGATCTGCACGGCCAGCTCATTGTGAGACATACCGGAACCGGAGAAGATCGGCAGCTTTTGTCCGCGGATCAGAGTCATCAGCGTATCGATGCTGGAAACGCCGGTGTTGATGTAGTTGACCGGGTATACGCGCGACACCGGGTTGATCGGGGTGCCGTTGATATTCATGCGCTTCTGCGGGAAGATGTTGCCCAAACCGTCGATCGGCCGGCCGGAGCCGTCGAACACACGGCCCAGAATCTCGGGGGAAAGGGGCATCTCCATAGGGCGGCCGCGCAGACGTGTGCGGGTATTGTTCAAAGAAATGCCGCGGGTTCCGTCAAAAACCTGAATGACCACGCGCTTGCCGTCCATCTGAACGATTCGGCCCTGGCGCATGGTGCCGTTGTCCAGACGAATGTCAACAATTTCTTCAAAAGAGGCATTTTCCACATCGTCCAGCACAATCAGCGACCCGTTTATTTCTTTGACGCCAATATAATCAAGAATCATAAAAAAACCGCCTTCTTTCCGTGGGGCTCAATCAGTTGTTGATGATATCCGCCACGGTGTTATCAATTTCTGCAATATAGTCATCAAACAAGTCCAGCTTGTCGTTCGGTACATCGTACTTGATCTTCACCAGCTTGTCAAACAGACCGGCCTGTATAATGCTGGAAATGGGAACGGACGCTGCGATGAGCTGCCTCGCTTTCTGGTACAGGTGCAAAATGACCTTCATCATCAGCTTCTGCTTCTCCAGCGGCACAAAGGTATCTTCGGCGTGGAACGCATTCTGCTGCAAAAAGCCAACGCGGATCAGACGTGCAATTTCGATGACGAGCTTCTGATCGTCGGGCAGAACGTCCGAACCGATCAGCTTTACAATTTCCATCAGCTTGTTTTCTTCCTGAAGAAGATTGTTGGTCTGTCTGCGGTACTCCAGGAATTCCTCGCCCACATTCTCTTTGAACCAATCCTGCAGGTCGGCGGAATATTCGCTGTAGCTGGTCATCCAGTTGATCGCCGGATAATGTCTTGCGTAGGCAAGGTTTTTGTCCAAAGCCCAGAAGCAGCGGGTAAAACGCTTGGTGTTTTGGGTAACAGGCTCGGAGAAGTCCGCGCCTGCCGGGGAAACCGCGCCGATGATCGTAATGGAGCCATCGGTGCCGTTCAGGTTTTTCGTATAGCTGGCACGCTCGTAGAATTCCGCCAGACGAGAGGGCAGATACGCCGGGAAGCCTTCTTCTGCGGGCATCTCTTCCAAACGGCCGGAAATTTCACGCAGAGCCTCCGCCCAGCGGGAGGTGGAGTCAGCCATCATGGCCACGTGGTAGCCCATGTCGCGGTAATACTCAGCCAGGGTAATGCCGGTGTAGATGGACGCTTCACGAGCGGCCACAGGCATATTCGAGGTGTTCGCGATCAGGGTGGTACGGTCGGTCATGGGCCGGCCGGATTTCGGGTCGATCAGCTCTGAGAATTCCTGCAGAACCTGGGCCATTTCATTGCCGCGCTCACCGCAGCCGACGTAGATGATAATATCTGCGTCGCACCACTTGGCAAGCTGGTGCTGCGTCATGGTCTTGCCGCTTCCAAATCCGCCTGGGATAGCCGCGGTGCCGCCCTTGGCTACAGGGAACAGGGTGTCGATGACACGCTGACCGGTAACCAGCGGAATTCTGGGCTGCATGCGCTCCGTAACCGGGCGCGGTGTACGGATGGGCCATCTCTGGCAAAGGGTCAGCTCATGCTTGTTTCCCTTTGCGTCGGTGAGCTCAACAACGGTATCGTTCGCACGATATTTTCCGTTTGCAGCCACCTTCGTCACGGTGCCGCTCAGCGAGGGCGGTACCAGGCATTTGTGCCGTATGATTTTTGTCTCCGGGCATTCGGCGTAAATAGCGCCGCCTTTAAGCTCGTCACCCACCTGAACGGTGACGGTGACCTCCCAGAGCAGGTCGGGATCAAGCGCGGGCACGTTGCTGCCGCGGGAGATAAACACAGAACCGGAATCGTCTGCGATCTTCTTCAGCGGGCGCTCGATTCCGTCGAAAATATTATCCAGAATCCCTGGGCCTAACGTAACATTCATGGGGCTGCCGGTACCGAATACCGGCTCGCCCGGACGCAGTCCGGTGGTTTCTTCATAGACCTGAATGGTGGTCACTTTATCGGTAATGCCGATGATTTCACCCACCAGACGTTCCTTGCCGACGAATACCATTTCCATCATGGAAAAGCTGCGCGAATTTTTAACTGTTACGACCGGCCCGTTAATACCATAAATTACATCTTGGTTCTCCATCTTCAATCATCTCCGTTATCGTTGGTATTACGGCTCAGACCACAGACATTCCAGAGGTTTCTTCAAACCACTCCTGCTGTGATTCCAGCATCGTGTCCAGTGTTTCATCGGCCATGATGCCCTTTTCGGCATGAAAGGCGCGAACACCGCCGATCAGAATATCCTGATCCGCCTGGACAGTGCAGTCTTTTGCAAATGCCTGCCGGAGCAGATCCTCATATTGCAGATCATCCTTTTTCACGCAGAGAACCGTGCCGGATTCCGGGAACAGCTCGGAAAGGCCGCGGGTATACTTCTGCAGCAGGGAAGGATACTGAGCGGATTTGGTGTAATCAATCAGGCGGTTCTTCGCCTTGTCAAACACCTCGTTTTCAATATTCTTTCTCTTCTCCAAAAGCTGCTTGCGGGCGTCCATTTCACGGTGCGCGATGTCACGCACGATTTCATCCCGCATGGCAGTCATTTCGCCCTGAATGAGCTGGTATGCCTCGTGCAGCACTTGGCGCTCCGCTTCTTCCAGCTGAGCCTGCTTGTACTCGGCAATTTCCTGTTCGATTTTTTCCCGCTGTTCCTGCGCGTAATGGTTGATTGCAGAACTAAATTTACTTAATTTTTCATCATTAGAAGCCATAGTAACCCCCCGTTCCGCCGCCTTGGCGGTTTAAATTTTTACTCCGATCGCCTCGCGGACATAGCGGGTAATAGAATCCTTGGTACGGCCATTGCCGTGACGGTCGGGTATTTCAACGATCAAAGGGCGTTTCAGGTTCAGCTTTAAATCGTAAACCAGCTCGGGGCACATGGAAATCAGGCGTTCGGTCATCAGAATCACCGCAACGTCCTTCATTTCAATAGCGTCGTTCAAAGCCTTGCGAACCTCACCGACATCGTGCGCCAAAATTCCCGGAATACCGGCCAGGCGCATTCCTACCAGCGTGTCTGTGTTGTCGCTGATTAAGTAAAATCGCATGTCAGCACCTGCTTTCCTTTGTTTCAAACTCTGAAAAGACTGCTTAAATCTTGTTCAGGATCAGGATGGAAATCAGCAGGCCGTACAGAGCAATACCTTCACCAAGCGCAACGAAGATCAGGGATTTACCGAAGGATTTGGGGTCTTCTGCAGTAGCGCCGATCGCAGCAGGGGAAGCTGCGCCAACAGCGATACCGCCGCCGATGCCAGCCAGACCGGTTACCAGGCCGGCAGCCAGCAGGCCCAGGCCTTCTTTACCGGCATTTGTGCCGTCGTCTGCAGCAGAGGTGGTGGTAGCATTTGTGGAATCATCGGTAGCAGCACTTACAACCATGGGAACAGCAATGGTAACAGCGCATACGATCATGAAAGCAGCGAGTTGAGAAACAAGGGCTGTCTTGGCCTTTTTACCGTGTTTGACTGCTCTGATGGCCAGGAAAACAGAGAGAATCAGTGCCGCAACAGGGAGAATTAACAATACGTAGTTCATAAGATTTGCCTCCAAAATATAGTGTTTTTTAATTTATTTACCGCTTGAAGCAGAATCAGGCTTATGCCTGATTCTGCTCCTGGCGAGCGGATACAGGATGGAAGGGACGGCCGTTGCCGTCGAAGAATCGGCTGAACATTTCATAGAATTCCAGCCTCAATACCTGAATGCCGGCCAGAAGGGCCTCCAGCGCCATGACAAAGATATTGCCCAGAATAAGAATCAGAACATATCCGATTCCAGAGGACATCTCGGCCAGAGTAAATACCACCATCATCATGCCCGCGTGAACCAGAACAAACGCGCCGACACGAAGGAAGGACATGGTGTTGCTCATGTAGCTGAGCAGATACTCGAATACTTCGAAAAAGTTCTGTGTGATAAATTCGCCCCAGCTGGCAGGCTGCCAGTCCTTGCGGCCCTCCAGAATCTCACTCAGAATCTCCTGGAAGAACATCAGCAGCAGCGGGAAGATCATAAAGCAAAGGACATACGGCGTGGTGACAATCTGCCAGCCCATCGCGATCTGTCCGCCGAAGCCGATCACGATCGAACCGTAAAACAGCAGTCCGGCCAAGCCGTTCGGGCTGAACAGCGCGTTGCCGTATTTCTTTTTCTTGATGCTCGAGTAAATGTTGATCAGCATGGCGATCATCACAAGGGATACGCCGATGCCGACAGCCGAATAGATAATGATGTTGGTGGTAGCGGGGTGCATTACCTCTACGGGCTTGTCTTCAAGGCCGAACAGTGCGTGGTAAACAGGGTTGAGCGCATGCTCAAAGCCGAATACCGAGCCGAAAATAAAGCCGAATATTGCGGAGGAAATGCCGCAGGGCATCAGAATTTTGCCGAGCCGCATGCGGGATTTTTTCCACATGAACAGACCGACCAAAGAGACGCACAAACCCTGCCCCAAATCGGCGAACATGATGCCGAACATAATAATATAGGTGATTCCCACAAAGATGGTGGGGTCAACCTCGTTGTAAGAGGGAAGTCCGAACATTTCCACAAAGAACTCAAACGGACGGAACAGCCTGGGGTTCTTCAGCTTGACAGGCGGGGAATGCTCCAGCTGTGCTTCCGCGTTTTCGAAAGAATATTCTACCGACTCCAGCGGTTCCAGTGATTCCCTGAATTCTTCCTCACCCTTCGCGGGGATCCACCCGGTGAGGACAAAGCTTTCGTGGTAACGGGCTCCGTAATGGCGGATGCCGAAATAGATGCTCTTTTCTCTCAGGTGGTTAAAGATCCGCTGGCAATTGTCTTTCTCCTGCTGCCAGTGGGCACTCAGCTTTTCGTTCATTTCGTTGACCAAAGCTGTAGCCTCATCGTGCTGCTGCTGGAGACGCTCGATCATTTCTTCCGGCGTTCCCTGGTAGCCGGTCAGGCTGATCCGCTTGAAAAACAGGCTGGAGAAAACCCGGTCTATTTCATCAATCTGCTCTGTCGGGGCAAAGTAGGCGCCCCAATAAGAGGCCGCATCGCTGGAGTTGGGGAAAAACATGATATAAGGATTGTCATTGTAAACAGAAAGCTTGTCGTAGCTCTCTTTTGGCAAAACGCCAAACCGCACCTGAACAAATTTGCAGTCCGTCACCTTTTCCAGGTTCAGGTCCATCCCTGCAAAGTGAGACAAATCCCGAAGCGAAGCATTCAGCTCCTGAATTTTCTGTTCCGCGTCGTTTTTCCGTTTCAGGCATTCTTCAATATAAGAAGTAAATTTCTCCACGTATTCCAGCAAAACACGATCTTCTTCCTCCGCCTTGCAGTCGGGTGCGCCCTCAAAGCTGAGGGGATGCTCGATCTTTTTGCAGGTATCCGAAAGCTTTTGCAAAGGAGCCGTGTAGGGGTTATCCTCCCCAATCGGAACAAAGGGCGTTGTATCGGAGTAGAATGAAAGAACGTTGTCGGGATGGAACATTTCAGATTGGCCACATCGAAGCGTCACCTCATCCAGTTCGTTCATTCGGCCGATAATACTGGCCATTTTTAGTTTTTGTACAGCCAAATAGCACCACTCCTTTCGTTAAAAATCAGAAAAAGCAAGCAGCTTTTTTATTTCTTCCGGCGGGAGATGATAGCGGATTCCCTCTACAATATTAATGATGTCCATCAGCTCGATCTGCAGATAGAAGATATAAGACAGCATAACAACCGATGCGTATACAGAAAAATGAACGCCGCGGCGGCAAACATTGTACAGCGCGCGCTCCGCCAGCTGATCGGCAAAATTGTATTCGATTTTGCTGGTCTTTTTGCCGATTCTTGTTTTTGCCAGAAGCGTGCGTACCTCCCCGGCATCCCGGGCCTGAATCATTTTTTCAATTTGGTCCTTGTTGAGAGAGCCGAACGGAAGAAGATTGCTGCGAATATAATCCGGGCCGGCCTGAAAATACGTTTTAAAGCGCAGAATACGGGCAAAGTTGTTCAGATCGAGATAAAGATCGACAATCTGCCGCAAATCCTGTTTCATGCCTTTGTACCGCAGATGCTCGATGGTTTCGTACAGCTGGCTGTACAAATAGGTGTTCAGCGCATTTTCTGCGGCGGTAAAGTCGATGGGATTGTCGTAAGTGGGGCGGAACGACTCAAGCAGCATCTGGTACGGCGTGTGAGCCAGAGCGGCAATAATGCTGTCGAAATTGTCTGCGCCCGAAAGCCGGACAAGGTCTATGCGCGAATGAACGGCCAGAGTGGCCGGCATGGAGAAAAAGTATTCCTTTGTCCTGTCGGCATTCAGGTGCAGCAGAGCATTTAAAATCTGATCCACCTCGCTGCGTTGTAGCAAATAAGCGGCCAACGCGTCACTGATGGAAATTTCATAACGGCACAGGGCCGCCGAATCCGCAAGCAGCTTCTGCTTGAGCCGGTTCTCCAGCTGACCGCGATGCACTTCTCTATCATTGATTCCCGCAAGCACCTTGTCGTAATCGGTGTTTGTGGCAAGGTACCGGGCGATTTCTGTGACGTTTTTGCAGTTGAGCATTTCCTGGTAATTTTGAGCAGTCAGTCTGCGTCCGTACATCGCGCGGGCCTTTGCCGAAACTACGTTGGAAGAGAGATGGGAAAGCATGAAATCACTCTCCTATCACATTGCTGACGATCGTATCGACCCATTTTTCGCCGCTCTGCGCATACTGCTGATCCAGCTGCTCCACCAGAGCGTGGTAGTGATGCTCTTTGACCTGCCATGTTTTTTCCGCCGCGGCTTGCTCAAGAGGTCTGTTTTTCTCGACTCTGGCTCTTGCTCTGGCCAGATAACGGCTCCGAATATCCTCCCGCGTTCTGGAAATTTCTTTTTCCGTGTCGATTTTCTGTTTCTGGGCGGCGTCCGTGATCTGCCTGGCTTTTTCGTCCATTTCGATGATCTGCTTCAGCATATCGTTCATAATGACCGCACCTCCTTGATAAATAAAATCTATGTTACACAAAATTCTCAGAAATCACATGCACAATTATAGCTCGCTCGTCACAAATATACAACTGATTTTTTGACAAATTTTCCGTCTGTGACACATTACCTCAAGAAAAATCAAAATGTTTTGATATTTTTTAGACACAATCAATTTTTCAGGCTCTGAAGCGGAGCCGGAATGCGTCCTCCGCGCTGAATAAAGCGCTGCGGCGAGTAACGATTGACCTCCATGACGGGGCCGCCGCCCAAAAGGCCGCCGAAATTCAGTTCCTCGCCCACCTGCTTGCCGATCGCGGGGATCAGGCGCACGGCGGTGGTTTTGCTGTTGACCATGCCGATCGCCGCTTCGTCGGCGATAATGCCCGAGATCACCTCGGCCGGGGTGTCGCCGGGAATGGCGATCATGTCGAGACCGACGGAGCATACCGCGGTCATGGCCTCAAGCTTGTTGAGCGTCAAAGAGCCGCGGCGCGCGGCTTCGATCATGCCGGCGTCCTCGGTAACGGGGATGAATGCGCCGGACAGGCCGCCGACGTGGGAGGAAGCCATAATGCCGCCCTTTTTCACGGCGTCGTTCAGCAGGGCCAGCGCGGCGGTCGTGCCGTGGGCTCCGCAGGCCTCAAGGCCCATTTCCTCCAGAATGTAGGCGACGGAATCGCCGACGGCGGGGGTGGGGGCCAAAGAAAGATCGACGATGCCGAAGGGGACAAACAACCGGCGGGAGGCCTCCTGCGCGACCAGTTGTCCCATGCGGGTGATCTTGAATGCGGTCTTTTTGATCAGGTCGGCGATCCCGGTAATATCGCAGTCTTCCGCCTTTGCCAGCGCGGCTCTGACCACACCGGGGCCGGATACGCCCACGTTGATCACGCAGTCCGGCTCGCCGGGGCCATGAAAGGCGCCCGCCATAAAGGGGTTATCTTCCGGCGCATTGCAGAAAACCACCAGCTTAGCCGCTCCAATACAGTCGCGGTCGGCTGTTTTCTCCGCGCATTCGCGGATGACGCGTCCCATTTTGCCGACAGCATCCATGTTGATTCCCGCCTTGGTGGTGCCCACGTTGACGGAGGAGCAAACGAAACTGGTGGTGCTGAGAACCTCGGGGATGCTTTCAATCAATGCGTAATCTCCCGGGCCAAAGCCTTTGTGTACCAGTGCGGAATAACCGCCGATAAAATTGACGCCCACCTCTTTCGCAGCACGGTCCAAAGCCTGAGCAAAATGTGCCGGACTTTTTGAGGGACACGCCGCTGCAATCATCGAGATGGGTGTAACGGATATGCGTTTGTTGATAATCGGGATGCCGTAATCTTTGCTGATATCTTCGCCGGTCTTGACCAGGTTGCTGGCATAGCGGCAAATTTTATCGTACACCTTGTCGCAGGCAGTTTTTTGGTCGGAATCCACGCAGTCCAGCAGAGAAATACCCATGGTAATGGTGCGTACATCCAGATTTTCGTTATCAATCATATTGATTGTTTCGAGAATATCGTGGGAATTAATCATGAAAGCGGTCCTTTCTATATATAATAGTGCTTTTCAGGTAGAGCTTTCTGCAGTCAGAGAACCCGGCCCGCGCTTAAATACGATGCATAGAGTTAAAGATATCCTCGTGCATGGTGTGGATCGTCAGATTCATGCTGGTTCCCAGTTCAGTCAGGCGATCAGCCAGATCACTGAAAGGAATGGTGCTTTTCGAAATATCCACCATCATAATCATGGCGAACATGTCCTGCAGAACAGACTGGGTCACTTCGATCACATTGACTTGGTTTTCGGCACAGATGGCAGAGACGCGGGCAAGAATACCCACCATATCTTTGCCAAGTACGGTAATTACAGCGCGCATGCGGCAGCCTCCTAAAATAAAGAAATTCCAATAAAAACTGGGTATTGATGCATTTTATTATGAAGTAGAAACATTGGTATGTCAAGTCGTTTTCGGCATCAAGCGCGTTAAGAAAAAAACTATTAAGACTAAATTTCGACTTTGAAAAAATTTAGAGGAAAAACTGTCTTTTTTGATTGATTTATGCTAAGATAATAAAAATCGCCAAGAAGTATCCCTGTTGTCCGCGAGGAAAAAGGGAAGCACAGGTATCTTTCTCCCGCTGCAGGCGGGAAAGATACCAAATCCTTTGCCTGTTTTGATAGAAGATAAGCATCAGATGCGGGCAATCAGAGACTGGAGGCAGCAGAGTTTTGAAATACAGATATTTTTCCGATTGTCATCTGCACAGCGATTGCTCCCGCGACGCGGAAGACCCGGCCATGATGATGTGCGAGGCTGCACAGCGCCAGGGCCTGTATGCCGTTGCCCTGACGGATCACTGCGAGTGCAATGAATATTATAAGGAAGAATACGACCGTTCCGTGCGCCAGTCTTACTTCGAGGCCAAAAAGGCCGCCGCGGTTTTTCAGGGCCGTCTGCGGGTGTACGCGGGCGTTGAGCTCGGCCAGCCCCTGCAGGATGTAAAGGCGGCACAGGATGTTCTGACTACCTGCGGTTTTGACTTCGTTCTGGCCTCTCTCCATAATTTGGCCGGGATGGAGGATTTTTATTTCCTCGACTACGATCACCAGGATGTCAACGAGCTTCTCACACGTTATTTTGATGAAATCCTTGAGATGGTGCGCTGGGACGGTTTTGATTCCCTGGCGCATCTCACTTACCCCTACCGATACATTACGGGCGATAAGGGCATTCCGGCCCAGCTTTACCCGGATCACGGCGAGGTCATCGACGAAATCCTCAGTCTGCTGGTTCAGAACCACAAGGCGCTGGAGCTTAACACCTCCGGCCTGCGGCAGAAGCTGGGGCAGACCCTGCCGCCGCCAGAAGTGATCCGGCGCTTCCGCCAGATGGGCGGAAAGTATGTGACCATCGGCTCCGACGCGCACCGCTGGGGAGACATCGGCGCCGGGGTGGAAACCGGGCTGTCTCTGCTTTTGCAGGCCGGGTTTGACCGGTTCACCATCTACGTTGGGCGCGAGCCCGTATTGCTGCCAATCGAATAAACAGCGCAGGGTCAATCCCGCGAACTGTTCAGAAAATTTAAGGAGGAACTATAATGGAAAAATTGTTAGCTCTTTTAAGTGAAAATGCCAGACTGACCCCTGCGCAGCTCGCAGCAATGCTCGACACAACGCAGGAAAAGGTCAATGAAGCAATCGAACAGTATGAAAAGCAGGGTGTGATCAAAGGCTACCGCGCGCTGATCGACTGGGAGAAGGTCGACCAGAATAAAGTTACGGCTCTGATTGAGCTGAAGGTCGTGCCGAAGCCGGATCGCGGCTTTGATGAGGTTGCAGATCGTGTGATGAGCTTTGATGAGGTAGAGAGCGTCTACCTGATGTCCGGCGGGTATGATCTTGCGGTGATTGTTCACGGAAAATCGATGCAGGAAGTGGCGTTGTTCGTCATGAACCGACTGGCTGCGCTGGATTCTGTTGTCTCCACAGCCACCCACTTCATTTTGACCCGGTATAAAGACGGAGGGGTTGTTCTTCACTCCGGAGAAGACAAAGACCAAAGAACGGGGTGTGTATGGTGATCGATTATCAATCTGTGATGAATCAACAGCTGCAGTCGCTCAAGCCTTCGGGAATCCGGAAGTTTTTCGATATTGCAAGTGAAATGGACGACGTGATTTCCCTTTCCATCGGCGAGCCTGATTTTTCCACCCCCTGGCATGTGCGCCAGGCCGGGATTCAGACGCTGGAAAAGGGGAAGACCTGGTACAGCCCCAACCGCGGCTTTATGGAGCTGCGTCAGGAGATCTGCAAGTGGGTTGCCCGCAAATACCAGGTGGAATACGACCCCGCAACGGACGTTGTTGTCACCGTCGGCGGCTCCGAAGCGATCGACGCGAGCCTGCGCTCGCTCGTGAACCCCGGCGACGAGGTTCTTATCCCCGAGCCGAGCTTTGTCTGTTATGTGCCGCTGGCGCAGATGGCCGGCGGTGTTCCGGTGATTCTTGAAACGAAGGCGGAAAATGATTTCCGCTTAACCGCCGAGGAGCTGCGCGCGAAGATCACCCCGAAGACAAAAGTCTTGGTTCTGCCCTTCCCGAACAATCCCACCGGCGCCGTCATGCGCCGCGAGCACCTGGAAGAAATCGCGGCGGTTGCCAAAGAACATAACCTGATGGTGATTTCCGACGAAATTTACAGTGAGCTGACCTATGGCGATACGCCCCACGTCAGTTTTGCCGCTATCGACGGCATGAAAGAGCGCACGATCCTGATCAACGGCTTCTCTAAGGCGTATGCCATGACCGGCTGGCGCCTCGGCTTTGCCATGGGGCCGACGGCGATCATCGCCCAGATGACAAAGCTGCACCAGTACGGCATTATGAGCGCGCCCACCATGTCGCAGTATGCGGCGATTGAAGCGCTCAAAAATGGCGACGACGATATTGAGGAGATGCGTTCCCAATACGATATGCGCCGCCGATTGATCGTAGATGGCCTCAATTCGCTTGGCCTGACCTGCTTTGAGCCCGAGGGAGCGTTTTATGTGTTCCCCTGCATCAAGAGCAGCGGCCTCAGTTCAGAGGAGTTCTGCGAGCGCCTGATTTACGCGGAGAAGGTTGCGATTGTACCCGGCAACGCGTTTGGCGACTGCGGCGAGGGCTTTGCCCGGGTTGCTTATTCCAACTCGATTCCGAATATCACCGAGGCCCTCAAACGGATCGAGCGCTTTTTGGGTACGCTCAAATAATTCTGCTTGTGTGGAATCATCCAACGGTTTTGCGCGCGGCTCCCGCCTTACGGGTGCGGCGGGCAAAGCCGTCTTTTTGCGGGGAAGAATGGGGGAATACTTCATGCAGACGGGGCGGCCGATTTGTGTTTATGCAACGGCAAAGCTGAATCTGACACTCGATATACTGGGACGCCGTGCGGACGGCTATCATCTGCTGGATATGGTGATGCAGACCGTTTCCGTTTATGATACTTTGCTGCTCACACCGACCCAAACTCCGGGAGTTGATCTGCTCTGCGACCGGGCGGGGATTCCCTGCGGGGAAGAAAATACGGTACAAAGGGCCGCGCACCTGTTTTATCAGGCGGCGCATCTGCCAAACGGCGGAATTCAAATCCGGATGTTAAAACGGATTCCCGATCAGGCGGGGATGGGCGGGGGCAGCGCCGACGCCGCCGCCGTGCTGCGCGCGATGAACCGGATCTACGATGCCGGCTTTACAATGGATGAGCTGTGCGCGCTGGGCCTGAAAATTGGGGCAGATGTTCCGTTTTGCCTTCGGGGCGGCACCATGCGGGCCGAGGGGATCGGCGAGGTTTTAACTCCTCTTTCCCCGATGCCGCAGTGCTTTTTTGTTGTGTGCAAGCCCTCTGTCAGCGTCAGTACCGCCGCGGCGTTTGCGCAGGCGGATCGCGACGGCGCGTCCTATCCGCGCTATACCCCGGCGATGATAAAAGCGCTGGAGACTGGCGAACTGCCCCTGATCGCGGGCAGCCTCGGCAATTCGTTTTCGCTGGCGCTGCCGGAGCCGCAGATCGAAGAGCTTCGGCAGGCCCTGCTGCGTATGGGCGCGCTTGGCGCCTGCATGACCGGGAGCGGCTCGGCGGTGTTCGGCGTTTTTTCAGAGCGTGTGCTGGCGGAGCAGTGCCGGGAAGAGCTGCGAAAAAAATATCGTCATGTTTTTGTCTGCGAGCCGGTCGGCGCTGAATAAAAATCTATGTCAGGTATCTTTCCCCTAAAAGGTGGGGAAAGATACTATTTTTTATTTTTTTCTTGGTTCGTGCGTATAAATCGAAAAAAAGAGGACAATCCTTTGGTTAACATAAAGAAGGAGATGACCCTTTTGAATACCACTCAGAATTCTCTGAAATTAAAGAACATAGAAAAAGCGCTGATCATCGCGTTTGTACTTACTGTTGCCTGCTCCTTTACTTCCTTTTTTTCCTTTGCACGGCAATGTGAAGATATTCCGAACCATGTTCTGCGCCTGCATGTGCTGGCCAATTCCGATACATCCGAGGATCAGGAGCTGAAGCTCTATGTACGCAACCGCATTTTGACCGAATCCGCCGGAATGCTCGACGGCATTACCGACCGAAAGGAAGCGGAACAGGTAGTGCGGCAGAATATGCCCCGGCTCAAAGCCGCGGCCGCTGAGGAAATCGCACAGCGCGGGTATCAGTACCCGGTGGATGTCGAGCTGGAAAACATCTATTTTACTACGCGGCATTATCAGCAGGTTACGCTGCCGGCCGGCGCCTACGATGCGCTGCGCGTGACAATCGGTCAGGCGCAGGGGAAAAACTGGTGGTGCGTGATGTTCCCGCCCATGTGCCTGCCCGCCGCTGAAGAAAAAGAAGAGCTCGACGATGTGCTGAACCCTCAGCAGATGGAGATCGTCACCGGGCAATACGAAATCCGTTTTAAATCACTCGAGCTGTACGAACAGTTCAAAAACTGGGCAGCCGGAAAATAAAAGACAGACCCTTCGGGAATCCGGCGAATCGCGTCGATCGGAAAGCTCGATTTACCGGATTCCTTCAAAAAAGCATTCCCTTTGCAGTTAGCTGCTCAGGGAATGCTTTTTGTCGTTCTATTTCAGATAACACACTTGTTAAAGAGTAAGGAATCAATCTGAAATTTCATGATTTGTGCGTAATCGTATCTTCCGACCCTTTGACACAGCAAAAGCACCCCATGGAGCCGACCGCGGTTACCGTTACCTCGGCGTATCGTTGTTTCAGCCTGTTTTCAAGGCTGGCTGCGGTTTCAAACGGCGGGGTGAAGAAGCCCTTCGGCACGTACAGCTTCTCAATGAACCAATCGGTTCGGCTTTGCTCGCCCTGAATGTAAAAGCAGCCGCAGAAAATTCCGCCGGGTTTTAACACCCGGAAGGTTTCGCGGTAGGCCGCTTCCTTTGAGGGGAATGCGTGAAAGCCGTTCAGAGAAAGCACAAGATCAAAGGTATTGTCGCTGAACGGGAGATTCCCGACATCGCCCTGCATAAAATGAACGTTGGAAAGCCCGGCCGCGGCCGCCCGGCGCTGCGCGGTTTCCATCATGGCGGTGGAATAATCCAGGCAGGTGATGTCCGCTTTGGGCAGCGTTCGGTACACCGGCATGGTCAGAACGCCGGTTCCCACCGGAACCTCCAGCATTCTGCCGGAAAAATCCTCCGGTATGCCCGAAAGAGCCAGATCCAGATAATGATCATTCCGGGGCTTGTTCATCTTCCATACCAGCCCGCAGATCAGCTTGCCGGGCAGGGTAGAGCAGGTGATCATCCCGTCATACAGGGTCGCCTCTTTGCCCAAAGATTGATAAGCCGTTTTGATTTCTTCATGTCTCATATTGCTTCTCCTTTCCCAATGCGGCTGCCGAATCAATCGGGCCGCGCGGAAGTTCGTTTGCCGATTTTTACTCAGAGCAGATACAGCGGGAGCGAATCGCCCTCTTTTAGTTAGCGGAATCTAACTAAAAGAACTGCTGCATCGAAATAGGTTCCCGGGTATCTGTTGTTTGGTAAATCGTGGAAGTACCATTTGTACCTTACTGCGTTCCAAAGATTTTGTCAACAGTGAATGGAATGTTTCAAAGAAAGCTTCGGGGTTCTTTCGGTGTGAGCGGTTTACGATCTTTCACACGCTTTTTTTCAAGGCTCTTTTATGCTATAATCAATATTTAAATGAAAAGTGCTCCTTTAGCAGGCTTGCACTTTACGAAATGGGGGATTGGGTTGCTTCATCTGCTGTTCGGGCGCTCCGGGAGCGGAAAAACACATTTTGTCCGGCAGGAGCTGCACCGGCTGGCCGAGCAGGGAGAACAAAAGCTGATGCTTCTGGTGCCGGAGCAATTTTCTTTTGAAAGCGAGCGCGCCATGCTGCGCCTTTTGGGGCCGCGCCGTGCCGCGGAGGTAGAGGTAGTCAGCTTCACCCGCTTGGCGGACGCAGCGTTCCGTCGTTTTGGCGGGTGCTGCGGCAAACGGCTCGACGACGGCGGGCGCAGCATTCTGATGAGCCTTGCGCTGGAGCAGACGGCGGATCACCTGCCGCTGTACCAGAAACATACCCAGACTCCCGAGCTGGTCAGCATGATGCTGACTGCTTCGGCGGAGCTGAAAATGTGCGCTGTCGCTCCGCAGGAGCTGTCCCGTGCGGCGGAACAGTTGGAAGACGGCACCCTGCGGGAAAAGATGAAAGAGCTTTCGCTGATTCTGTCGGCGTATGAGGCGTTGGTGGCGCAGAGCTACCTGGACCCGCAGGATGATCTGACCCGGTTAAAAGAGGTACTGCGTGCTCACCGCTTTTTTGAGGGCTACACCGTGTTCGTGGATTCCTTCAAGAGCTTTACCGCACAGGAGCTGGGCATTCTGGAGCTCGCGCTCTGTCAGGCCAAAGAGGTAACGGTCGCCCTGTGTGCTGACGGGCCCCGACAGGCGGATGCGGAAATGAGCCTGTTTACCCCGGTGTACCAAACGGCGCGCAGCCTGATGCGCCTTGCGCGGCAGAATTCCGTTGCGGTGGCGGCTCCTGTTACGCTGGAGCCGGGCGTTCGCTTTCACGGCGCGGGGATTCGCGCGGTGGAGGAAGGCGCATACCGCGGCCGCCGTATCCCTCTGCGGGGGGACACAGGCGATGTGGCACTGTATGCCGCCCGCAGTACTTACGATGAAGCGGCCTATGTCGCGATGACCATCCGCCGCATGGTGATGGCGGAAGGGTACCGTTACCGTGATTTCACTATTCTGGCCCGCTCGCCTGAGGCATACCGCAGCAATCTGGATGCCGCGCTCGAGCGGTGGGACATCCCTTATTTTATGGATGACCCCCGTGCGATCGATACCGAACCGCTGATGCGCCTTGTGCTGTGTGCGTTGCAGGCGGCGCGTTCGGGGTACCGCTCCGACGATGTGTTTGCATGCCTGAAAACAGGGCTTTGCGGGTACACGGCGGAAGAGATTTCACTGATCGAAAACTATGCCTTTTTGTGGAAGCTTTCGGGCAGAGAGTGGCTCGAGACATGGTCGCGGCACCCCCGCGGCTTTGCCGGCGAGCTGACGGAGCAGGATGCGCAGCAGCTTTCGCAGATCAACGAGCTGCGGGAGCGCATCATTGCGCCGCTGCGTCAATTTGCCGATTCCGTGCGCATGGCGGACGGGGAAACGTCGGCCCGCGCGGTATACCGTTTTCTGCTGGCGCTCGATGTGCCGGAGCATGTCAAACAGATGTGCCGCAGGATGAAAGAGATGGGAGAACCAGAGCTGGCAGACCGGCAGTTCCGGCTGTGGGAGCTTCTGATGCAGATCCTCGACCAGATGGCGCTGGTGCTGAAGGGACGAGTCCTCACAGCGCAGCGCTTTGGCGAGCTTTTGCGCCTTGTGATCGCCTCTGGCACGATCGGGAGCATCCCGCAGGGGCTTGACGAGGTCACGGTGGGGGCGGCGGATCGTTCCCGCCCGGCCGACCCCAAGGTCGTGTTCCTTTTGGGCGCGGTGCAGGGGGAATTCCCGCGCAACCCGTCGCCAGACGGTGTGTTCAGCGACGAGGAGCGCCGCGCTCTGATTCAGATGGGCCTGCCGCTCAACGGCACGATGGAGGATTCTTCCATGGAGGAGCGTCTGATGGCCTACACCGTTATGGCCGCCCCGACCGAGCGGTTGTTCGTCACCTACCCGGCGGCGGATATGGACGGCGCGGCGAAAGCGCCGTCGTCCATCGTGAGTGAAATCCGCTCCATATTGCCGGATATACCGGTGCAAAGCCGCTACCTGCTGCCGGAGGAGGCGTTCGCCAACAGCGAGCAGCCCGCCTTTGAAATGACAGCGCGGCTCTGGGGACAGTCGTCCGTGCTTTCCTCCACGTTGAAGGAACTGTTTTCTCGTCGGGAGGGCTATGCGGAGCGAATGGCCGCTCTGCGGCGGGTACACGAGCGCGCACCCGCCGCCTTTGAAAATCCCGTGCGTGCGCGGATGCTGTTTGAACAGATGCGCCACATTTCCGCCACGCAGATCGAATCGTACCACCTGTGCCGGTTCCAGTATTTCTGCCGCTATGGCCTTGGCGCAAAGGAGCGCCGCCCGGCGGAGCTGAACGCGCTGGAATACGGTAGTTTGATCCATTACCTGCTCGAGCATCTTCTACGGGAGCAGGGAGCCCACGCCCTTTCGGCACTCAGTGCAGAAGAACTGAAACAGCTCATTTTATCCTGCATCGAGCGCTATGTAGAAGAACAGCTCGGCGGCGCGGAGGATAAAAGCCCCCGCTTCCGCTTTCTTGTGGCCCGCATTGCGGATTCCGCACAGGTGGTGATTTCACACATCGCGAAGGAGCTGGCGCAGAGCAAATTCCAGCCCGCGGCGTTTGAGCTGGAGCTGAAAGAGGGCGGGGAGTTTCCGCCGCTCAAAATCACCTTGCCGAATGGCGAAACGGCAACCGTCGAGGGGAAAATCGACCGTGTGGACGTCATGGAGCTCGACGGGGTGAAATATGTCCGCATCATCGACTATAAAACAGGGAAAAAAGAGTTCCGCCTGTCGGATGTGCTGTATGGGGTCAACCTGCAAATGCTGATCTACCTTGCGGCACTGATTCAGAACGGGCGCTTTTGCCCTGCGGGGATTTTGTACATGCCCGCCGTGCGCCCTGTGATTTCCGCAGCGAAAGGACAGTCGATCGAAGCACTTACAGCGGCTGTCGAAAAGAAGCTGCGCATGAATGGTCTTCTGCTCGACGATTCCCGCGTGATTCAGGGGATGGAGGAGCAGGCCGAGGGCAAATACATCCCCGTTGCGCTCAAAGACGGCAAGCCCGCAAAAACCGAATCGATTGTAAATGCTCCGCAGCTTGACGGAGTGATGGAATATATCAAAGACCTTACGGGGCAGATGGTGCAGACCCTGCACGGGGGCGACGTTGCCGCTCTTCCGCTGACGGGTGAGCACAACGCCTGCCAGTACTGCCCGTATTTTGCCGTGTGCGGCCATGAGGATGCCGACGGCGGGCGCGACTGCCTGCGGCTGGATAAGGCGGAAACGCTCCGGCAAATATTAAAAGAAGAAACGGGGAAGGAGGGGGACGAAAATGGCTGAACGAAGCTGGACGCCCGCGCAGGCGGACGCGATTCACGCCAGGGGCGGCACACTTTTGGTATCGGCTGCGGCCGGTTCCGGCAAAACAGCCGTGCTGGTGCAGCGGGTGATCGAGCGCATCACGGACGAGCAAAAACCCAGTGACGCCGACCGCCTTTTGGTCGTTACCTTCACCAAGGCCGCGGCGGCGGAAATGCGCGAGCGGATTGCCCAGCAGCTCTCCCGCATGCTGGCGGAGGACCCCTCGAACACGGCGCTGCAGCGGCAGCAGATTCTGCTGGGCGGCGCGCACATCAGCACGGTACACAGCTTTTGCAGTGAGCTGGTGCGCGAGAATTTCTACAAGCTCAATATCTCCCACGATTTTCGCATTGCCGACGAGGGGGAAATGTCTATCCTGCGCGGTGAAGCGATCACGCAGGTGCTGGAAGACTGCTACGCCGCAGCGAATCCCAATTTTTACGAGCTGGTCGAAGCGTTCAGTTCCGACCGCGACGACAGCCGCTTGATCCGCGCGGTGAATCAGTTATACGATTTCATCCGTTCCCATCCGTTCCCGGAGCGCTGGCTGCGCGAAAAGGCAGAGATGTATTCCGGCGCTGTTCCGGTACAGGAGTCCCCCTGGGGGGCGTGTCTGCTCTTTTTTGCAGAGGAAGCCTGCGATTACTGCCTTTCGCTGGTGCGGGATTCGCTGGAATCGATGCAGGCCGACGAAAAGCTTTCAGCAGCATATACCGAAGCGTACCAGTCCGATCTTTCGGGCCTTTCCGCTTTGTACCGCGCGGCGCAGCAGCAGGAATGGGACAATGTGGGCGAGCTCGCCGCGAATTTTGCGTTTGCCCGCTTAAAACCGGTGCGCGGCTACACGGAGGACCCTTTGAAGCTGCGCCTTTCGGCCTGCCGCGACGAAGTGAAATCCACCGTGAAAAAGCTTGCGGCGCTGTTCTCCGCTACTTTGCAGGATTGTGCCGACGATCTGCGCGCGCTGTCCCCCGTTGTGGAACAGCTGTTTGCCGTTGTGACGGCGTTTTCGCGTGCGCTCGACCAGATGAAAGCGGAGCGCCGCCTTGCGGATTTTGGCGATCTGGAGCATTGGGCGCTGCGTCTTCTCGTGCGCGAGACGGAAAACGGCTACGAGCGAACCGAAGAAGCGCTGGAGCTTTCCCGCCGCTTCGATGAAATCATGGTGGATGAATATCAGGATACAAATGAGGCGCAGGATCTATTGTTCCGTGCGATATCTCAAGATGAAGCGAATCTTTTTATGGTCGGCGACGTCAAACAGAGCATTTACAGCTTTCGCCAGGCGATGCCCCGCATCTTTTTGCAGAGGCGCGCCGATTTTGCCGAATACGACCGCGAGCAAAACCGTTACCCGGCCTGTATTGTGCTCGACCAGAATTTCCGTTCCCGCTCTACCGTGACCGACGCGGTGAATTTTGTTTTTGGGCAGCTGATGTCCTCACAGGCCGGGGATGTGGAATACAGCGGCAAAGAGCTTCTCGTGGCCGGTGCGTCGTACCCGCCGCAGGAAGGCTGCGAAACCCGGCTCGATATTCTCGATCTGTCGATGGGCGAAGGCTCTGGCGATGCGATGGAGCTGCTGGAAAGCCGCCATATTGCCGAAACCATTTTACAGATGATGGCACAGGGTTTTCAGGTGACGGAAAACGGGGTGCAGCGGAAGGCGGTGTTCCGCGACTTCTGCATTTTACTGCGCAGCGCGAACCAGTATGCCGCCCGCTACGCGCGCGAGCTGCAATTGTGCGGGGTGCCTGCCTGGGCGGATTCCTCCAGCGGATTTTTCGAAGCGCCGGAGATTTCCACGATTCTGTCGCTTTTGCGTGTGGTTGATAACCCGGTGCAGGATATCCCTTTACTTTCGGTGCTGATGAGCCCGATCTGCGGCTTTACGCCGGATGAGCTGAGCGCGGTACGCCTGCGCCTGCCAAAAGCTCCGCTGTATCTGGCGCTGAGCGAGTGCGCCAAATCGGGTGAAGCCCGCGCCGCCGGGGTCATCGAAGAGCTCGACGGTTTTCGTTCGCTTGCGGCGACGCTCCCGTCTGACCGTCTGCTGAACGTCATCTATCAGAAGACAGGGTATCTCACGCTGGTGCAGGCCATGACGAACGGCGAGCAGCGCCTTTCTAACCTTCAATTGCTCATGGAGTACGCGAAAAAGTACGAGGCGTCAGGCTATAACGGCCTTTCGGGCTTTATCCGCTTCATCGACCGGTTACAGGAACAGAACGGCGATTTGCCCGGAGCTTCCACGATTTCAGAAGCCTCGAACGTGGTGCGCATCATGAGCATCCATAAATCGAAGGGGCTCGAATTCCCCGTCTGCATTCTGGCCGGGTGCTCGCGCCGCTTCAATAAGGAGCGCGGCGACGCTCTGCTGCACCCGGAGCTGGGCCTTGGCATCAAGCGCAAGGAGCAGGGCGGGCTGGCCCGCGTGACCACCCTGCCGAGGGAAGCGATCGCGCTCGAGCAGGAGCGGCAGTCGATGTCCGAAGAGCTGCGCGTGCTGTATGTCGCCATGACCCGCGCCCGGGAGAAACTGATTCTGCTGACCACGGTGCGTGACCTGAACACAACGCTGGCCTCCCTCGCGCCGCAGCTCACGGCACAGGAGCGGATTTCGCCCTATGTGGTGCGCTCGGCGTCGAGCATTTCAGACTGGATTCTCTCTTGCGCTCTACGCCATCCGAGCGGCGGGGCCCTGCGCGACCGCGCCCTGTGCAGCGGCGAGCTGATTGCGGATTGTCCCGGCCAGCCGTGGGAAATCCGTGTTCTGCCCGCGCCGGATTTGGAGGAAGGACCGGAGCAGGAGGAATCCGTTTTGGCGACTCCGCCGCCGGACCCGGAGCTGCTTGCCCGCATCACCCAGGAAATCGACTTTGTGTACCCTGACGCGGTGCTGTTCGGGGTGCCGGCCAAGGTGTCCGCTTCTGAGCTTGCGGCAGAGAGTGCGGGGGAGGATTACGAAATCCTGTCGCGCCCCGCATTTTTGGGGAAAGCGGGACTTACCCCGGCGGAGCGTGGTACGGCACTGCACCATTACATGCAGTTTGCCGATTATTCCGCGGCAGCCGAAAGCCCGCAGCAGGAGCTGGAGCGCCTGAAGTCCGGCGGCTTTTTGTCGGAGGAGGAAGCGAACGCGGTGGATTTGCGCCACGTGTCTGCGTTCTTTCAAAGCCCGGTCGCAAAGAGGATGCTCGCATCCGAGCAAAGCTACCGTGAGCTTCGCTTTACGGTGGAAATCCCCGCTTCTCTGCTGAAAGCGGATGTTCCCGCAGAGCAGCAGGTGATTTTGCAGGGCGCGGTGGACTGTGCGTTTGTCGAGCGGGACGGCGCCGTGATCATCGATTACAAAACAGACCGCGCCGCTTCCCCGGAAGAACTGTGGAATCGCTACCGCGTTCAGCTGGCGCTGTACCGGCTCGCTGTGGAGCGTGTGCTGGAGCTGCCGGTAAAGGAGTGCATGCTGTACTCGTTCTCTTTGGGGCGGACAGTAACGGGCGAACTGAATGCGCCGGGAGCAACCGGCCTTGCTCTCTGAACTAAATTTTTCTTGACAAAAGAAAATACGGTTGCTATAATATTGTCTGTAAACAAAGCAGGGCAAAATTTTGTCCTCACCTATGGGGTTTCGTCCGTCATGGGTCAATACATCGGTGCTTTTCCTTTGGGGAGAGCGTGTGATTTGGTATTGATGCGCGGATGGAGAATTCTGTCCGCGCTTTTTGTTAGCCTGAAACGTATTTTGGAGGTGCTTACCAATTAGCAACAAGGAACTGCAGATCAACGAAGAGATTCGGGATAAAGAAGTGCGTGTCGTAGATAAGGACGGCGCTCAGCTGGGTGTTATGCCGATCGCGCAGGCCATGGCAAAGGCGGCGGAAAGCAATATGGATCTGGTGAAAATTGCACCGCAGGCTAAGCCTCCGGTGTGCAAGATCATCGATTACGGCAAATTCCGCTTTGAGCAGGCCAAGCGTGACAAAGAAGCGAGAAAAAATCAGCATGTCGTAGATATTAAAGAGATTCGCCTTTCTCTGAATATCGATACCCATGACTTTAATACGAAAGTGGGTCATGCAACCCGCTTTTTACAGGATGGGGACAAGGTAAAGGTGTCGATCCGCTTCCGTGGCCGTGAAATGGGCCACCCGGAACAGGGGCATCAGATCATGCAGAAATTTGCGCAGGCGTGTTCCGAAATCGCGAACGTAGAGAAACCGTCTAAGCTCGAGGGGCGCAATATGCTGATGTTCCTTGCTCCAAAACCCACGAAGTAATTATTTTAAGGAGGGGCAACTGTTATGCCTAAAATCAAGACGCATTCCGGCGCAAAAAAGCGCTTCAAAATTTCCAAGAACGGAAAAGTGATCCGCGGTCACGCGTTCAAATCTCATATTTTGAACAAGAAGTCCACAAAGCGTAAGAGAGTTCTGCGCCAGACCACTGTGACCGACGTTACCAATGTGGCGAAGGTTAAGAAAATGCTGCCCTATAAATAAGGAAGCAACCCTAAGAAAAGAATCTTATTTTGACCATATATTTGGAGGTAACAGATCATGGCTCGTGTGAAAGGTGCGTTGGCAACACGCAAAAGAAGAAAAAAGGTATTAAAGCTTGCAAAAGGCTACTGGGGTGCGAAGAGCAAGCATTTTAAAATGGCCAAACAGGCCGTTATGAAGTCCGGCAATTACGCCTATATCGGCCGTAAGCATAGAAAGAGAGATTTCCGCCGCCTGTGGATCACCCGTATTTCCGCCGCCTGCAAAATGAACGGCGTGAATTACTCCTCTTTTATGAACGGCCTCAAAAAAGCGAACATTACCCTCAACCGCAAGATGCTGTCCGAAATCGCTGTTTCTGATGAAGCGGCCTTCCAGGCTCTGGTAGAGAAGGCGAAAGCGGCCTTATAATAAGCTGTGATTGCGCCCGGGTCGTGACCCGGGCGCATCATTTTTGATTTCAAATAATTTGATCTGGAGAATAGAAATGATGCCCTGCCAGGTGATTACCAGCCGAAAAAATGAAATAATAAAGACTGCTGCAAAGCTGCGGGATTCCGCTTCCTTTCGCCGGGAGCAGAACACCTTTCTCGCGGAAGGCGCGCGTCTGTGCGCCGATGCGGCCGACAGCGGTCTTTTGATCCATGGCGTGTTCTACACGGAACGGGCGGGGGAAAAGTACGCTTCTTATCTGGAACGGATTTTCCCGAAGGCGGAGCAGATGTATCAGATCGCCGATTCGGTGGCGGAGCTTTTAAGCGATACCCGCCAGCCGCAGGGCGTGTACTGCACGGCGGAGCTGCCTAAGCGTACCGCCGCGGCAGAGCTTGGGCAGAGCGGCTGCTGCCTTGCGCTGGAGGAAATTCAGGACCCGTCGAACCTTGGGGCGGTTCTGCGCACAGCGGAGGCGCTCGGTGTTTCGGGCGTGGTGCTGGCCGGTTCCTGCTGCGACCCTTACGGCGCGAAGGCGCTGCGCGCCGGGATGGGCGCGGTGTTTCGTCTGCCCCTTTATTTTGAGGAAGACCTTGCACTTTGCGTGCGCCGTTTGCGCGAGCAGGGCTTTTTTACCGCCGCAGCCGTTCCCGCGGAGGACGCTTTGCCGATCACCCGGGTTTCTTTTCCGTCCGCCGTTCTGCTGGCTGTGGGGAACGAGGGCGCGGGACTGTCACAGGAGGCCATCGCCGCCTGCGAAGCGCGCGTTACCATCCCGATGCTCGGAAGAGCGGAATCCCTGAACGCGGCGTCGAGCGCCGCCATCCTGATGTGGGAGATCATGAGAACGCGGGGGAGATTGGAATGAGTTGCGAAACAGCTTTCTGGGTGTGGCTTCAGCATGGCCTTGGCGCGGGCAGCGGCAAGGTCAGCCGTGTGCTTTCCTGCTGTACCGGCTTGCGGGAATTCTGGGAGGCCGGCCCGCAGTTCTGGAAGCTTCAGGGCTTTTTTACCGCGCGGGAGCTGAGCGCTCTGCGAACCTTTACCCCGCAGGACGCCCAGCAGATCGTCGACCGCTGTGAGCAGTCGGGCATCCGTCTGCTGACGCCCGAAGAAGAGGAATATCCCCGCTCTTTATGGGAAATCGCAAACCCGCCCTGTGTTTTGTATGTCAAAGGACAGCTGCCTGCGGTAGATGAGATGCCTACCATCGCGATGGTAGGCACGCGCGACGCGACCATCTCCGGCAAGAAAATCGCTTTTTCCCTTTCCTATCAGCTGGCCCGCGCGGGTGCAATTGTAATCAGCGGCGGTGCACGCGGAATCGATACGGCGGCCCACAAGGGCGCGCTGCAGGCGCAGGGCAAAACAGTCTGCGTGCTGGGCTGCGGCCTGGATTATCCGTATCTGATGGAAAACGCCGGTCTGCGGGACTGGATCGCCGAAAGCGGCGCGGTGATTTCGGAGTACCCGCCCGATACGCCTGGCTCTAAAGCCGCGTTCCCGATCCGCAACCGGATTATCTCCGGCCTTTCCTGCGGTGTTCTGGTGGTGGAGGCTGCCGCGAAAAGTGGATCCCTGATCACAGCAGATCTGGCCCTGGAACAGGGGCGCGACGTTTTCGCGGTTCCCTGCGGAATCGATAACCCAGTTTCGCGCGGGGTCAATACGCTGATCAAAAACGGTGCGGTGCCGGTCAGTAGCGCCGCAGAGCTGTTGGAGCAGTACCTTGACCGTTTTCCGGGGAAAATCCGGATGCCCGGCCGCGAAAATCCCGATGTGCCGTTTGCCATGATTCCCGAGCGCCGTCCTGCACAGGCGGTACAGCCTGCCGCGGCGAAACGGAAGGCTCCACAACGGCAGAAAGCAAACGCTTTTTCCGAGCTGATTTCCGAGGATATCCCCGATTTGCTTTCCGATCTGCCGGACGGTTCTTTCGATCGTGAATTACCCGAGCCTCAGCCGAAACTGCCGCTGACGCCGTCAGAAGCGTCGGAAGACGCTGTTCTGCTCGATTCCCTGCTGACGAAGGAAGCGGTTCATCTGGCTGTTCTGGGGCAGCAAAGCGGACTTGCCCCGCAGCGCGTACTGGCAGCCCTGACGGAGCTGGAGCTCCTTGGCCGTGTGCGTCCTCTTGGCGGCGGAAGGTATTGCTGCTCGTGACAAATTGGTTGATTTATGGTAAGCTTTGTGAAAACCGTCTGATTTCAGCCGGCTTTCACAGTGCTTAATGGTCTGTAGGTGGCAGTAATTTCCATTTATTTTTGTCTGCCCCCTTGCGTTAATCCATTTGAGTGGATACAATTTGAAAAGAAAGAGGTGGTTTCTATATGTCAAAACTGGTGATTGTTGAGTCACCTGCCAAGGCAAAAACAATCAAAAAGTATTTAGGCTCCGGTTACGAAGTCGTCGCATCGATGGGACATGTTCGCGACCTGCAGGAGAACCGTTTGAGCGTGGATATAAAGAACGACTTTAAACCCAAGTATGAGATTATCAAAGGAAAGGAAAAGCTGGTTCAGGAGCTGAAGAGCGCGGCGGAAAAAAGTGAATCCGTACTGCTCGCAACCGACCCTGATCGTGAGGGAGAGGCAATCTCCTGGCACCTTGCCTATATTCTGGATCTCGATACCACTCTGCAAAACCGCATTACCTTTAATGAAATCACAAAGACCGGCATCACAAACGGAATGGAGCATCCCCGCTCCATCGATCTGGATTTGGTCAACGCCCAGCAGGCCCGCAGAATTCTGGATCGCCTGGTGGGCTATAAGCTCAGCCCGTTTTTGTCGCAGAAAATCCGTCGCGGACTTTCCGCGGGCCGCGTGCAGTCCGTCGCTGTCCGCCTTGTCGTTGACAGGGAAGAGGAAATCCGCGCCTTTGTGCCGGAGGAATACTGGAGCATCGACGCAAAGCTGATCCCGAAGGGAGAGCGAAAAGCGTTTGCCGCGGCCTTCTATGGGGATGCCAACGGAAAAATCAAGATCACCAATCAGCAGCAGGCGGATGAAATTCTGAAAAGCCTTGAAAACGCGGAATTCTTCGTCTCTAAGGTGAAAAAGGGTTCGCGCAAAAAATCCCCCGCGCCGCCGTTTATTACCTCTACCCTGCAGCAGGAGGCCTCGCGCAAGCTGGGCTTTCAGGCCCGCCGCACAATGAAGGCGGCTCAGGAGCTGTACGAAGGCGTTGAGATCGAGGGCATGGGCGCCATCGGTCTGATCACCTATATGAGAACGGACTCTCTGCGTATTTCGGAGGATGCGATCCACGATGCCACGGCCTATATTGAAGAGCGCTGGGGCAAAAAGTATCTGCCGGATGCTCCCCGTCACTTTAAAACAAAGGCCAATGCACAGGACGGTCATGAGGCGATTCGCCCCTCTACTCCCAGCATTACGCCCGAACAGGTCAAAAACAGCCTGACCAATGACCAGTATAGACTATATAAGCTGATCTGGGAGCGCTTCATCGCCTGCCAGATGGCCAACTGCCTGCAAAGCACAACGCAGGCGGATATTACCGCTGGGGAGTACCTCTTTAAGGCCTCCGGTTATACCGTCACGTTCGACGGCTTTACCGTGCTGTACGAAGAGGGCAAAGATGAAGAAACCGAGCAGGGCGGTGCGCTGCCCGTGCTGACGCAGGATATGCCGCTCAAAAAGAAAGAGCTTGCCGGCAACCAGCACTTTACTCAGCCGCCGCCGCGCTATACGGAAGCGTCGCTGATCAAGGCGCTGGAAGAAAACGGAATCGGCCGCCCGTCTACCTACGCCGCGACCATTTCCACCATCACGAGCCGTGAATACGTTGTGCGCGACGGAAAAGCGCTGCATCCCACCGAGCTGGGGGAGGTTACCACGCAGCTGATGCGCGAGCGCTTCCCGAAGATCGTCAACGTCAAATTCACCGCGCAGGTGGAAAAGGATCTGGACACCGTTCAGAGCGGCGAAACCGATTGGGTGCAGACCCTGCACAATTTCTACGGCGATTTTGAAAAGACCCTGAAAAAGGCCAAAGAGGATATGGAAGGGGTCAAGATTCAGCTCAAAGAGGACGAAACCGACGTCATCTGTGAAAAATGCGGACGGCATATGGTGGTCAAGGTGGGGCGCTACGGCAAGTTCCTGGCCTGCCCCGGGTACCCCGAGTGCAAGAATGTAAAGAAGCTCGTCGTGGAAAACGGCGCGGAATGCCCCAAATGCGGCGGCAAGGTCGTCGTGAAAAAGACCAAAAAGGGCCGTGTGTTCTATGGCTGCAGCGAATACCCCAAGTGTGATTTTGTTTCCTGGGATGAGCCCACCATGGAGAAGTGCCCGCGGTGCGGCAAAACGCTGCTTCGCAAAAAAGGAAAAACACCGAAGCTGTATTGTGTAACGCCTGACTGCGGCTATGAGAAAGTGGAAGAACAATGAAAATATCTGTCATAGGGGCCGGTTTGGCCGGTTGTGAGGCGGCCTGGCAGATTGCCTCCCGGGGAATCAAGGTGGATTTGTACGAAATGAAGCCGGTTCACTATACTCCCGCCCACAAAAATCCCGGCTTTGCAGAGCTGATTTGTTCCAATTCGCTCAAGGCCGAGCGGGTTTCCAGTGCCGCCGGTCTGCTGAAAGAGGAAATGCGCCGTCTGGGCTCTTTGCTGATGCAGTGTGCGGACAAGGCCCGCGTGCCGGCCGGCGGAGCGCTGGCGGTGGACCGCGACATCTTTTCCGCGCTTGTTACCGAGCAGATCCGCAGTCACCCTTTGATCCGCGTTCACACGGAAGAGGTGCAAAGCATCCCGGACGGCGGCATTCGCGTGGTTGCCACCGGGCCGCTCACGGCGCAGGCCCTTGCGGATGACATTGCGATCTTCTGCGCCGGCAGCCTCAGCTTTTACGACGCTGCCGCGCCCATTGTCACGGCAGAAAGCCTTGACATGGACGCGTGTTTTTCCGCCTCGCGGTATGACAAGGGCGGCGACGACGCGTATCTGAACTGCCCGATGAACAAAGAGGAATATGAACAGTTTTATGACGCGCTGGTATCCGCTGAACGCGCGCCGGTGCACGGCTTTGATGTGGCCGACCCCAAGGTGTACGAGGGCTGCATGCCGGTAGAGGTGATGGCCGGGCGCGGGCGCGATACGCTGCGTTTCGGGCCGCTCAAGCCGGTCGGTCTGCGCGACCCCAAAACGGGGCACCGCCCCTGGGCGGTGGTTCAGCTTCGCCGCGAGAACGCCGCAGCAACCCTGTATAATCTGGTGGGCTTTCAGACCAATCTGAAATTCCCGGAGCAAAAACGGGTGTTCGGGCTGATCCCCGCGCTGAAAAATGCCGATTTTGTCCGCTATGGTGTGATGCACCGCAACACGTTTGTCAATTCGCCGAAGATCCTGTACTCCGATTTCAGCCTGAAGGCGGACCCGAATCTATTTTTCGCAGGCCAGCTTACCGGAGTGGAGGGCTACATGGAATCCGCGGCCTCCGGGCTGATGGCCGGGTGGAACGCCGTACAGCGTCTGCTGGGGCAGGATACCGTGATTCTGCCGCGCGAAACGATGATCGGTGCGCTGAGCCGGTACCTGGTGGAATGCGATCCGGCGCATTTTCAGCCCATGGGGGCGAATTTTGGGATTCTTCCGCCTTTTGAAAAACAAATTCGTGATAAAAGAGAACGGTACGAGGCATTGGCACAGCGATCTTTGGACATGCTTCTACCATATATCAAGAAAGACGTTGCTGTGATGGGAGGTTTTTCCGATGAAAATCATTGTTGATGCGTTCGGAGGCGACAATGCGCCGCTTGAAATCCTGAAGGGCTGTGAGGCTGCTGTCAAAAGTCTGGACATCGATATCATTCTTACAGGCCGGGAAGACGAAATCCGACAGGTCGCCGAAGAAAACCAGATTTCTCTGGAGCGCATGGAAATTTTCGATGCCCCTCAGGCGCTTACGATGGAGGACCATGCGGGCGCGATCATGAAGGAAAAGAAAGACTCCTCCATGGCGGAGGGACTGCGCCTGGTTGCCGAGGGAAAGGGCGACGCCTTTGTGTCCGCGGGCAACAGCGGTGCGCTGGTGGTTGGCGCCACCATGATCGTCAAGCGCATCAAGGGGATCAAACGCGTTGCCTTTGCCCCCATGGTACCCGGCAGCAAGGGCTTCTTTATGCTCATCGACAGCGGCGCCAATGTAGACTGCCGCCCCGAAATGCTTTTGCAGTTCGGCATTATGGGCTCCATTTACCTCGATAAGGTGATCGGCGTGAAAGATCCCCGCGTTGCGCTTGCGAATGTCGGCACGGAGGATCATAAGGGCGGCGAGCTGCAGCATCAGGCGTTCGCCATGCTCAAGGAGTCCAAGCTGAACTTTATCGGCAACATCGAGGCGCGTGATATTTCGAACGACGGCGCGGACGTTGTGGTGGCGGACGGCTTTACCGGCAACATCATCCTGAAAATGTTTGAGGGCGTCGTCTCGATGGTCATGGGCAAGTTTAAGGAAGTGTTCACCAAGAACCCCAAAAACAAAATGGCGACGGCATTGCTGCTGGGGGACATGACCGCGCTGAAAAAATCCATGGATTACAATGAATACGGCGGCGCGCCGGTGATCGGTGCATCGAAGCCGGTGTTCAAGGTGCACGGCAGTGCCAAGGCGCGCACAGTGGAAAGCGCCCTGCGTCTGACCAAGGCCTATGTGGAAAAGAATGTAACAGAGGAAATCAAGCGTGCCATCTCCGATCAGGAGTAGTACGATATCTCAAAGTAGGATGAGGGAAGGAGTGTGCGTATGCAAAGGCCGAGCTTCAAAGATTTAGAAGAAAAACTGCAATACCATTTTCAAAACCCGCAATATCTGATTACCGCCATGACCCATTCCTCTTATGCAAATGAGGTGAAATCGGGCGGACACAGCAACGAGCGCCTGGAGTTTTTGGGCGATTCCGTGCTGAGCATCGTGGTGGCGGATTACCTGTTTAAGCACTGCCCGAATCTGCCGGAGGGCGAGCTGACGAAGAACCGTGCGGCGTTGGTGTGCGAAAAGGCGCTGTGCGGATTTTCCCGCCAGCTGGGGCTGGGGGAGTATCTTCTGCTCAGCCGCGGCGAGCAGAATTCCGGCGGGCGCCAGCGGTCGTCGATTCTCGCGGATGCGTTTGAGGCCCTGATCGCCGCGATCTATCTGGATGCCGGATTGGAAAAAGCGAGGGAATTCATTTTGCGCTTTGTTCTGCCGGTTCTGCAAACCTCCCGGCCCAAAGCGTTTAAGGATTATAAAACCTCTTTGCAGGAGATCATCCAGCAGAATCCCGAAGAGCAGCTCGAGTATGTGCTGATCGGCGAAAGCGGCCCCGACCATGACAAGCACTTTACCGTTGAGGTATGTCTCAACAGCAACGTGATCGGCAAGGGCGGAGGGCGCAGCAAGAAAGAGGCAGAGCAGCAGGCTGCCCGCGAAGCGCTGGAGCTGATGGGCTATTGAAGCACGCAAATGTAGCGATCTTTGTTCCCCATGCGGGCTGTCCGCAGCGCTGCTCCTTCTGCAGCCAGAACAGCATCACGGGCCAGGAACGGCTTCCCACACCGGATGAGGTCCTTAGAACCCTGAAAACAGCCGAAGAAAATCTGAAAGAAAAAAGCCGTTTCGCAGAAATCGCTTTTTTCGGCGGCAGCTTTACAGCAATCGACCGATGCGATATGCTCGCTTTGCTGGAAGCCGCCGCTCCTTCTGTCAGGGATGGGGTTTTCTCGGGAATACGCATTTCCACCCGGCCCGATGCGATTGATGAAGAGGTGCTGGAATTGCTTTCCCGGTACGGGGTCACGACGATCGAGCTAGGCGCGCAAAGCATGGATGACAGCGTGCTGCAGCGCAACCGGCGCGGCCATACGGCGCAGCAGGTACGCCAGGCATCCAGATTGATTCAAAGCGCGGGCTTTTCCCTTGGCCTTCAGATGATGACGGTCCTTTGGGGCGACACTGCCGCGGGCGCGATGCAGACGGCATGGGATTTTGCCGAGCTTCGTCCGGACTGTGTGCGGATTTACCCCACCGTTGTGATGAAGGGAACGGAGCTGGCTCTTAGATACCAGTCGGGCGAATATGTTCCGATGGGTCTGGAAGAAACCGTGGAGCTGTGCTGTGATCTGCTCGAATTTTTTGGGGAACATTCCATCCCGGTGATTCGTCTGGGGCTCCACAGCTCGCCCGAAATGCAGCGTGACCGCGTTGCGGGGCCATGGCACCCGGCGTTCCGTGAGCTTTGCGAAAGCAGGCTCTTTCTGCGCCGGCTTCTTGCTTTTCTGAAACAGGAGCGAATTTTGCCGGGGCGTGTCGAAATCCACGTCTCACCGCAGTGGGTTTCCAAGGCGGTGGCGCAGAGCAGAGGCAATCTGCTGGAACTCTCCCGACGAGGCTACCAGGCGCGTGTGGTGCCTGACCCGTCAGTAAGCCCATCTGAATTTCTGGCCTTTTCTCAGGATAACGAGTTTCCGGTGAAAGAGTGAAACATAGAATGAAGGACCACTTTGAAAAAGCTGCCGATTTCTTCCGCGCCGCAGGCGGAGAAGAAATCGCCGTACTTCATCATCAGGCTATTTGAAATGAATTGACCACAGTATCTTGCTCCGCCGAAAGCGGGGAAGAATCAGCAAGCATTGAGTTGCGGTTATGATGAAAGATCAGGATCAATCCGAAAGCAGGTGAACACGAGTGCTGTTAAAGTCTTTGGAGCTTCAGGGCTTTAAGACCTTTCCCGATAAAACGATTTTACAGTTTGACCGCGGCATCACCGCTGTGGTGGGGCCGAACGGCAGCGGAAAAAGCAACGTCAGCGACGCCATCCGCTGGGTGCTGGGCGAGCAGTCTGCCCGTGTGCTCCGCTGCTCGAAAATGGAGGATGTGATTTTCGGCGGAACCCCAGCGCGCAAGGCGCAGGGCTATGCGGAGGTCACCCTTACCTTTGACAACGCCGACCGCCAGCTGGAGTTTGACAGCGATCAGGTCGCCGTTACCCGCCGGTACTACCGTTCGGGGGACAGCGAGTACCTGCTCAACAAAAACACCGTGCGCCTGCGCGATATTCACGAGCTGTTTATGGATACCGGCATGGGGCGCGACGGCTATTCGATGATCGGGCAGGGCAAGATCGACAGCATCGTTGCCGCCCGCAGCGAAGACCGGCGCGAAATTTTTGAAGAAGCCGCGGGGATTTCCCGTTTTCGTTACCGAAAGGGCGAATCGGAACGGCGGCTGCAGCAGGCGCAGGAAAATCTGGTGCGCCTGCACGACATTTTCTCTGAACTCGAAGCCCGGGTCGGCCCCCTGCGCGAGCAGGCGGAAAAAGCCAAACAGTATTTGGAATTCGCCGAGGAAAAGCGGACGCTGGAAATCGGCCTGTGGCTGAATACGCTGGGGCGCTCCGGTCAGATTCTGCGCGACTACGAAGATAAGCTTCTTCTGGCCCGCGGGCAGCAGGAGGAAATCGATAAGCGCGCCGCGGAGCTGGAAAAACAAATTGAAGAAAACTATCAGGCAGTCAACGCCTGTACCGCCCATATGGACGAGGCGAGAACATTCGCTTCCTCCAAAGAAGAGGAAGCCGCCCGAAAGGACGGCGAGGCGGCCGTTTTAGAGAACGACCGAGAACATAACCGGCAGAATCAGGAGAGGATTCTGCACGAGCTGGAAAACTCCTCCCTTTCCGATGAAGACCTGCGGAAAGAGATCGAAGAAAAACAGCGTCAGATCGAAGAAAAAGATCAATTTGTACTGGGCCGGCAGGAAGAGGTCACCGGCGTCTCTAAACGGCTGGAGGAGCTGCGCGGCTCGATGGAGCAGTATTCCGGCCAGATGGAGGAGCAGACCCGCCGCCTGACACAGCTGACAGCGGATATATCCCAGGCAAAAATCCGCGAGATGACGGCGGTCACCGCCATTTCTGAAATCGAGCTGCGCCGTGCCACCGTACAGCAGGCCCTGCAGTCGCGGGAGCAGCAGAAGCAGGAGCTGGAGTCGGAGGAGCACGAATGCGCCGCCCTGCTGCAAAAAGCGGAGGATACCATCGCCGCACTGACCAACACGGCCCGCGGCTTTGAAATGCGGCTGGATTCCCGGCAGAAACGCCTGGAAGAAGCCCGCGGAAAAAGCGAGAAGCTCCGGCTGGACGCCGGGGAGCAGGCCCGGCGCGTGAAGCTTTTGGAAGAGATGGAACGCAATCTTGAGGGCTTTGCGCACAGTGTCAAAACGGTGATGAAGGAGGTCGGGCACGGCAGCCTGACTGGAATTCACGGTCCGGTTTCGCGGCTGCTGCAGGTTCCCGCCGAGTACGCTACCGCAGTGGAAACGGCTCTGGGGGCCGCCATGCAGAATATCGTGGTGGAAACCGAGCAGGACGCAAAACGTGCGATCAACCTGTTAAAACAAAAGGATTCGGGGCGCGCCACCTTCCTGCCGATCTCGACGATTCACGGGAACCTTCTGCAGGAGCAGGGGCTTTCCGATTGCTCGGGGTTTGTCGGCGTCGCGTTCTCCGTTTGCGGGTGCGACTCAAAGTATGAGGGTATCATGCGCTCGCTTCTGGGGCGCATCGTGATTGCGGAAGACCTCGACAGCGCCGTCGCGATTGCGAAGCGTTTTTCCTCCCGGTTCCGCGTCGTCACGCTGGACGGTCAGGTGGTCAATACGGGCGGCTCGCTCACCGGCGGTTCTCTGGCGAAAAACGCCGGGCTGTTAAGCCGTACGGCGCAGATGGAGCAGGCCAAAAAACAGGCCGCGGCGCTGTCGCAGAAGGCAGAGGAGGCCGAGGCCGCGCTCAAAGCGGCGCAGGCGGAGTTTTCCGCCGCGCAGGCATCCCTGTCCGCTTCGCAGGCGGAGCTGAGCACAGCCAAAGAGGACCGTGTGAATCTGCAGGCCGAATACGGGCGGGTACGCGCCGAACGGCAGTCGCTGGAAAGCGGCGCAAAGGAGCTGGCGGCGGAGCAGCAAAAGGCCGAGCAGCGGCTTCTTGAGCTGCGGCAGCAGAAAGAGCAGGCTCTGCGAGACGCCGAAGCGCTGGAAGAGCAGATCACTGCCCTGCGCCAAAGCGTCAGTCAGATGACCGGCGACCGCGAGGAGCTGGACAAACGCTATCAGGCTTTGACGGATGCTCTGCAGGAGGCGCGCATGACGGCGCTTTCCGCCGAGAAGGAAAAAGAGGCGCTCGCCGCCGCCGCACAGGAATTGGAGAACCGCCGCCTGAATTACGCCGGGTTGGCAGAGCGCCTGAACCAGGAGCTTTCGCAGCTTCGGGAAAAAGACTGCGCGCTCGAACAGCAGGCGCAGCAGCTTCGGCTTCAGGCAAAGGAGCTGCGAGATTCCGCCGCCGCTTCCCGCGAGAGCGTGGAGAGTATTGCCAAGCAGCGGGCTGACTTGGAAACACAGGCCGCACGACTACGGGCCGAGGAGCGCGAGCAGTCCTCCGCGCGGGATACCATCGGGCAGGAGATGGCCCGATTGGAAGAGCGGCGCGCCAACGTGCAAAAGGAATATGATGAAATTATTTCCCGTTTGTGGGAAGAATACGAACTGACCCGGCGGGAGGCCGAAGAGATCAGCCCGCGCCTGGAGGACGTTTCTACCGCGAAAAAACGCCTGAACGAGCTCAAGGGCAAGATCAAAGCGCTCGGCACGGTGAACGTGGCCGCGGTGGAGGAATACAAAGAGGTCTCGCAGCGGTATGAATTCCTGAAAGAACAGATCAAAGACGTGGAGAAATCCCGCGACGAGCTGCGGCGCCTGATCGGTGAGCTGACCCAGAAAATGCAGGAGCTGTTTTTGCAGCGCTTTGAAAAAATCCGGCAGAATTTCTCCGAAACGTTTCGCTCGCTGTTTGGTGGCGGTACTGCCCAGCTGACGCTGAGCCAGCCGGAGGACGTGCTCACCTCGGGAATCGAAATTTCTGTTCAGCCGCCGGGGAAGATCGTCACGCATCTGGAATCGCTTTCGGGCGGCGAAAAAGCGCTGGTGGCCATCGCGCTGTATTTCGCCATTATGAAGGTCAATCCGCCGCCGTTCTGCGTGCTGGATGAAATCGAGGCAGCGCTCGACGACGTGAACGTGGACCGCTTTGCGGGCTACCTGCGCGGCATGAACCAGAACACGCAGTTTATTGTCATTACACATCGCCGCGGCACCATGGAAGAAGCGGATGTGCTGTACGGCGTGACCATGCAGGATGAGGGCGTTTCAAAGCTTTTGGAGCTGCGCGCCTCCGAAATTGAGCAGAAGCTTGGAATCAGGCAGGGATAGTGGATTCCATTGAAAGCAATTTTATATTAGAATAGTGGTGTCTTCCCACGCAACAGGCGTGGGAAGACACCAACGAATTGTTTGAAAAGGAAGCAGTATTACAAGATATAAAGGAGTTTGCGATGGGATTTTTTGATAAGATCAAAGAAGGACTGAAAAAAACACGCGACAGCATCACCGGGCAGATCGACACGATGCTGAACAGCTTTACGAAAATCGATGAAGAACTGTTCGAAGAACTTGAGGAGCTGCTCATCATGGGGGATGTCGGTACCACCACCTCCGCCAAAATCTGCGAAGAGCTGCGTGTCCGCGTGAAGAAGAACGGTGTGACAAACCCCTCTGAGGTGCGCGGCCTGCTGCAGGAAATCGTGTCTGAAATGCTCAGCGGCGGCCAGGAGCTGCAGCTTACGACCAAGCCGTCTGTAATTCTGATCATCGGCGTGAACGGCGTGGGCAAAACGACCACCATCGGCAAGCTTGCCGCAAAGCTTTCCCGCGAGGGCAAGAAGGTCATCCTCGGCGCGGCGGATACGTTCCGAGCGGCGGCGATCGATCAGCTGCAGGTGTGGGCAGATCGCGCCGATGTGCCGATGGTCAAGCACGCGGAGGGCTCCGACCCCGCGGCTGTGGTGTTCGATACCATTGCGGCGGCCAAGGCGCGCGGTATGGATGTTGTGATCTGCGACACCGCCGGACGCCTGCACAATAAAAAGCACCTGATGGATGAGCTGTCGAAGATCAGCCGTATTATCGACCGCGAACTGCCGGACTGCGACAAAGAGGTTCTGCTTGTGCTCGACGCCACCACCGGGCAGAACGCCGTGAACCAGGCAAGAGAGTTCCAGAACGCGGCGGGTCTGACCGGCATTGTGCTCACAAAGCTCGACGGCACGGCGCGCGGCGGCGTGGTGCTGCCCATCCGGCAGGAGCTTGGCCTGCCCGTCAAGCTGATCGGCCTTGGTGAGAAAATAGACGATTTGCAGCCGTTTGAGGCGGACGAGTTCGCTGCGGCTCTGTTTGAGAGGGAAGCGGAATGACATTTGTAATCGCGACACATAACGCAAAAAAGCTGAAAGAACTCAAAAGAATCCTGGAGCCCCTGGGCTTTGATGCCGTGATCCGGGAAGATTTGCCTGAGGTGGAGGAAACCGGTACAACCTTTGCCGAAAACGCTCTGCTCAAAGCGGAATCCGCCTGCAAAGTAACCGGCATGCCCGCGATTGCGGATGACTCCGGCCTTGTGGTGGATGCGCTCGGCGGCGCGCCCGGCATTTACTCCGCGCGCTACGCGGGCGAGGGCGCGACCGACCGGCAGCGGTACGAAAAGCTGCTGGAGGAGCTTCGCGAGGTTCCTACAGAGCAGCGCACGGCGCGGTTCATCAGCGCGGTCTGCTGTGTGTTCCCGGATGGAAAGATCCTCACGGCGGAGGGCGCCTGTGAGGGCATCATCGCATTCGGGCCGAAGGGCGAGGGCGGCTTTGGCTACGACCCGATTTTCCTTGTAGGGGAACGCTCCTATGCGGAGATGACGGCCGAAGAAAAAGACAGCATCAGCCACCGCGGCCGCGCGCTTGCAAAATTGGCGCAGGAGCTGGAAAACTGGAAGAAAAATGGTTAAAATAAAGGAGTATACTACATGATCACAAGTAAGCAGCGGGCGTTTCTGCGCTCTATGGCAAATCCGCTCGACACGATCCTGATGATTGGCAAGGACGGCATGAGCGATGATATTATGAGGCAGGCGGACGACGCGCTCACCGCCCGCGAGCTGATCAAGGGCAAAGTGCTGGAAACCGCGGGGATCACCGCACGCCAGGCTGCGGATGAGCTGGCGGCTCCTCTTTCGGCCGAGGTGGTGCAGGTCATCGGCGGAAAGTTCGTGCTGTACCGCAAAAATCAGAAGGAACCCAAAATCGTTCTGCCAAGGCCCGCGAAAAAATAATGGAACGCAGCGAATTCCATACGCATTCACAATGCAAAAACGCTGAAAAGAGTACTCTCTCTTTCGCCGGGGGCGGAGAAGAAAGAAAAAATCAGAGCTTTTGCTTCCATTCGGTATCAGGAGGCCCCATGAAAAAACTGGCGATATTCGGCGGAACCTTTAACCCGGTTCATAACGGGCACCTGCATTTGGTGCAGGGCTTTCGCGAGCGTCTGGGGCTTGACCGCGTGCTGCTGATTCCCTCCCGCGTGCCGCCGCATAAGGCGGCAGCCGATCTGGCGGATGCGAAGGACCGGCTCGAAATGTGCCGTCTGGCGGCGCAGCCGTACGGCCTTGAGGTATCGGATTTAGAGCTGCTGCGGGAGGGCCCGAGCTATACGGTAGATACCCTGCGGCAGCTGCATCAAACGAACCCGGACGCCGAGCTGTACCTTTTGATGGGTGCGGACATGTTTTTGACGCTGGAGCATTGGTACCAAAGCGAGGAGCTGTTCCGTCTGGCCCGCATGTGCGCGGTGCCGCGGGATGAAAACGGCCGCGGCGAGCTTTTGACCTATGCAAAACACCTCGAGAGCCTTGGCGTGAAAACGCATGTAGAAGAGCTTTCGCTTCTTCCCATTTCCTCCACGCTGGTGCGCGAGCGCATCGGGCAGGGGCTACCCATCACCGGGCTGGTTCCGAAGGCCGTGGAGGAATATATCACGGAGCATCATTTATACGGGGGGATTTCCAATGGATGAGAAACAGTATGAAGAAATTGTCCGCGGCCGCCTGTCCGACAAGCGCTTCCAGCACAGCGTGAATGTTGCAAAGGCGGCGCAGGAGCTGGCGGTTCTGAATGGGGTCGATCCTAAAAAAGCCAGGCTGGCCGGGATTCTTCACGACATCATGAAAGAGGCCCCGCCCGAAGAGCAGTTGAAAATCATGGATGCTTCTGGTATAATGCTCACAGACGTGGAGCGCTGCGCGCCGAAGCTGTGGCACGCCATGGCGGGCGCGGCTTATCTGCAGTGTGTTCTGGGCATTGAGGATCAGGAGATTCTCGACGCCGTGCGATACCACACCACAGGGCGCGCCAATATGTCCTTATTGGAGAAGATCGTGTTTGTGGCGGATTTTATTTCGGATGAGCGGGATTACGAGGGCGTACAGGAGCTGCGCGAGGCGGCCCGCCACGGTCTGCAGGAAGCTGTAATGGCCGGTCTGATTTTTACGATTCAGGATTTATCACAGAACCAAAAACCGATTCATCCCGACAGTTTGGCCGCGTATAACGCAGAGATCGTTTGCCGCGGCGAGAAATAAACATTCAAAATTTGAGTAGAAATGGTGGTTACCAGATGACATCATTAGAGCTGGCCCAAAAGGCCGCAGCGATTTTAGACAACAAAAAAGCCGATGAGCTGAAAGTGCTGGGAATCCGGGAGCTGTCTGTGCTGGCGGATTATTTTGTGCTGGCGACAGGTACCAGCAGCACGCACGTAAAGGCTCTGGCCGATGAGTTGGAATTCCAGCTGAAAGAAACGGGAATTATGCCCGATCATGTGGAAGGATACCGTTCCAATTCCTGGATTCTTCTGGATTACGGTCATGTCGTCATTCACGTTTTTACCGCAGAAGCACGCCGGTTTTATGATCTGGATCGCCTGTGGCAGGACGCGGAAAATATAGAGCTCAACTTTTTGAGCGAAGCGGAATGAGGGGGAGCACCAGTGAAATACGAACATAAACCGATTGAAGAACGGTGGCAGAAAAAATGGGAGGAAGCAGGCGTTTTTCACGCATCCACATCTACGGACAAGCCGAAATTTTACGCCCTGATTGAATTCCCTTATCCCTCCGGGCAGGGCCTGCACGTCGGGCATCCCCGCTCTTACACGGCGCTGGATATTGTATCCCGCCGCCGCAGAATGATGGGCTATAATGTGCTGTATCCCATTGGCTGGGATGCGTTCGGTCTGCCGACCGAAAACTTCGCGATCAAAAATCACGTGCATCCGGCCATCGTAACTGAGAAAAATATCGCCCGTTTCAAGCAGCAGCTGCAGGCGCTGGGCCTTTCCTTCGACTGGTCCCGCGAGGTCAACACGACAGACCCGTCCTATTATAAGTGGACACAGTGGATCTTTTTGCAGATGTTCAAGCACGGGCTTGCCTATAAAAAAGAAATGTCCGTCAACTGGTGCACCTCGTGCAAATGCGTTCTGGCCAATGAAGAGGTTGTCAATGGCGTCTGTGAGCGCTGCGGCAGCGAGGTCGTGCACAAGGTCAAATCGCAGTGGATGCTGAAAATCACCGAGTATGCCCAGCGTTTGGTGGATGATCTTGATCTGGTGGATTACCCCGAGCGCGTCAAGGCGCAGCAGAGGAACTGGATCGGCCGTTCCACCGGCGCCGAGGTCCGCTTTCAGACCAGCCATGGGGAAGAGCTGACCATTTATACCACCCGGCCCGACACGCTCTACGGCGCAACCTATATGGTTCTCTCGCCGGAGCATCCCTACCTTGAAACCTGGGCCGACAGCCTGCGTAATCTGGATGAAATCCGCGCTTACCAGCAGGAGGCTTCCAAAAAGTCCGATTTTGAGCGCACCGAGGTGGCCAAAGAGAAAACCGGTGTGCGTCTGGACGGCGTAACCGCGACAAACCCGCTGACCGGGAAAGAAATCCCGATCTTTATTTCCGATTATGTTCTTGTGTCCTACGGTACCGGCGCGATTATGGCGGTGCCCGGCCACGATACCCGCGACTGGGAATTCGCGAAAAAGTTCAATCTGCCGATCATCGAGGTCGTACGGGGCGGCGACGTGGAAAAAGAAGCGTTTACCGACTGCGAAACCGGTGTGATGGTCAATTCCGGCATTCTGGACGGCCTGACCGTTGAGGAAGCGAAGAAGAAGATCATCGAGTATCTGGCGGAGCAGGGCATCGGCGAGCAGAAGGTCAACTTCAAGCTCCGCGACTGGGTGTTCTCGCGCCAGCGCTATTGGGGCGAGCCGATCCCGATCGTTCACTGCGACAAATGCGGCTTTGTAGGTCTGCCGGAGAGTGAGCTGCCGCTGACTCTGCCGGAGGTCAAATCCTACGAGCCGACCGACAACGGCGAATCCCCGCTGGCACATATGACAGACTGGGTCAATACCACCTGCCCGCACTGCGGCGGCCCCGCCAAGCGCGAAACAGACACCATGCCCCAGTGGGCGGGTTCCTCCTGGTACTTCCTGCGCTATATGGACCCCCACAACGACAAAGCGTTGGCCGGCAAAGAGGCGCTCGAATACTGGTCGCCGGTCGATTGGTATAACGGCGGCATGGAGCACACCACGCTTCATCTGCTGTACAGCCGCTTCTGGCACAAATTCCTGTATGACATCGATGTTGTTCCCACGCCCGAGCCCTACGCCAAGCGCACCAGCCATGGCATGATTCTGGGTGAGAACGGCGAAAAGATGAGCAAATCCCGCGGCAACGTCGTCAATCCGGATGAGATTGTCGAGGAGTACGGCGCGGATACCATGCGCCTGTATGAGATGTTCATCGGCGACTTTGAAAAGGCCGCCCCGTGGAACACCGCAAGCATCAAGGGAAGCCGCCGCTTTTTAGAGCGCTACTACGCGCTGACGGAGCGTCTGGTGCCGGGGGATCAGATCACTCCTGCACTGGAGCAGCCGTTCCACAAGACGATCAAAAAGGTCGGCGAGGATATTGAAAACCTGAAATTCAACACGGCGATCGCTTCGCTGATGGCCCTGATCAACGATATTTCCGATGCCGGTTCCATCAACCGTGAAGAGCTGCGCGTCTTTACTCTGCTGCTGAACCCCTTTGCCCCCCATGTAACGGAAGAGGTGTGGGCGCAGGCAAAGCTCGGCACCGGGCTTGTAGCAGAGCAGAGCTGGCCGGAGTACGACGAGGAAAAATGCAAAGAGAGCATGGTCGAAATTGCGCTGCAGGTCAGCGGCAAGGTGCGCGCTCGTATTGAAATCCCCGTGGAATATACCAAAGAGCAGGCGATTCAGGCGGCGAAGGATCAGCCGAAGATCGCCGCGGAGCTTTCCGGCAAGCAGATTGTAAAAGAGATCTACGTACCGGGCAAGCTGGTCAATATTGTGGCGAAATAAGCAGTTCGGGCGCCGAGAAAGTTGCGCAACCGCAAAATTGAGAAACAATTTTGCTCCTTGTGCCGCTGTGTGTCCTTGGGGTGCTGTGTGCGCTCAGGGTGCTATGTGCCCCGAAAGGGTGTCGTGTATCCGCAGGGGTTCCGCACTTGCTGATTTCAGTCATATGCCTTGAAGCACACACGCTTATTTTACAGATTTTTCAGCAGCACCAGGGTCGTTTTTGCGGCCGGGGTGCTGCTGTTCCTTTGCTGGTCTGCGCTTGAAAAACAGAGTTCTTTTTTGAAAAAATGCTTTTCTATTTTTTATGCAGCGTGTATAATAGTACAGAATCGCAGGACAAGGATTGCGGCGGCAGAAGGCGATCCTACGCGTCCTGTGGCACCACATAAGCCAAATCTGGAGTATAGTAAGGATTGTGGAACAGTTATGGAAAAAAGCACATTGAAAAAATCAGTTACTGTTGTAGAAGCAATGGCGATCGTTGTGGGAATGATCATCGGTTCGGGTATCTTTCTAAAGCCCGGCATTGTTCTGGGAAATGCGGGAAGCCCCGCCATGAGTATTGCGGCCTGGATCGCGGGCGGCATTATCACGCTGGCGTCCGCGCTGTCTGTTGCGGAAATCGCGTCGGCCATCCCGAAGTCCGGCGGGCTTTATACGTATCTGGAAGAGCTGTACGATGAAAGAGCCGGCTTTTTGCTGGGCTGGGTACAGACGGTGATTTCCTACCCGGCCTCCGTCGCGGCGCAGGCCATCGCGTTTTCAATTTATGCCGCTTATTTTATTCCAATCAGCGGTATACAGCAGAAGCTTTTGGCTACGGGCGTTCTGATCTTTATTCTGGTCATGAACATTTTGTCCACCAAATGCGGCGGCATCATTCAGACCTTGGCAACGGTCGGCAAGCTGATCCCGATTGTGGCGATCATCGGTGTCGGCCTGCTTTCCCCGAGCCTTCCAGGCTTTGCGGGTTCTTCGCAGGAGGCGCTGCAGGGCGCGGGCTTCGGCGCCGCGATTCTGGGCACTCTGTGGGCTTACGACGGCTGGATCGGCGTCACCAACATGGCCGGCCGCCTAAAAAATCCCTCCAAAACACTGCCGAGGGTCATTTCCATCGGCGTGCTGTTTGTCATCGTGGTCTACGCCCTGTTTAATCTGGCCATTTTCCGCGCGCTCCCGCTCGATCAGATCGTGGCCTCCGCCACGCCCGGCGCAGATGCGGCGAATGTTCTGTTCGGTGAAGGCGGCGCCACCTTTATTACCGCGGGCATCATGGTTTCGGTATTCGGCGCTCTGAACGGCTATCTGATGACGGCAGCGCGTGTCCCCCAGGCGATGGGCGAAAGAGGGCAGCTGCCGTTTTCCAGAATTCTGGGTGCGGTTCATCCGAAGCTGCGCACCCCTGCCAACGCTCTGATTTTCCAGAGTCTGCTGGCACTTGTGTATATTTTCTCCGGTACGTTTAATACTCTCACCGATCTGCTGGTGTTTGTTCTGTGGATTTTCTTTACCATGGGCGTTTTGGGCGTGTTTATCCTGCGCAAAAGGCAGCGCCCGGAGGAGGGGAAATACAGAGTTCCTCTGTATCCCATCACTCCCATCATCGGCGCGGTGGGCGGCGTTTATATTTTGATCAGCACACTGATCGACGCCCCGTTTCGCTCCGTTATTGGGCTTGCGATTACCCTTTTGGGTTTGCCGGTGTACCAATGGATGAAAAAGAAAAAAGAACAATAAAGTAGGCTTTTGCAGAATCAAGAGTCTGATTTGTTTCGGCTAAAATTGTGCCTTTTTGCACCCAAAATGCCCGGAATACGGCAGGGATTTCTGTGCGGCTTCCTCCGGGCGCAATTTTATTCCGAAAATCTATCGGTTTCTATTTACAAACAAGGACTGGGGCGGCGCGCATCTCTGTCGGATGCGCGCCGTGTCTCCTAAGTGAAAAGGTGCGGCAATACCATTTTGAAAAAGTGGTTGATTCCTTCCTCGCCGCAAGCGGAGGAAGAAACTGCTGTACTTGCGTAAGAACAATTTTTAGAGTGAATTGACGATAAAAAGGGGGGAGTAGTGTGGATGGAGCTCTTCTGGGCGATATTGCCGGTTCCCGTTATGAGTTCAGTAAGCCGAAAGGGTTCAATTACAAGACCATCCCTCTGTTTGAAAACGGCTGCTTTTACACGGATGACACCGTGATGACGGTTGCAACCAAATATGCTCTTCTCAACGGAATCGCTTATCGCGACGCTTACGTCATGTTTGGCAAACGCTACCCTTATGCAGGGTATGGGCCGATGTTCAAGGAATGGATCTACGATCATCTGCATTCCCCTTATCACAGCTACGGCAACGGCTCCGCCATGCGGGTGAGCTTTGTGGGGGAATATTTTGAAACCCTCGAAGAGGTGGAGCGCGAAGCGAAGAAGAGCGCCGAGTGCAGCCATAATCACCCCAAGGGAATCGCCGGGGCGCAGGCGGTGGCGGTCAGTGTGTTTCTGGCGAGAAACGGCTTTTCCAAGCGCGAGATCAAAAAGCAGATCACGTCCCGTTACGGGTACTCCCTGAACCGCTGTCTGCTGCTGCATCGGCCGTTTTCCAAATTCGACATGAGCTGCGAAGGCTCGGTTCCGCTCGCCATCCGCTGTTTTCTGGAAAGCGACTCCTGGGAGAGCAGCATCCGCAATGTGCTGAGCGTCACCTGCGACACCGACACGGTCGCCTGCATCACCGGCGCGATTGCGGAGGCGTATTATAAAGACACCGGCTTTGACAATGCCCGTCTGCTCAAGGAATATTTGTTTGATCCTGCTGTTTCTGAGGAGGAACAGCTTTTATATCACTGGGCGACTGCAGAAAAGAATAAGGAGGATCGTGAGTGATTATCTACACCTACCAGTCTGTGAGAGTGCTGCGGATTTTGAAATCCGGCGAAATTTACCGTGCGCATCCCAGCCAGAAATACGGGAGGGCGTACGACTGCCTGATCGATATGCTGGGGCTGCACTGCGAGTGCCCGATTTTCGGCAATCTGAGATTCCACCGGAAGAATACGGGAGGGAGCACATCCAGCAGCGTCAAGCTGATTTTGAAGGTGCCGAAGGAAAATGTCTGGCTGACGGAGTATTCCGAATGGGCAGACTTTATGTATATGCTTCAGTTTACCTCGCCGAAGGATTACTACGACCTGATCGCGGGAGAGGTGGACGACATCACCCGGGAAAAGCTGCACAAGACGATCGAGTCTTTAAAGCTGCAGCGCAGCCCCTGGGCGTATCGGGTTCCGCAGGCGATTCTGGAGGAGATTCGGCCGGAATGGCTGACGGAATATAAAGTAAAGCTGTAACAGGCCGAAATAACTTGTATGGCATCGCGGACTATGAAATTGTTGTAGCCTTCGCTTTCGTACGAAATGAATGATTATGGGGAAGAGGAAAAAAACATGGATAAAAAGCTGTCTTTTTCATCCTATCTGCTGGTTGGTTCCATGCTGTTTGGGTTGTTTTTCGGGGCCGGTAATTTGATTTTTCCGGTTCATATGGGTCAGATGGCCGGTGCGTCGACACCGCTGGCTACGGTCGGTTTTCTGGTAACGGCAATCGGTCTGCCTTTTCTCGGCGTCATCGCCGTGGGAATCTCCGGCAGCTCGGGCCTGTTT
>OFCQ01000148.1_pt1 | contig 48141 bp, 48 predicted proteins | sample 1520861 | NCBI WGS metagenome assembly OFCQ01 (sample SAMEA2699036, study PRJEB24076) | metagenome | biome: Human gut stool | place: Spain | collected 2012-11-21 | reverse complement strand
TAAGATAGTTTACGGACACCAACTGTGATACAATATGGGCAATTTCGATTTTTTTTTAACAAAGCAAGGAGTTGACATTCTGTGAAAAACAATGTAAATCTATTCCTGGCTGTTTCTGTGATCGTATCTTTATGCTCTTTCCTCTTCGCTGTGTGGCTGTATAAATGGGTTGAACGACAGCCATCCTCGAATGTACAAATCGCCAGAATCGGCGAATTGATTCGCGGCGGTGCCAATACATTCCTAAAAAAAGAATACACCGTGCTGGCAAAATTCGCCGGGGCGGCGGCTGTCCTGATCTTTCTGTTTCTTCCTTCCCCTGTTTGGACAGGCAATGTAATCCCCAATATCATCATGATGATTTCTTACCTGGCCGGTACCGTATTTTCTGCCGCGGCGGGTAAAATCGGGATTCAAATCGCAACCATTGCCAACAAAAAGACAGCCGAAGCGGCACAAAAGGGAATCCAGCCCTCTTTCATGTGCGGATTCCGCGGCGGCGCTGTGATGGGCATGGCCGTCGTCGGCAGCACTTTGCTCGGCGTTTCTTTGGTATTCTTTCTGACGAACAACACCACTTCCCTGTTAGGCTTCAGCTTCGGCGCAAGCTCCCTTGCTCTGTTCGCAAAGGCGGGCGGCGGTATTTTCACCAAGACGGCAGACATCAGCGCCGACCTGGTGGGCAAAGTCGAGCTTGGAATCCCGGAGGATGATCCCCGCAATCCGGCCGTCATTGCAGACAACGTCGGCGATAACGTGGGAGATGTTGCCGGTATGGGCGCGGACCTGTTTGATTCGAACGTCGCCTCTATGGCCGCGGCGCTGGTAATGGCTGTTTCTTTGGATAAGGCCGCAGGCGGCTCTCAAAATTCCGCTACCGTATTCTGCTATGCGGCGATCGGCCTGTTAGCCTCGATCATCGGCGTGGCAACCGCCAGAATGGGGAAAAACGGGAATCCGACCAGAGCCTTAAATAGCAGTACATATGTCACCACCGCTATCTTTGCTGTTTTAACCGCACTTGCCACCTGGTTTTTCGATCTGGAATGGAGAATCTGGGGCGCCAGCATCATCGGCCTGCTGGTCGGCGTCGTGATCGGCATCGCCAGCGACTATTTTACTGACGACACAAAGCCTCCGGTGCATCAGGTTGCGAATGCCTCTGAAACCGGCCCGGCCTTTACCATTCTTTCCGGCGTATCCTATGGATTCATCAGCACCCTGCCCGCTATGATCGGCATCGGCATTTCCGCTTTGGCCGCTTACAAAATCTGCGAGCCTCTGGGCGGCGGCTACCCCATGTTTGGAATCGCGATGTCGGCAGTGGGTATGCTCTCCATCGTGGGAATGATCATCTCGAACGATGCCTATGGCCCGATTGTTGACAACGCCCGCGGACTGGCTGAAATGGGCGATTTAGGGGACGAGGTCCTCGATATTACCGATTCGCTGGACAGTGCCGGAAATACCGTAAAAGCGGTAACCAAGGGCTTTGCGATCGGCGCGGCCGGCCTGACAGTCATTGCGCTGTTGGGGGCCTTTATCAGCGAAGTAAATGAAGCGGGAGCTTCTATCGCCGGATTTGTCCCGATTACCGGCTTCGACATCATGAATCCCACGGTCTTTTTCGGAATGCTGGTCGGCGCATCGATCCCTGCGGTATTCAGTGCTATGCTGATGCTGGGTGTTGACCGCAACGCGCAAAGAATGATAGCGGAAATCCACCGTCAGTTCCGGGAAATCGCCGGCCTGAAAGAAGGAGACCCCAATGTGGAGCCCGAATATGACAAGTGCATTGAAATTGCCACGCACGGTGCTCTCAAAGAATTGATCCCTGCCGGACTGATGGCGATTCTTTCTACCATTATCGTCGGCTTTGTCGGCGGTGTGGAAGCCATCGGCGGATTTTTGACCGGAAACATCGTCAGCGGACTTCTGCTGGCTCTGTTTATGAGCAACGCCGGCGGGCTTTGGGATAACTCCAAAAAATTCATCGAATCCGGGCACAATGGCGGAAAAGGCAGCAGCGCACATAAAGCTGCTGTTGTAGGCGACACAGTAGGCGATCCTTTTAAAGATACGGCGGGCCCTTCCATTAATACACAGATTACCGTAGTTTCTCTTGTTTCCTCCCTGATGTCTACCTTATTCCTCACCCTGTCCCTGTTCCATTAAGCTTAGGCCTGCACACAAAAAACGCACCTCACTTTTGTGAAGTGCGTTTTTATATACATACTGTTTTTTTTGGATAAGCGGAATCATAAATCCTGCAGATCCGCATCGGGAATGTTGTTTTCCAGATTATCCCGTGCCAGATCGGTGTCGATGACAGGATAAATATCCTCTGGAATCGGCTTTTCACTGTCTTCGTCTGCAGGCCATATCCGTTGATTTTTCTTGGGTCCCATATGATTTCCTCGCTATTGTTTCAGTTTATATCTTTCAATACAATCTTGAAGATCCGCTTCAGAACGGATTTCTTCCTTGAGTATCGCCTTTTGCGCATCCTCCGGCAAGGATAAAAAAACATTCTCCAGGCCGGAGTCCTTCCCGAAAAGATCCCGAAAAGCAAAAGGATAAATCAGACCGTTTGTACCGCTTTCCATCACAACTATCACCTCAAAATTAGCTTGCACAGATTCATGAAGTTTATCCGTGCCCGCCAGTGAGGGATTCGGCAGAAGAAAGCGGAATCACTATCGCGTTTTTGAGGGTGCAAAAGCAGCTTAAGACGGGATGATCCATCACATGATGTGATCCTGGTTGCTGATCAGCTGGGCATCGACGCCGATATTGCGCAGATGCTTTTCGATTGCGGACACATTGGTTCCGCTGCTGTCATAATCCACCGCAACCTGATCCTTTTGGCCATTTGCACTCACGGATAAAACGCCCGGGATTTCGTCGAGTCCCTGCTTGATTTTTTTGATCTCATGCTTTCCGTCAAGCCCCGGCACTTTAAAATATGCGCTCTGTTTTGACACAATCATCACCTCGCCCATAGTATCGGCGCTGGCCATTGGGATATGCACAGACGCTTGATAAAAACCGACTGCCGCGCGGCCTGTTAAGCTCCTATTTTTAGAGATGAAATGACTGCCGCAATATGGAAAACCGCCCTTTTGAAAAGGGCGGATCCACAGAAAGGAAGATGAAAAATGTATTGTGATCCTCACAGGAGGAGCGTGCAAGCAATTTAACGCCGATAACATCTTATGTGAAAGGAACAACAGATTGTTTTTTGATGATTTCAGTGTACCGGAGCGATATGTACGAAATATGGCGTTTGAATGAGAGTTTTAAGAAGAGACTGTAAAGAAAATTTGAACCTCTGCCCAAAACCAGAACGGCCGCCCAAAAGCAGGGCGGCCGAATCAAAGCTAATGACAGGAATTACACCGCAGTACCCGGCAGCTGGCCAGGAAAAGAGATCGCACTTCGTGCTTCGTGCTTGCTCCGCTTACACACTCCTTTTTGGAGAAACCGGCGGTGTAGTTGGTATGGATTGTATAAGCTTATTCCATCATTTCTGGTACAGTGCATGATACAGGCGGATGAATTTCTCATCCCGCTCACGGATCGCCTGTTCCCCCTTATCGCCGCTGTAATCGTAAAAACCCTTGCCGGTTTTCACGCCCAGCTCGCCCTTTTCAAACTTTTCCCGCAGCAAAGCGGGCACCTCTTGTGAGCTGTACAAATCCGGCACCAGATATTCCGCCACATGATAAAAAATATCCAGTCCGCCAAAATCGGCAGTTTCGAGAGGGCCAAGGCAGGCATATCGGAACCCGATGCCGTATTTTACGGCCTTATCTACATCCTCCGCGTCGGCGATGCCGGACTGCACGATATGAAGAGCCTCCCGCAGAATCGCGGTTTGCAGGCGGTTACCGATAAATCCCTTGGCATCCTTTTTGACCGTTACGGCTTTTTTGCCGATTCGCTCCGCCAGCTCGGCCACAACGCGAGCCGTCTGATCCTCCGTTTTCTCCCCTTTGATCACTTCTACCAGCGGTACCAGGTGCGGCGGGTTAAACCAGTGCATTCCGCAGAAGCGTTCGGGCCGCTGCACGGCCTTTGCGATTTCGGTAATGGAAAGCCCCGAGGTATTTGTGGTCAGAATGGCATCCTCGCGCGCAAGGTCCGAGATTTTCTGCCAAAGCTGATGCTTTGCTTCCATATTCTCGACGATCGATTCCACAACGACATCGCAGTCCTGAAAGCAGGATTCGTCTGAAGTCAGCTGAATACGCATCTTTACGGCATCCGATTCCGCCTGGGACAGCTCCCCGCTCAGTACCAAAGCCTCCTGATTCAGCTCGATCATGCGGCGTGCCTTTTGGAGCGTTGCCTCCCGGTGATTGTAGAGCACCGTATCGTATCCGTGCGCCGCAAAAATCTGCGCCATCGAGGTTCCCATGGTACCCGCACCGGCCATCACTACCTTTTGAATCTGTTCTGTTTGCATCAAAACCACACCCTTTCTAAACGATAACCATACAGCTTTCAGGCAGCAATTTATCCCCCACCAAAGGCAGGGGATCAATTGCTCTTGATTCAAAATGATCGTTAAGCTGTTTGATTTTCACCAAAGCCGAATATAGATGGCTTTCGTTTTCCGATCCAATCCCCTTTTCTGCCGAAACAGGAGGAGGGAATTTTCTGCCGTACTGCGCAAAAGGATCTCCTGCTGCCGGAAAAAATGCTACAGAAGCTCGCGAAAATCATAAATGAAGCGATCCGACATCTGGCGCAGACGCATTTCTTCGTCCTTGCTGTAAGAATCGAACACTCCCACCGTGTAAAAGCCGCCGTCCCGCGCGCCGCGCAGGGCATCCGGCAAATCCTCAAATACGACGCATTCCTGCGGCATCCGCTGCATCCGCCGTGCCGCCTCCTCATAAATGTCGGGGAAACCCTTGCCGCGGCTCACCTCCGACACAGTGACGATCGCGTCGAACCAATCTAAAATCCCGTGGCGCTCCAGCGTGGGAAGAAACAGCTCACGATGGGAAGAGGTCGCGACAGAAAGCGGCACGCCCTGCCCCCGCAGGCGGGAAAGATACTCCCTGGCCCCGGGTTTGAGCTCCACGCGAAAGCGGTACGCATCCTGCGCCATCTGATGCCATTCCTCCGTCAGCTGCTGCGGCGTGTCGGGTAGCCCGAACCGGCGGATCGTATACTCCGCCGACTGCCAAAAGCCAAGCAAAGCCACCGCCTGCGCATAATCCTCCGGCACCGGAATTCCCCGGCGGCCCAAGGTGTCCCGGTCGATCTGCTCCCATACCCCCATGGAATCCAGCAGTGTCCCGTCCAAATCAAAAACCGCTCCCTGAAATTGCTTCACACGCATTCTCCCCAAATTGATTTTCTACAATGATTTTCATTTCCGCCCCCGGCCTCGACGCGAACAGAAACCGGTTCTTTTGAATTCTATTTTAGCACAGGATTTTTGGATTTGCCAGTCCCCTGTTTCGCCCGATTTCTGCGCCAAACGCAAAAAGGGACTCCCTTAGCAGGGGAGCCCCTCCCCACCCGATTGCCGGATGGTTTACTGTTATTTTCCGATGGGTGTTTCAAAGAACGCCTTAAAGCCGCGGTATGCCATGTGGATATCGAGCTTTGCGGTAACCTCCAGCGGTGCATGCATCGAAAGCACCGGAACGCCGACGTCTACAACGTCTACGTTCAGGTTTGCGATGAACATGGCAACGGTTCCGCCGCCGCCCGCATCCACCTTGCCAAGCTCACCGGTCTGCCACAGAACGTTGTTCTGAAACAGCAGATTGCGCACCTGAGCCATAAATTCCGCGGAAGCGTCGGAGGTGCCGGACTTGCCGCGCGAGCCGGTGTACTTCATCACGGAAACGCCGTTATTCAGGTAGCAGGAGTTGGCCGGTTCGTATGCGCTGGCATAAATGGGATCATACGCCGCGCAGACGTCCGCCGACAGGCACTGAGAACGGGTAAACACATCTCTTGCTTCCACGCCGTCCTGCTGGGCCAGCGTTTCCACAAAGTAGCGCAGGAACGAGGAATTCAGGCCGGTGTTGCCCTCGCTGCCGACTTCCTCTTTATCCGCCAGAACGGTAATCGCGGTATGCTCGGGGGTTTTGCAGTCGAGGATCGCCATCAAAGCCGGATAGGCGCACACGCGGTCGTCGTGGCCGTAAGCGCCGATCATGCTGCGGTCAAAGCCCATGTCCTGCGCGTGCCAGGCAGGTACAAACTCGATTTCGGAGGAAACAAGGTCCTCTTCGGTGATCCCATATTTTTCATTGAGCAGGCGCATCACATTGAGCTTAAACAGGCTTTCGCCCTTACCGGTTTCCGTGCGAACCGGGCGGCTGCCCACCAGGATGTTCAGGTTTTCGCCCTCGATCGCTTTTGCCAGCGGCTTTGACATCTGCTCGGCGCCCAAATGCGGCAGCAGGTCTGTCACGCAGAACTGCGGCTCGCCCGGCTCCTCGCCGATACGTACGTCGACGAAGCTGCCGTCCTTCTTCACGACGCGGCCGTGCATCGCGAGCGGAATGGCCGTCCACTGGTACTTCTTGATGCCGCCGTAGTAGTGCGACTTGAGCAGCGCCAGATCGTTGGATTCATACAGCGGATAGGGCTTTAAATCGAGGCGGGGGGAATCGATGTGCGCGGCAGAAATGCGCACGCCCTCGCGGCAGCCCTTTTTGCCGATGACCGCCAAAATAATGGATTTGCCCCTGTTATTGAAATACACCTTATCGCCGGGGTGATACACCGCGTCGGAATCCAGCTCGCGGAAACCGCGTTTTTCAGCCTTTTCGATGGCGTACGTTACGCATTCGCGCTCTGTTTTGCACAGATCTAGAAATTCTTTATAGCCCTCACAGTATTCGTCGGCCTCTTTGATCTGCTCGTCGGTTACGGAGAAAAAGCCGTTCTTGCGGTTGATCAAAAGCTCCTCGCGCAGACGGTCTACCTCAGTTTTTTCCTCTGCGGCGGATTTTTTTTCAGGCTTTCCGTCTTCTTTTTTGCTCGTCTTTTTTTCTTCTTTCTTCGCCATATCAAAAACCTCCTTCGTCATATTAAGCCGTATCGCTTTTCAAATGGGATTGATTTTCCTCCCGCCACGGCGGAGAAGAAATCGCCTTTTTCGGCAACATGCTTATTTTGTCATTGGATTGCTGCAATTCAGGGGATCTATCTGAAACAGGACTAAAAATCATATAATTCCTGATAGATTTCATAATTCTTGATCACGGCCTCGGTGTAATGCGCGGTTTCGGGATAAGGGATTTTACTCAGCGTGACCCCGTCCGGCGAAACAGATCGGTCGGAGAGCCAGCGGTCTACCGTTCCCATTCCGGCGTTATACGCGCACAGCGCCGTCGTTCGGTCTGAATAAATCGAGCTGAGCATCGACAGCAGATAGCAGCCGTATTTGATGTTGGTTGCCGGGTCTAACAGCGAAGTCTCATCCATGGCGTCCTGCCCGGGAAGCTTTGTCTGCAGCCACTCAAACGTTGCGGGCGTCATCTGCATCAGCCCCACGGCTCCCGCGCGGGATTTGGCGTCCGGGTCGAAATTGCTTTCGGCCTTGACCACCGCGTACACCAAAGCAGGCTCCAGATGATAGTTTTCCGCTTCTTTCTCTATGATATCCTGATACCCCAGCGGATACTGGCGTTTCATAAAAATTTCGTAGCCGTTTGCCAGAAAAAAATATCCAACTGCCGTTAAAAAAAGCAGAATCAGCGAGGCACCCACTATTTTTTTAGCTCTGCCGCCCCGCTTCGTCCGCGTGGAAACGATTTTCATCTGCGCCACCTTTCCAGAAGAGCAGCTGCCTGCCGCCGCAGTTCCCCGGGATCTTCATCCCCTCTCAGACAGGCATCGGATCTCTCCGTATAATAGGCATCCTCCTGCTGGGCCCGGATGCGCGATAGAGCCATCTCATGGTCGATATTGTCCCGCCGGATGATTCGTTCCAGCCGGACGGGCAGCGGCGTGATCACCGCCAGGATTTTATCGCAGAGCTTCTCGGCTCCGCTTTCGAACAGCAGCGGCGCGTCGACAATGATGAACTCCTTGCCCGCGGCTTTCCACTCGTCGATTTCCTTCTGCACCCGCCGCAAAATCCACGGGTGGGTGATTTCGTTGAGCCGGTGTGTTTTTTCGTGAGAAGAAAAGGCGCGGCGCGCCAGAAGCGCTCTGTCTACGCTGCCGTTTTCCGCCACAATATCGTCGCCGAATTCCTGCCGCAGCTCCCGTACGCACGGTTCGCAGTCAGAAAGCACCTGCCGGGCCGTTTGATCGCAGTCGATCACGGCGCAGCCAAGCTCGCCCAAAATACCCGCCACGGTGGATTTCCCCGCTCCGGTCGGGCCGGTCAAGCCGATAATCACAGATTCAGCCAAGCTCTACCACCTCGAATCCTGCCGCGCGAATCAGCCGGTTATACACGGCAAGACCCACGCCTTTCGGCTGTGGGCTGCGGGCATACACGACCTTCGCACCCATCTGATCCAGTTTTCGCAGCGCATCAAACAGGTGCCGGGCCTGCCCGGCCGCGTCCTGTTTTGCGCCATAGGCAACCGCGGGCACGCGCAGCGCTTCTTGCTCGCCGTCGTAGCACAGAGCGAACACACCCTCTTCCGCGCGGCTGTTCACATACTCCAAATACGCCGAAAGATTTCCCTTTACCAAAATTACGTTGGCTTTCGGCGAATAATGCTTATACTTCATGCCCGGGGAAAGAACTTTTTCTCCCGCTGCCAGCGGATTCATCACGGCGGGGTCCACCTCGACCCTGCCCAGCACCTGCGAAAGCTGCTCCGGCGTAATTCCGCCCGGGCGCAGCAGGCGCGGAACCTCCTGCGCCAGCGTGACCACCGTCGACTCCACTCCCACGCGGCACGGGCCGCCATCCAGAACGGCATCGATTCTGCCGTCGAGATCGGCCAGCACATGCTGCGCCTCGGTCGGGCTTGGGCTGCCGGACAGATTCGCCGACGGCGCAGCCAGCGGCACACCCGCCGCATCGATGACCGCGCGGGCCACCGGATGGGACGGAAAGCGCACCGCAACCGTCGCCTGCCCGGCGCTCACCTCATCGGGAATGAGCGGCGACTTCGGCAGTATAATGGTCAGCGGCCCCGGCCAGAACCGGTTTGCCAGCTCCATCGCACGCGGCGGAATCTCGCTGACGAGCGCCGCCCACTGGTCGAGCTGTGAAATATGGACGATCAGGGGATTGTCCATCGGCCGCCCCTTGGCGGCAAAAATGGCGGCAACGGCCCGGCCGTCGAGCGCGTTGGCCGCAAGGCCGTACACCGTTTCGGTCGGAATCGCCACAAGGCCGCCGCTTTTGAGCAAATTGCCCGCTGTTTGTATCTCTTCTGCCCTGTCCGCCGAAAGGCGCAGGGTTCTGCTTTGCTGTTCCATGACTTTGCTTTGATTACTCCTGACGATCGATTGTTTCCTCCAGCTGTCTGGCACGGTCCGCAGTGATCAGCGCGTCGATCACCTCATCGAGATCGCCGCTGAGCATTTCCTCCAGCCGGTAAATGGTCAGGCCGATCCGGTGATCGGTCAGCCGCCCCTGCGGGAAATTATAGGTGCGGATCCGCTCGGAGCGGTCGCCCGTGCCAACCTGAGATTTTCTCTGCTGTGCCACCTGTGCGTCCTGCTCCCGCTGCTTTGCCTCATACAGGCGCGAGCGCAGAACCTTCATGGCCTTGTCCTTATTTTTAAACTGGCTTCGTTCATCCTGGCATTCCACCACCGTGCCCGTGGGCAGGTGCGTAATGCGGATGGCCGACTCCGTCTTGTTGACGTGCTGGCCGCCCGCGCCGCTGGCCCTATAGGTATCGATCTGCAGATCGGTGGGGTTGATCTCGATTTCGACGTCGTCCACCTCGGGCAGAACGGCCACTGTTGCGGTAGAGGTATGGATGCGGCCCTGCGTTTCCGTTTCGGGCACGCGCTGTACCCGGTGAACGCCGCTTTCATATTTCAGGCGCGAATACGCTCCGTCGCCCGTAATTTGAAAGCTGATTTCCTTATACCCGCCCAGCTCGGTCTCGTTGACGTTCAAAAGCTCGGTTTTCCAGCCGCGCCGGGTCGCGTACATGCTGTACATGCGGAACAGCCGCGCCGAAAACAGCGCTGCTTCCTCGCCGCCCGCGCCGCCGCGGATTTCCATAATCACATTGCGCTCGTCGTTCGGGTCGCGCGGCAGAAGCAGAATTTTCAGCTCCTCTGCCGTTCTCTCCACCTGATCCTTGGCATCGTCCAGCTCCTGCTGGATCATTTCCTTCATCTCGCGCTCAAGGCCGGACTCGCCGAGCATTTCGGTGGAATCCTCCACCGTTTGCACCGCTTTCAAATATTCGCGGTATTTTTCCACGATCGGTTCCAGATTTTTATATTCCTTCATCAGCTCGGCATATCCTTTGGCATCCGCCGCGACGACGGGGTCAAACATGCGCTGATTCAGTTCCTCCAGCCGGTTGACAAACACGGTCAGATTTTCAAACATTTTGCTACCACCTTACCTAATATGGAATCAAACAGAGTGATCGGCAAGGCAGCTACAAGGTATCCTGCGTTTCTTCGCGCAGAATCTTCTTGATGTTTTTTTCGCATTTCAGGCGCGGAACCATTACCTCATGCCCGCAGCCCTTGCACCGGATTTTAAAATCCATACCGGCGCGCAGCACCACAAATTCTTTACTGCCGCAGGGATGCGGCTTTTTCATCTGTAAAATATCACCGGGCCGTACGTCCATACCGTATCCCTCCTCAGTTCATTATTTCGGAGCAATTTTTCTTTTGCGGAGAATCCCCGCGGGGATTCTGCTTGCATAGGGCTTTCCCCCCAGGCCGAGGCATTCCCTCTTTTATTTTCAAAAAGAAAGAAAAGTCTTTTCGTGCGGCTTTGCTGCGGGGAATTTCTTATTTGTCAGTTTGCCTCTCTTGGCGGGATAAGTCTTTTCTTTTTTATCTTGATAGAAAAAGGCAATTTTCAGCGGGTGCCCCGCGTGGGGTTTCTGCTCGCGCAGGCTGCTCCTGCACACACATCACAAAAAACAGAAAAACAACCTATTCTGTCCCGAACACACCCTGATGCTGGAAGGAGAAAATTCACTGAGACATCCAAAAACTCTTTATATTATAGCACGATAACAACCATAAGGCCATTCTCTTTCCTAAAAAGCAGTTCCTGAAAGCAGAGTCATCATACTTCGATGCTCTCTCGGACGCCCAAAGCTTTGGCTTGGTTTGGCTTGCGCCGTGAGGTTATTATAGCACTAATTGCAAAAAACTCCCATGCTTTTTCGAAAATTCTGCAGTTTGCCTTTCTGTGCTTGCCTATCCGGGGGAAAACAGTCTATAATGGAAACAGAACCGGATGAAAAAGGACGGAGAAAAGATATGAAAAAGGAAGACATTATCCTTCAATATTTAAAAGAGAGCAAAGATTACCTTTCCGGCGAGGAGTTGAGCCGACGCTTGGGAATTTCGCGTTCCGCAATATGGAAGAACATCAACAGCCTGCGCGAGAGCGGCTACGTGATCGAGTCGGTGACGAACCGCGGCTACCGCATTCTGAATTCCTCCGATGCGCTGACCCCCACCGAGATACAAAGCGGTCTTTCGACCGAAGCATTTGGACAAACCGTATCCGTTTTTGCGGAGATCGACTCCACGAACGAGGAGGCAAAGCGCCAGGCACACAAGGGCGCTCCACACGGAGCCGTGTTTGTGGCGGAACAGCAAAATGGCGGGAAAGGCCGGCTGGGCCGCCCGTGGCAGAGCCCGCCGAAATCGGGTCTTTGGTTTACAATATTGCTGCGCCCCGATGCCGCGCCCCCGCAGGTTTCGAACCTGACGCTGCTGGCGGGGCTGGCCGTCAGCCGGGCAATTCATACTTTGACCGGCTGCGAAGCGAAAATCAAGTGGCCGAACGACATCGTCATCGGCAGCAAAAAGGTATGCGGTATTTTAACGGAAATGACTGCCGAAATCGACCGCGTTCATTTTGCGGTTGTCGGCATCGGCGTCAACGTCAACGACGAAGGATTCGCCGAGGAGCTGAAGATAAAAGCAACCTCTCTGCATCTTGAAACCGGAGCGCCGGTTTCGCGCGTGACGCTGCTGCAGCAGATATTAAAGGAATTTGAGGCACTTTATCTGGAATATTTTATTGAGGGAAGCAGCCGCTGGCTGCAGGCTTATAAAGAAAGCTGCGTTTCGCTGAACCGCACAGTGGGCGCGACGCGAGGGCACGAGAAAATCATCGGTACGGCGGTGGATATTACCGGCAGCGGCGAGCTGGTGGTACAGACCAGCGACGGCGAACGCATAGAGATCAATTCCGGCGAGGTCGTCGTACAGGGCATCTACGGGCAGACGCCGGAAGCATAAGGAACGGAGGCGCATCGCTTGGCGATCTACGATTACAAAAGCAAAGAGGAATTGCTCGACGCCATCGACCGAAACTACCGGCTTTTTGACGCCGAGTTTGAAGGAATTCCGGAAGAGGACAAAGACCTGCGCCTGCCGGAAGTGGACAAAACCCCAGCGGAGATGCTGGCCTACCAGATCGGCTGGCTGCCACTGGTAAGGGGCTGGGACAAGACGGAGCTTTCGGGCCAGACCCCCGAGATGCCCGCGCCGGGCTACAAATGGAACCGGCTGGGCGAGCTGTATGCAGAATTTTACCGCAGCAGCGGCGGCCTTTCTCTGCGGGAGTTGCGAAACCGTCTGGCCGAGGAGGAAGCCGCCTTTGTGGGTTGGGTGACAAACCTGACGGAGCAGGAGCTTTTCGTGCAGGGCGCGCGCCGCTGGACGGGCGACAAGCTCAACTGGCCGATGGCGAGGTGGATTCACATTAATTCAGCCGCTCCGTTTCAGACCTTCCGCTCGAAAATCCGCAAATGGAAGCGTGTACGCGCGGCAGCGGCTGCACGGGCGGCGGAACGGGAATAAACGCAGCGGCAATACAATCCATAACGCATTTACAGCAGCACAGGATAAAAATCAAGACCGGCTCCGAGGCAGGCGCTTTCGCGCATGCTTCGGAGCCGGTCTTTTCCGCCCGCGCTGCCCAATCGGCAGCTATGGACAGTATTAAGGAGGCTTATTGATCGACGACTTCGGGGAAGAACTTGTTGTGGATCGCCGCAACCGCCTTGTCGGCGTCCTTGCGCTCGATCAGAACCGAAATCTTGATCTCGCTGGTGGAGATCATCTGGATATTGATGTTGGACTCAAACAGGGCCTCGAACATCATCGCGGCTACACCGGGGTGTGTCTCCATACCCGCACCGACAATGGAAATCTTTGCGACGTCCTCGTCATATACAACACTGGAAGCACCAATCTGCTCCACATAGGGGGTGAGAACCTCCATAGTGGCCTGCAGGTGATCCTCAGAAACAGTAAAGCTGATGTCCTTTGTGCCGTTGCGGCCAATGGATTGCAGAATAATATCGACATTCACGTTCTTTGCAGAAAGCTTGGAAAATACCTTAAAGGCCAAACCGGGACGGTCCGGAACTCCGATAATCGCTACACGGGCTACCCCGTCATCCTTTGCAATGCCGCTGATCAACATTTTTTCCATTTTGGTTGCCTCCTTCACAATCGTACCCGGTACCCGGTTATAACTGGACAGAACTTCCAGCTCAATATTATATTTTTTCGCCATTTCCACAGAGCGATTGTTCAGCACCTGCGCGCCGAGCGTGGCCAACTCCAGCATTTCGTCGTAAGAAATGACATCAATTTTCTTTGCGTTTTTGATTTTGCGCGGATCGGCGGTGTACACGCCCTCCACGTCGGTATAAATCTGGCACAGATCCGCGTGCATGACAGCCGCAATCGCAACGGCGCTGGTATCGGAGCCGCCGCGGCCCAAGGTGGTCATGTCGTTGTAGCGGTTGATTCCCTGAAAGCCCGTAACGATCACGATGTTGCGCTTATCCAGTTCCTTCTTGATACGGTCGGGCGTCACGCGCTTAATGCGGGCGGAACCGTAAGACGTATCTGTAAGAAAGCCCGCCTGCCAGCCGAGAAGTGAAACGACGGGGAAACCCATCTGCTCGATGGTCATGGCGAGGAGCGAAGCAGACATCTGCTCACCGGCAGTCAGAAGCATATCCATCTCCCGTTTGGAGGGGCGGGGATTCACCTCTTTGGCCTTGGCAATCAGGTCATCTGTTGTGTCGCCCTGTGCAGACACGACAACGACCACGTCGTTGTTTTGGGAATACGTTTTGGTGATGATGTCGGCGACGTTGCGCAAACGATCCGCGTTGGCCACGGAGCTGCCGCCGAATTTCTGAACGATCAAGCTCATAACGTTCTGTCCTCCATTATCAGATAAAAATTCATCAGGAATTTGTTTCTTCAAATACTCTGGCGCCGTGCGCTTCCGCACTGCGGATCGAAATTTCCCAATCCGCCACGCCCCACTGTGCCATATGCGCCCGTGCCTGCTTCGCAAAGCTCTCCGCCTGCCCGTCCTCCACCATCGCGATGATGGTTGAACCCGCGCCGCTGATGTAGGTGCCGAGAGAACCCAGCACAGCGCACATTTCAAACACCTTGTCGCAGTGGTCGATCAGGCCCTTTCGATATGGCTGGTGGATGCGGTCCTGCACAGCCACACGCAGGTTTTCAAGATTGCCCGAAAAGAGCGAGGCCGTCATCAGCGCCGAACGCGACAGATTGTAAACCGCATCCTCCCGCGAATATTCCTTCGGCAGCACCGAGCGTGCCGTTTCGGTCTTCAGCTCAAAGGGGGGCACAAAAACAGCGAACCGGATTTTCTCGGATACCGGCACGCTGACGCTGTACACGCGCCCCTGCTCCATTGCCGAGGTGACAAGCCCGCCCAAAAGGGCAGGCGTGGTATTATCGGGGTGACCCTCAATCTCTGCCGCAAAATCGATCAGCTGCTGCTGGCCGAGCGGGTTACCCAGAAGATGATTGGCGCCCAGCAGGCCGGCCACAATGCAGGCCGAGCTGCTGCCAAGACCGCGCGCCATGGGAATGTTGTTTTCCTGCTCAATATGCAGCCCGCGCGGGCTGTGCCCGCAGCGTTCATACAGCAGTTTTGCCGCCCAGTAAACCAGGTTATGCTCATCCTGCGGCACCGGGGTCGCATCTCTGCTCACAATCTGAAGGGTATCGCTCTCCTCCATCCAAACCTGATTGTACAAGGTGAGGGCGATTCCCAGCGCATCGAAACCGGACCCCAAATTCGCGCTGGTCGCCGGCACTTGTATTCTGATCATATCGGGATATCCTCTTTCTATGCTGATTAAAATTCGCCGACGCGCAGAGTGGAGAGCACCTTTGCGCCTTCCTCCCTGAGCTGCTCCAGCTTTTCAAGAAAGTCCTCTTCCACCAAAGGCTCGGTGACAAAGGCAAACTCGTCTTTGTCCGCGCCCTTGCGCACCAGCTGGCGAACCGGCCCAAAGAGGCCTTCTGCCTGACCCAGCGCAAAAGCAGAGTCTTCGGATTTGGCACGAACATAAAACGCGATGGTATCCTTGCGGTAATCGCGCACATAGTCCGGCACGGCCTGATCCCAGAACAGGTACTTGCGGGCCTTGAAGTGCCGCACACAGTCGATCACATCCGCTACCACGGCGCTGGCGGTGGGCAGCTTACCCGCGCCCTTGCCGTAGAACACCACATCGCCGATCGAATCGCCGCGCACCTGAATGCCGTTGAACACGTCGTCCACGGTGGCCAGCTGACTGCTGCGGGGAACAAACATCGGGCAGACCATAATATGAATCTGATCGTTTTCGAGAATCTTGACCCGGCCGATCAATTTGATCACGCCGCCCCACACCTCCGCGTATTCCACGTCGGCCAGGGTTACCTTGGTGATTCCCTCCGTATGCACCTGATCGGGGTACACATGCTTGCCAAACGCCAGAGACGCCAAGATGCAGATCTTGCGGCAGGCATCCATTCCTTCCACGTCCGCAGCGGGGTTGTGCTCCGCGTAGCCGAGCTTCTGCGCTAAGGCCAGCGCGTCGTCAAAATCCATCTGATCGCGGATCATCTTGGTCAGGATGAAGTTCGTTGTGCCGTTCAGGATACCGTCGATCTCGATCACGTCGTTTGCCGCCAGGCACTGGCTCATGGGACGGATGATCGGGATACCGCCGCCGACGCTGGCTTCAAACAGAAAGTTCAGGTTCTGCTTCTGTGCCAGGGCCAGAAGGTCTGCGCCCTTGGCCGCCACCAGCTCTTTGTTCGAGGTAACGACGCTCTTGCCCGCCAAAAGGCAGCTGCGCACAAATTCATATGCCGGATGCAGGCCGCCCATTACCTCTACTACGATTTTGACTTCCGGATCATTCAAAATATCGTCAAAGGATTTCGTAAAGCGATCCGCCAGCGGATTCTCGGGGAACTCCTTTAAATCCAGAATATATTTGATTCTGATTTCCTCTTTTGCCCGTTTGGCAATATTTTCGGTATGGTTGCTCAGAACCTCCGCCACACCGGAGCCCACTACACCATACCCCATGATTGCGATTTCTACCATTTCTTCCACCCCTTATCCAATTTTCCCTGAAACAAGGCCATTGATTCCCCCTCGCTGAAGGCAGGGTAAGGAATTGCCTTATTTTCTAAAGTCACTTTCAAAACGAAATTGACCCTATTCTCTACTGATCGGTAATATTATCGATGCTGCATACGCCGTCGACATTCCGAAGCAGGGCCAGCAGCTCGTCAATCGTACCCATCATGTTGTTGATTCGCGCGGAGATCGAAACCATCGCCTTGCCGCTGACAGGGATATTCTGATTGATCGTCAGAATGTTGGCCCCGGCCCCGTAGAATTCAGACACCAGCGACATCAAAACGCCGGGGCGGTCGTACAGCACCGCCTGAACGGTCAGAATCCGGTTTGTGGCTTCCGGCTGGTAAGGATACACGGAATCCTTGTATTTGTAAAACACACTGCGGGAAATCCCCGCCATCCGCGCCGCCTCGGATGTGCTGGCGGCCTCAGCATTCATGATATACTGCTTGGCTTCCACAACCTTGGAATATACCTTTGGCAGAACCTTTTTATCCACCAGAAAGAAAGTTGGCTCTTTCATTGTCCACCACCCGCGAACTATTGTATTGTGTTAAGATACAGTTTATCATTTTCCACCGTGAAATTCAATAGCCAAAAGTGTGAAATTCTGCACCTTTGCCTTGAAAAACCCGTATGCTTTGACGAACCGGAGGGCAAACGGGCAGAAAAAAGCTCCCAAAAGAAAAATGATTCTTTCGGGAGCTTGTGCATTTTCTGTTCCTTTTGCGGGCTTCAGCCTCAGGGACGGATTTCCGTATCCGGCGGAACCCAAAGACCGTTTCCGTCCTGTCCGGGGCCATTTCCATTCCCGTTCCCATTCCCGTTCCCATTTCCGTTCCCCTGCGAATGAGAGGAGGACGGCCGGGAACTTGCGGGAGAGGAATTCTCCCAGTCCGGCTTTGAACTGGTTTCAGAAGTAGACGGGTGCGATGTCTCCCACTGGGAATTCTCGGGCTCCGACTGCTCCGGCTCCGAGAGAATGTCTGAAGCGGTGGAGGAACTCACGGGCGGGCTGGTATCCACCTCCGGCATATTGCCGCGCTCATACCACCCCGTTTTGGTGGGAACGCCGACGTCCGCGCCGGACAGCTTTCCATTATCCGTACGGAACGTGGCAGAAACCACATTGGAATCGTACTGGAAGTAAGTCTTCTTCTTTCCGTCCAGATATTTGGCCATAATGTTCCGCCAGATCTTGGCGGCCCATTTGGTGTAATTTTCCTTTTGCCCGTAAGACAGCGATTTGGGCGTTTCATACCCCGTCCAAATTCCGGCTACCGCGTAAGGCGTTCCGCCGACAAACCAGCTGTCCTTATCCTCATCGGTGGTACCAGTTTTGCCGAATACCTCCCAGCCGCTCACGGCCGCGCCGCCGCCGGTTCCCTCAGAACCATATACAACGTTGCGCAGCAGGCGGTTCATGATGGTGGAGGTGGTGGACTTGATGACCTGTGTGCCCGTGCTCTGCCGGTTGTCCAGAATCACGTTGCCGTCGTGGTCCTCCACATAGTAATAGGTATAAGGCTTATGATACTGGCCGCCGTTGCCAAATATCTGGTAGGCTGCCGTCATTTCTTTCACCGTAACGCCGCCGTTCATGCCGCCAATCGCCATGGCCGCGATCTGCACGCTGTCCGTTTTCGGATTCAGATGGGTAAAGTGCAGCTGATCCGTCAAAAAGCGGTACGATGTGATGGGAGAAATCATTTTTACAAGCTGTGCCGCCGCGGCGTTGGAAGAAATTTCCAGCGCGCGCTGAACCGTAATATCGCCGTAAAACTTTTTATACCAGTTGTTCGGGCCGGGTTTTCCGCCGGCAAAATAATTGTCAACCGGCTCGTCGGGCAGAATCGAAGAATAATTGAGCACGCCCATATCGACCGCCGGGCCGTAGGATGCGATCGGTTTAATGGAAGAACCGGGCTGCCGCTGGCTGTCCGTTGCATAGCTGAGCAGACGGTTGCCCGTCTTTTCGCCGCGCCGGCCCACGGTGGCAAGCACACGACCGTTGTAGTCCATCATAAAATAGCCCAGCTGGATTTTTTGATCCGCCGGCATGTTGTCGCTGGAAACAACCTCTTCCGCCGCATTCTGCGCCTTCTGATCCATGGCGCAGTAAATCTTCAGGCCGCCGTGGTACATCATGTAAACGGCCTTATCCTTCGAGATTCCCTGCGTCGTCTGCATGTCCTCAACAATATCCTCGAACATGGCGTCGATATACCAGTTCCACACCGGGGTATCGTTGACCACATTCTCGTTCTGATTGCCCACAAACACCATGTGGTTCGATTCCTCCATGGCGCTGTTGTATTCGTCCTGGCTGATCATCTGCTGGTTGAGCATTTCACTCAGCACAAGCTGCTGGCGGGTCTTATTGTTTTCGGGAAAATTGAGCGGATTGTACTTATATGGATTCTGCGTGATGGCCGCGATGGAAGCACACTCGGCCAGAGAAGCCTGGCTGATGTCCTTGCCGAAATACAGATTCGCCGCCGCCTGCACGCCCTGACACCCGCTGCCGTAGTTGACAACGTTCAGGTATGCCTCCAGAATCTGTTCCTTGGAATAGCGGGAATCCAGATTGATGGCGCGAAAAATCTCCTTCACCTTACGGGTCAGGCTCACCTCGCCCTCACCGGTGATATTCTTGACCAGCTGCTGCGTAATGGTAGAGCCGCCGTAGCTGCCGCCCTTGGTAACCAGTGTGGTCACGGCGCCGGCTGTACGAATCCAGTCTACTCCGTTATGTTCCATAAACCGCTTATCTTCAATTGCGACCATCGCGTTTTTCATATTCTTGGGGATTTTGTCGTAGTCCACCCAAATGCGGTTCTCCGAGCTGTAAAGCCGCTGATATTCCACCGGCTGGCCCGAATCGTCGTTCACATAAATAAAGCTGGTATAATTGAGCTTCAGATTATTCAGATCCATTTTAATGGATTCATTCCGAAAGCTCAGGATAAAAGAAGTCATAAAAACCAGCACAATCACTCCGGCAACCGCCAGAACCGCTATGATGCTGTACAGCCCTTTCAAAGCAATCCTTGCGGTGATCGATGCGCTTGCGGCGCGGCCGGTTTCCGGCGCACCGACATATTTATTCAGATCGGTTTTCCTCATAGGCGGTCACCTCCTTTTTGCTGTTTTTCTACTGTGTCCGGAATCTTCGTACCCATAGGATGGCACATTATACCGGTAATCTTGCAAAGATATGAATAATTTTCCAATCATAATCTAATACTATCGCTGAGGTGATTCCCTTTGAAAAAATTCGTCAGTCTTGCCGTGTGTACCGTACTGGTCCTGGTCGGCCTGATGCTGATCGCACATTTCAGTCCTCAGGTAAGCGGAAGTCCCGCTTCTTCTGCATCAGAAAATCAGATTCATTTTACCTCAAATGCCCCTTCAAGTCAAGAAAGCGGTAATCTGCCAGCCATGACCAGCCAGCAGGACAGCTACTTGGTGCGCACTTACGACGGTAAAATCGGCATCTTTAAAAACGAGGAAAAATCCCCGTTTGAAATTATAGACGTGGATGTTTCCTCCCTTCCCCAAACCGACCAGCTGCTGCTGGCCACCGGAATCGAGGCGGATTCTACCGCCGAGCTCCAGCGGATCCGTGAGGATTACGAAAGCTAAACCGAATTCCCCGCGATTCGCAATTTCCCCCAAAAAAGTTTGGAGCCCCATACCCGATTGGGTATGGGGCTCCGCTATACGACAGAAGTTTATTTCATGTTCTGTTCGTAAGACTCGATCATTTTCTTGACCATCTGGCCGCCAACAGAACCGGCCTCACGAGAGGTCAAATCGCCGTTATAGCCCTGCTTCAGGTTTACGCCAACCTCGGAAGCGGCTTCCATCTTAAACTTGTTCAGTGCCTCACGAGCCTGAGGAACAACTGCCTGATTGCTACTTCTAGCCATAAATAATACACTCCTAATCTTTTTTTGAAATTGATTTGTAAAACTCTTTGTGCGTCTGCACCCTTATTGTGTGCGGGTGCACTTTTTTTATAACTGACAATTTTTTGAAATTAAAATTGATAGCCCTGCTCTGAATCGATTCCGCACAAAAGGCACACGGCACAGGCCGCCAACAGAGAATACGTGCCTATTTCACGCTGCAGCGCAACGGAAATATCTTTTGGTTCAAGGATTTCGCCGGTGAGGGTGCACAGGCTGCGCAGCAGACTGACGCACGCGCTGCCTTCCGCCAGGCTGGCGACGCTAAGCGTATCCTTGGAGGACGTGCCGCATGCCACCGGAATCACGGGCGCGCCCTTGAGCTGCTCGGCCGCTTTTTCACAGCGTGAGCTGAATACCGCAGGAATTCCATGCGGCAGTCTGGCCGGTTCTGCGGACGGTGTAAAGCTGTTTTTAAAAACCAGAACGGAATTCGGCGTGTTTAAAATTGGCAGCCGCTCACAATCGTAAATACAAAAAACGCCGGGGTTTTCCCCGGGGATGCTGCTGAGCTGTATACCATTATAATACTGCACCCGTCCATACCTGCGCAGTACGTCGATCATCGCCTGTGAAATAACCGTATCACTTTGTTTTCCGCATAATATAATGGTTTTCATGCTCTCCCTCTTTCCGCAAACTGCGAACCACTCATTCGAATCAAGCAGCCATAAACTTCCATAAGTTCAAATCCAATATCCGGCATTGCTTTTTACAATCCATATCACTTTAAAATAGTCTGAGCAGGTACAGCGTTTTCTTCCCCCGCCTGCGGCGGGAGAAGAAAGCAGTCACTTTTTTAAAGCGGTATTCCTAATACAGCGCATTTCCGGTACTGTTTAGTATAAATCGGTGCCGGTGGTTTATGTGGTTTGCTGCTAAAAAAGTATTTTGTGTCAGAATCAAAGTACAACCATATAATGTTGTTAAGGCAACTTTTCGCCAATTGTATCAAGCGAGGGATGAGCTTATATGCCTTATAATGAAAGAGAACTGCTGGCAAGGCTGATCAAATGCGAAGCCGGAGGCGAGGGCGACAACGGAATGAACGCCGTGGCCACCATCGTGCTAAACCGAGCCAATGTTCCTTACGGCGAATTTTTTCGGGTCAGTCAGGGCGGCAGCATCCGTAACATTATCGAACAGCCCGGCCAATTTACCTGCATGATGACTACTGTCGGCGGGCAATACAATGCGCAGAACGTTTACAATATGGATCCGGAGGAGATTCACTACCAGATTGCCGATGCTGTAATGGCCGGCAATGTGTTCGCCGGCGTTGGAAACAGCCTGTTCTACTTCAATCCATACCGTCCTACCTGCCCGGATAACTTCCCACCCGGCGGCGTCGGCACATTTTACAGCCATATCTACCAGCACTGCTTTTACGCTCCCACAGAAAAATACCAATTCACATAATGAGGTGACATCACCATGAATCAACCAAACATGGGCTACAGCGCGGTTTATTCCCAAACCGGACCATGCCCTTCCTGCGGGATGCCAGCCTGGCAGCCCGCCGCACAAAGCACGACACAGACCATGAGCGCACAGAGTCAAATGGCAGCACAAATTCCCCCACAGCCCATGCCGTCCATGACTCCCACCATTTCCCCTACGCCATACCAGCAGGTCAGCTTTCAGCAGCCGGCCGGTGCATCGCCCTCCACGGCGCTGGCACAGGTTCCCCCCGTTTCCGGCTCAACCGGCTTTGTGCCCAACACGCCGCCGGAAACCTTCAGCGGCGCGATTACCGACCTGAACCAGCCGATGCCCATGACGGTAGAAAGCCTGCAATACCTGAACGGCTTCCTGCGCACCCAGATTGGACGGCGCGTGCGGGTGGAATTTCTGCTGGGCACCAACACCATGACCGACCGCTCCGGCACATTGCTGGGCGTCGGCGCAAACTATATCCTGATCAATGAATCCGACAGTGACGATCTTTTGGCCTGCGATTTTTACAACATCAAATTTATCCGTTTCTATTATTGAGCCGCGAGTACTCACTTTCCCCGCACCTCTGTCCCGCATGGCTGTATGATCAGCCTTGGGAACAGAGGTGCTTTTTGCTGTTCCTTTCATTTCCGACTGTCCGAAGGCTATAATAAATTTAAATGATTTTAAAATCGTTATAAAATCTTTTTATTTAAAAGTAACTTTTCCCGTTCGGCAATCGTTTTATTTGTGAAAGGAGTGATGAAATGCAGGATCAGGAAGAGTCTCTACTTGCACAAAAGTTTGACGACTACGGCGCCATGCTGTTCCGGATGTGCATGGTCCTGCTGGGAAACCAGCAGGACGCCGAGGACGCAGTACAGGACACCTTTGTACGCTATTGGAAAACGCGTCCTGATTTTCAAAGCGCTGAACACGAAAAAGCATGGCTGATCCGTGTCGCGGCGAACAAAAGCAAGGACAGGCTCCGCAGCTGGTTCCGCCGGTCTACCACCGGGATGGAGGCGCTTGAAGGGATCGCAGAATACCCGAACGACCTTTTTGTACTGGAACAACTGGCCGCCCTGCCATATAAAGACAAAACGATTTTATATCTGCATTATGTGGAAGGATATCGGCTTCGGGAGATTGGCGATTTGCTTGGCATGAAGGAAAACGCGGTAAAGGCTGCCGCACGGCGCGGTAGGGAAAAATTAAAATTGCAAATAAAGGAGGCTTCGGCAGAATGAACGAACAAGATCTCAAACGAGCCGCGGAGCGAATCCGTATGGATACCGCGCTGAAAGACAAGGTCATGGCTGCCGCCATCTCTCCCCGGCAGAAACACAGCACAAACCGCCTGCAGAAAGCGGCTCTGTGCTTTGGGGCGATTCTGGTTCTGGTGCTGGGCGGTCTTTGGGGCAGGCTGAATCCATTTCCTTCCCCCGACAAAAACCAGTTTTCGCTGGTGGTCGCGGCGGCTGAACAAAAAGAAAATACAATGAAAAAGGGAGAACCAATCAAACTGCAAACATACAGCGCCAACTACTATGCCCCGCGGACTCTTGATCTGCCGGACGAATCTCAGGAATGGCAGATTTATAATGTGTTTGGATTAAACTGCAAAGGAGAAAACATTAAAAGCATTACCTATGAATCCGACCGCATTGATTTTGCGAAGATCGTTATTCTAAATAAAAAGCAAGCAGATGATCTTGCGAAAGAGTTTATGGAAATCGATAATAAAAAAGGAGATTATTACGCCAAAGACTATGCAATCGATCCCTGGGCGCTTGACATGACGGGGACGAACCCCGAAAACTGGAATATCCCCAAGTATTTTAATTTGGAAAAGTATTCCAAGGAAGATCCGACACAAGTGGAATGGGGCTATAAAACAGTAGGAAAAAGCTACACCATCGCCTATGAGGATCAGAATGATTTCGGAAAACAGTATGGCTATAAGCTATCCAGCCATGTTTCTGCCGAAGCGCTGGCAAAAGTAAACACGGAATGGGCCAAGATAACAGCCGGTTTAAGTGACGAACAACTGGAAAAACTGAGGGAAGACCCTTCTTTTAAAGACCCATGGAGTGAATTTGAGACCAGTATATTGTCAGGTATGACTACGCAGATCAATGGCAGTATGCTACGCATTACCGTAACCTTCAACGACGGTTCCACGCAGACGCGTAACGTCAGGCTGAATGCCGACGAAGATGGGTTTGATCTTACAGCCACGCTGCTGGATTAAAATACTTGCCGTAATAATACTTGCCGACAAAAGTCCATCATAAAATAAGCAGAGGGCGAATTCCGAATGGAATCCGTCCTCTTTGAATCGTAATCTTTGTGTATACGTGACAAAAGGGTGCTGCTTTCCTGCGAAGCAGAGAATCATGCGCCCCAGTACTGCAAAGCGATTTTTTGACCCTGATCGATTTTTGCCCACTGCTCGTCTTCCGTCAGTTCGTTGCCGCCGTCGCAGGAGGCAAAACCGCACTGATGCGAAAGGAGCAGGCGCTCTTTCGGGATAATCTGAGACGCCTCGTCCAGCAGTCTGAGCACGCGGGCCTCGTCATCCAGCGTGTTCGTTTTGCTCGAAAGCAGGCCGAGCACGATTTCCGTGTTGGGTTTCTCCTGGAACACGGCAAGTGCTTCCAGCGAGCCCGCTCTGTCGTCGTCCCACTCCAGGAAGAAACGGTCGTATTTCAGCTGCTTCAGGAACAGGTTGGCGATCTTCAGGTACGAGCCGCCGCCCATGTTGCGGGAATCGTAGTTTCCGCGGCAATTGTGTGTCCACACTCTCAGCCCGAGGCTGTGGCCGAAGTCAATAATCGTGTTGTTGATGTCAATAAATTCCGATGCCAAGGCCCGAACCGTATCCTGATCGATATTCTCGCCCGTATACGGGGAATTGGGGTTATCATCGGCAAAAATCTCCCACAGGCAGTCATCGAACTGCAGAATCTTTCCTCCTGCTGTGGCGTATTCCTCAACAAATTCCTGATATGCCTGAACAAGCCCTGCTTTTAACTCCTGGGTGGTGGAATAGACGGAATCCTTGCCGCCGATATTGTCAGACCACGAAAGCTCGCCGAAGATATGCGACGGCGACGGAACGCAAATTTTTGTTTCTTTGTCGCCCGCGATGGACTGAAGGCGCTTGAAAACCTGAATAAAATGGTGGTTCCGTCCGCTCAGGGGTCCGGTAATGCGCAGACCGATATCGCGGCGTGTTTCGTATTTCTGGGTTTCGTCCTTGTCGCGGAAGAAATAACCGTGATCGGCAATATAACGGCTGATGCCCTTCAGGCCCCAGACAAAATCCAGGTGCCACATCGACTTTGAGTATTCTCCGTCTGTAATAATTTCAAAACCGTGCTGAATCTGCTGATTCACCACGTCTTTGGTTGCTTCAAACTCGCATTCCTCATACCCTTCAAAATCATTATAGAACGGGTAAGTAATATCGTCGCGCTGTTCAATCTGATGTTTATAGCTCAGCAGTTTTTGGGGGCGCAGTAAACTGCCGACTGTTTGAAATCTCTTGCTCATTGAGAAGCCCTCCTAAGTGTTTGATGAGGTTATTATAACTCATAATAAAACATATATGGTAACTCCATTATCCTATATTCCGTTATAGTTATTGCCTATACCCCGCACCTCTCCACCTAAATACAGCAGTTCAAAGAGGAGCCGCCCCGTAAAGGGCAGCTCCTCTTTCAAAATTTACGATATGCAGGGTATACACGATTTGCCATACAATCGCGTTTTCCTGATCGCACTCTCGTTTTCATTACAAATGAAGCAGCTTTTTCACCTGTGCCATTTCAGAGGTGGTCTGGCTGTTTTCCAGGAATGCGGCGGAATACAGCATAAACCCGTTTGAGCCGAGACTCCTGCTTTTCTGAATCTGATATGCCATCACAGAGCCGGGGGTCATCCAGGTGCCGCCATCCACATTGGAATCGGCCTTATACAATGCCAGGCCGAAATACAGCTTCACGTTCGGATTCGTTACCAGCTTTCGCCAGGTGACCGCCGTTGCGTCGAAGGGCATCACCGCGTTGCTGGAATTGACATACAGCTGCGGGCAAAGATAATCGACATACCCAGCCTGACTGCCCCACGTGGCAACATCGGCGCCCATGTTCCGGTTGTTCTGAAGATTGGCCTGCGGAGAAATGCCGAACAAAACAGCCGGCTTTGTCTGCTTGACTGCCGCGTATACCTGAGAGACCAGCGTATTGATGTTCTGACGCCGCCAATCGGCTACAGACAATGACGTTCCGCTGGCAAGGTACGATACGCTGTCGATTGTGGAGGCCGTAGTAGGATAAAAATAATCGTCGAACTGAACGCCGTCTACATCATAATTCTGAACGATCTCGCGCACGCCGGACACAATCCGGTCGCGTACCTCCGAAATACCGGGGTTATAATACCACTCGCCGTTCCATTCCATCGTCCAGTTCTGCTTCGAGGCATCGTTCTTCCAAATCACCGCCGGGTTATCGGAAGAAAAGGTCTTTGGCAGGCCTTTTAAGGAAACGCGTAGCGGGTTCACCCAGGCGTGGAATTTCAGCCCGGCCTGATGCGTGGCCTGAATCATATAGGCCAGCGGATCGTACCCCGGCGACGTTCCCTGTGTGCCGGTGAGCAGGTGTGACCACGGATAGTAGGCCGAAGGATACAGGGAATCCCCGAACGGGCGCACATGAGCGATCAGGGTATTCATGCCGCTGTTCTTCGCCTGTGCGACAAGGGTATCAAATTTCTTGCGGAAAGCCGCTTCGCTCCGATCGGCCTGCCCGCTCATGTCAAGGCTCATATACGGTATCCACACAGCGCGCATCTCGCTTTGTGAAGACGCCGTGCCGATCACTGTGACGGAACGGTTGGCCTCGCCCTGCTTTTGCACACCTTTTTTCACCGTAATACGAACAGAGGCGTGAACACCGTACACCTCAGAAGTAACGTAGGTGGTTCCTTCTTTCAAGGCTGTGACACGGTACTTGTCTGTTCCGGCAATTCGGCTGACCTTAGCAACGGAATCGCGTGAGGAATACACCACAACATCAGAGGAACTGACGTTTGCGCCGCTCACCGACACCTTAATGTCGTAAAGATTTCCGGGTGCCATCTGGTAGCTTCTGGTATCCATCACCAGCGTGCGCGCTGCCGTACTCTGCTGCGCCCCCACCTGTATCCCCGACAGCACCAGTATTACGGCGGTCATCAGGACAGCGAGGCATCTTCCCCATACAGATCGCTTTTTCATCGTTGTTCTCCTTTTGCTGTTCGGGCCTGACTCTCTGCAAAACGCACCGGGCGTTTGACAAGGTCATATCCGTCTTTTTCCAATGGATTATTTTTCATTGGTTTTATTTTCATTATAAAGATAGTCGGAACCCTGCACAATAGGGAACCTGCAATTACTAAATATTCCCTGTGTTTCAAAAATATTGCAGTTTTCCTTTCCAAAGCTTTACTCTGCTGGCTGATGTTCCCGCCAGCGCGATGGCTATATGGATTTTATTTTCTCTCTGGAAAGCAAAAAGGGAGAACTGACAGATACTCTTCCGAGGGATGGAATGTAAAGCATTATCGATCAAAAAGGTGGACAGCTTCGGCTGCCCGCCTTTTGATTATACCTTGCAAAGCGTTTTTTCTTCTTCTAAAAGAAAAACATCTACAAAACAGAAAAGCAATTCCTGTTTATAAAAACTCTATCGCAAAAAATCGACCTTATTTTCGATTGAAAATTTAAATCAATATAATCAAATTTATTCGTTTTACAAATCCATAAGCAGCAAATATAATGAATCCGAAATGAAATTCTAAATTATTTTTCATTATTTTTGTTATATTTGATCAATTCAACCTTCGGCAGATGTAAATGAGATATCCAGAAGAATTGCATATCCTTTTCCATCCATAAAGGGTGAGCTCCCTTGCCCCACGTTCCTGAGACAGGAAGTCACTCAGCCGTACGCGGATTCCGCACAAAGAACCGTATGCGTTTACGTTACATACTGTGCGCCCCGCCGGCTGAGTCTATCATAATTTTAATTGCAGGAGGTATGAATCATGTTCGAATTGAAGCTTGATATGTATCAAGCGGCAGGCATCGCGGCAATTATGTTCTGGATCGGCAGTTATCTGCAAAGGAAAATCGCTCCGCTACATAAATATTGTATTCCTGCTCCGCTCATCGGCGGTGTGGTCTTCGCGGCAATGAATACGATTTTAAGTGGAATGGGAGTCATGCGACTCACATTTGATGGTACACTTCAATCCTTTTTTATGGTTCTGTTCTTTACCACAGTAGGTTTTACCGCCAGCTTTGACATTCTAAAAAGAGGCGGTAAGCAAATCATCGTCGTTACGCTGTTATCCATTGCCATTATCGTCTGCCAGGATCTCATCGGCTACAGTATTGCGGGTGGATTCGGGTTGGATTCTCGCCTTGGCCTGACCGCCGGTTCCATCTCGCTTCTGGGCGGCCCCGGAACAGCCGCTGCTTTTGGCAAAACCATGGAGGATATGGGAATCGCCGGAAGTACCACGCTGGGGTTGGCGGCGGCAACGTTTGGGCTTGTGATGGGTTCTTTGATGGGCGGTCCGATTGCCCACAGAAGAATCGCAAAGCACAGCCTGCACTCTGAGGAAATAGCCGCAGAAACTACGGCGGAAAATGTAGAAATTCCGGAAGAGGATGGAGAATTTAAGACCACCTCCTCCAAGCTGGTATACGCCTGGATGCTGATGGCCATCGCCATGGGGCTTGGGACGATCATGTCCATTCTGCTGAGCAAAACAGGCATCACCTTCCCCGCCTATATTGGTGCCATGCTGGGCGCCGCCCTTATCCGCAATGTTCTCGATATGAGCGGAAAAGCGTTCCCCGAACCGGAAAATGATACCATCGCGAACGTTTCCCTGTCTCTCTTCTTAACCATGGCTCTGATGGGATTAAAGCTATGGGAATTGGTTGATCTGGCACTGCCGATGCTTGTCATCCTTGTAGCACAAATGATTTTTATGTTCCTGTTTGCCTATTGGGTCATTTTCTACACCACCGGCCGGAACTATGAATCCACCCTGCTCATGGCCGGAATTGTCGGATACGGTATGGGGGGCACCTCCAACGCCATGGCAAACATGCAAACTATTACAAAGCAGTATGGCCCCGCAAAAACCGCATATTTTGTCATACCGCTTGGCGGAATGTTTTCCGATTTCTTCAACGCAATGATTATTACCGCGTTCCTGAATTTCTAAAACTGATACCAGTTAATATGCCTTTCAACTGCACACCACAAATTTCTCCTCTTATGCAAAGGGAGGCTGATCTTACAATCAGCCTCCCTTTTGCGTATTCGATTTCAAACTCATCTCTGCAAAAACCTGTCCTGAAAAACCCGATCCTGAATCAGCTGGATCAGGCTGTCCATGGGCGGGGTCACCCATTTGCTCTTGTGGTAAAACACCTGGCTCCAAAGCTGAACGGAGCAGTCTTCTGCAGGCAAAATCACCAGTTCCCCTTTTTGAACACTGCTCCTCACTACATATTCCGGCAGAAAGGAAATTCCCAGCTTCTGCTTTAACAGCGAAACGATACTCACGCTGTTGTCTATCTCTAAAAACGGCGCGATATACAGATTTTTCTGCGCGGCCTCTTCCTCCAGGGCCCGGCGGTAAACCGCCTTTCGCTCCGGCAGGATCATCGGCTGCCGCACTACATCGGCCAGGCTGACCGGCCCGCGCCCCGCCAGGGGGTGCTCCGGATAAGTAACAAACACGATGTTGATCAGATGCGCGCAGGCCCGGATAAAATCCCTTTCCGTGGTCTTTTTGCCCAGAAAGAAAATCATGTCCAGCTCGTTGTGCTTGAGCATCTGAAGCAAATCATCCCCTGAGGTCATGCGCGTCTCGAGGATAATTTTGGGAAAGTCCCGGTGATATTGCGGAATCTGATCGCATAGCACCCAATTGAACAGCGATTCCAGAATTCCCAGCCGCAGCACACCGCCCATTTCTTTAGGCGGCTTGCCCAACAGCAGCGAACACTCGGCAATCTGCATCATCTGGGTGGCATACCCCATAAATTCCTGGCCGCTGGACGTCAGCGACACATGCTTGCCGATCCGGTCAAACAAAGGGACGCCGATTTCCGCTTCGAGCTGCTGAATCTGAATCGTGACAGTAGACTGAACATACCCCAGCTGCTCCGCTGCCTTTGTAAAGCTCTCACATTCCGCTACGCGTAAAAAGGTAGCCACATTTCTCAGTTCCATACTGACAACCCCATTAAAATTTAAAATAGATATCATTGAAACTATTCGTTTTACAAATCAAATTAGAATTGTTATAGTAGAGTTGCAAAGCGTTGTGGAATTATTTTATTTAAAATGATTATAACATACGCTCTAATATTTGTAAAAGGCATTTCCACAGAACCGTTTCCTCTTTCTGAGGATTCAAAAACAGATGCCTGTTCAAAAGGCAAAGGAGGACAATAACTATGGGAAAGATGGACTATTTAAAAGACCTGCCGGTCGCCGTTATCGGCGGCGGAGCGGTGGGAAAAACCTGTGCGGCCGACATCAAGCTGGCCGGACGCGAGGTGCGCCTGTACGACGCCATGCCCTTTGCGGAGACTTCTCTGCGCGGCCTGGAAAAAACCGGCATTCTGCTGGACGGCGTACAGCGTAACCGCGACGGTTTTGAGCGCTCCGGCCGCGCGTATCCGGACCTGGTGACCACCGATATCGCTTCCGCCGTCAAAGGTGCAGGACACATCGTGGTGGCCTGCGGATCCTGGGGCCACGAGCCCATGTTCCGCGCTCTGATCCCCCATCTGGAGGACGGTCAGGTCGTCAACATCTTCACCGACAATTTCGGTACCCTGCTGCTGCGCAGACTGATGCGGGAAACGGGCTGCACCAAGAAGGTCATCATCGGCGGCTGGTCCTCCGCGCCCTACGGCACCCGTATTGAGAGCGTCAACGGCTTCCAGTTCCCGCATGTGGGTGTAAAATACCGCGCCATCACCCTGCGGGGCGCTGCCCTGCCCACAAAGGATACCGACGCCTTTCTGGAAGCCTCTCAGTATCTGCCCTGCCTGGACGCCGTAACTCAGGGCGAGGGCCCTGCCAAGGCCAACACTGTCCTGGACGTCAACTTCGCCAATGTCAACCCTGTTATTCACGTTCCCGCCACCATTTTGGGCGTGTCCACCATGGAGAACTGGGGCGTCATTTTTTGCGGCCATGACAAGACAACATACTCGATGTACTCTCACGGTCTGTCCCCCTCCATCTGCGAGGTTCAATATCAGTTCTATAACGAGGAGCTCGCCCTGGCAGAGGCCATCGGCGTAGGCGCTCCTACATACAAGCACGAAATGTTCTTCTCCCGCCGCAGCGTGCTGACCCAGGAGTACATGGGACTGGATGAGAACGGCAACGACAACGTGGTCTTCCCGCTGGATCAGCCGTCGAATGAGGGCAACACCGGCCCCAACAGCATCAACCACCGCTATCTTACAGAAGATGTGCCGATCGGCTGCAAGATTTACCACGACCTGGGCGTGCAGTACGGCGTATCCACCCCCATTATCGACGCCATGATCACTCTGGCCGGCGCCATGCACAAGAAGAGCTTCTTCGAGACCAGCCGGTATACCCTGGCTTACCTCGGCATCGACAATATGCTGAAGCAGGAGCTGTTGGCCTATTTGAACGAAGGCGTCTACAACCGATAATCTTATAAATGTCTATCCATATGGAAGGAGAATAGAGATGCAGTTTCATACCGATTATCGGGTAGAAAACTACATTCTGAACACCAAATGGGAGGATTTGCCCAAAGAGATTCAGGATCGCGCGGTGGTCTGTGGGATCGACTTGACGACCGCCTTACTCTTGGGCAGCCACGGATGGCAGTTCGCCGCGGGGGAAAAGCTGGCGCAGTCGGTCTGCGGGGATGGAGAAATCCCCGTGGTAGGTTCGCAGCATACCTACAATCTTTTGGGGGCAGTCATCGCCATGTCCCACGCCTCCAATTCCTTTGACATCGACGACGGCCACAACATGATCAAGGGCCACCCCGGCACCTCTTTTGTGGCGGGCGTATTGGCGGCGGCGCTGGAGCAGGGGATCTCTTACCGGGAATACCTGACCGCCTTGGTGGTGGCTTATGAAGTGACGATCCGGTTCGCCCTGGCGGAGCAGGAGCATTACAAATATCTGCACAGCACCGGATGCTACGGCGCTTTCGGCACTGCCGCCGGCATGGGCCGATTGTGCGGGATGGACAAAGAAAAGCTGAACACGGCTCTTTCCATCGCGGATTTCCACGCGCCGGTCGTGCCCGTCATGCGGTCGGTGACCACTCCCTCCATGAACAAGGACGGCGTTCCTTTCGGCGCTTTGGTCGGGGCGATGGCCGTGCTCGAGACCCTATCGGGCAGCAGCGGTCGGGGGCATCTTCTGGAGGCAGAAGAGTATCAGCATCTGGCACAGACGCTGGGCAGCAGCTACGAGATCATGAACCTGTACTTTAAGCCCTACACCTGTTGCCGCTGGGCGCACCAGCCCATTGCCGCCGGATTGTCCCTGATGCGCAAATACGGCTTCGGGCCGGATCAGATCAAAGAAGCTGTCGTTTATACCTTTGATGCCACCGCCCGGCTGAGCCAGCAGATTCCCACCGAAACGGACGAAGCCCAGTATAACATCGCTTATCCTGTGGCTGCTGCCTTAGTCCATGGCGACTTGGGTTATCTTCAGGTCAGGGAAGAAGCGCTTCAGAACCCCGCGGTACTGGATATGATGAAGCGCCTGAAGTTTATCGTAGACCCCGTTCTGGAAGCGCAGTTCCCACAGAAGCGCCTGGCCCGGATCGAGGTTACTTTGAAGGACGGCACTCTGTTCCGCTCTGAAACCTTTTCCGCTCCCGGAGAAGCCACCGACCACGTAGACCTTGCGTGGATCACGGAAAAATTCCGGAGGATCACCTCTCCCATTCTGGAAACGGAAAAACAGGAAAAGCTGCTGGAGTTGCTCACCAGTAACCTGGAGATTCCGGTGCGCCGGATTGTGGATTTTATCAATCAGCAGTAATTCACCCACCGTTTTCTGAAACCCTGAAAACGGAAAGTCTGAATAAAACAGCATTATAAATGAAAAACGGCCCCGCTGAAAAAGCGGGGCCGTTCGTTATTCTTCTGTTTCCTCTTCTTCCTCTGCCTGTGCCAGGGCATCGCTCTTTTCCGCGTGGCCGCTGTACGTCGGCACCAAATGATGAATGATCTCCATCATCCTGACGTTGTTGATACCCGCGCAATGGCGCAGTGTATCGAGTTCGCTGAGGAAGGTCTCTTCGTTGAACGGAATCGGCGTGCCGATGTAGATCAGCTCGTGAGAGGTTTTGGCGCAGCCGCCCTCGCTGTCGAGCAACAGCTCTTCATACAGCTTCTCGCCGGGGCGTAGGCCCGTGTAGACGATCTTTATATCGACGTCCGGCTCATACCCGGAAAGACGGATCAGGTTGCGCGCCAGATCGGCGATCTTGACCGGCTGGCCCATGTCCAGCACAAAAATTTCGCCGCCCCTTGCCATACCGCCCGCCTGCAGCACCAAACGCGCCGCTTCGGGGATCGTCATGAAATAGCGGATGATATCCGGGTGGGTGACCGTCACCGGCCCGCCAGACGCAATCTGCTTTTTAAACAGCGGAATCACGCTGCCGTTGCTGCCCAACACGTTGCCGAAGCGCACCGCTACAAAATCCGTTTTGCTGTGACGGCTGAAATACTGGATAATCAGCTCGCAGATACGCTTTGTGGCGCCCATGACGTTCGTGGGGTTCACGGCCTTATCGGTGGAAATCAGCACCATGCGTTTTACGCCGTATTTGTCCGCGGCTTTCGCCACATTCAGCGTGCCGAACACATTGTTCTTTACCGCTTCGCCGGGGCTCAGCTCCATCAAAGGCACATGCTTATGCGCCGCCGCGTGGAACACGACATCAGGGCGGCAGACCTCAAATACGTGGTTGATGCGGCTGGCGTCGCGCACCGAACCGATTAGAACCTCCAGATTCAGGCGCTTAAAGCGCATGAGCAGTTCATTCTGCAGATCATAGGCATTATTTTCGTAAATATCAAAAATGATGATTTTCTTCGGATTAAACAGCGCGATCTGCCGGCACAGCTCAGAGCCGATCGAACCGCCGCCGCCCGTTACCAGTACGGTTTTATCCTTCAGGTAGCCGCAGATTTCGTCTACATCGAGCGTAATTTCGTCGCGGCCCAAAAGGTCGGTGATCTCCACATCGCGGATCGACTGCGTATCGACGCCGTTTTCCAGCACCTCGCTGTACTCCGGCACGGTTTTCAGCTGACAGCCGGTTTTGGAGCAAATCTGCAGAATTTCCTGCAAATCCTTTTTCTTGGAGGTGGGGATTGCCAGAAGAATCTGGTCTACATTATAGCGCACCGCAGCACGGGTGATGCTTTCACGGCCGCCCACTACCTTTACGCCATGGATACGGCTGCCGCGCTTAGCGCGATTGTCATCGATCGCGACAACGGGAATCCCGCTGGTTTCAGGCGCGCTTCTCATCTCTTTGATGATCATGGAGCCGGTCTCGCCCGCGCCGATGATCATCACCCGGTGGAACTCTTCTTTATCCTTGCGTCTGGACAGCTCGTTCTTTTTTCTGGCCCGGCGCATCAGACGGAAGCTGAAGCGCGAAAAGCCCACAAACAGCAGCATGAGGATGCCGCCCATCACATACACGGTAAACGGAAAACGCTCGGGGTTAAAGACCGTATACCCCAGCACCAGCAGCAACACGCTGGCAAAGCCCGTCCCAAAACAGATCTGGATCAGCTCGTCCAGGCTGGCGAACTGCCACATGGTGTTATAAAATCTGGAAAGTGCAAATATCGCCAGACAAATGATCGTCGCCCACGGCATAAAGCGCTGGAAAGCATCGACGTAATTAGAGGGAACCTTGTTATCCAGCCGCAGAATAAAGGCGATCCAATAGCTGGCGTAAATACACACGATGTCCAGCAAAATCTGCGGCAGCGTGTAAAACATACTAACCCTTTTATTCTTCATGTAAACTACTCCCGAAAGCCATTGTGAAATATTAACTTATAGAGTATATCACAACTGCACAACAAAAGAAATACGAAAATCGTTAATTTTGATAGGACGGAACGTCGAATCGACACTCAATCCCACATAATACCGCTCAAAATGAAATTTGCATTTCTTCTCCAGGCCTTGAAAGAACTAAAATCACTGCATTTCATTTTATTATTCCGAAATCGAACCATATTATTGCACCTTGCGTTCCAGGCAGGAAACAACGTGAAGCGGCGGGCCCTCCAGAAAATAAATGCGGTCGGAAAGCTGCTCGGCTTCCTCGCGGTTGTGGGTGACAAGGATTTTCAGCGATTCGGGAAACGACTGCTGCAAAAGCGCCGCCATTTCCTGTGCCGCCGCCTGGTCTAGTGCATGAAACGGCTCGTCGAGCAGAAATACGTCTCCACCGTAAGCGAGCGCCCGCGCAAAGGACACTCTCTGCCGCTGGCCGCCGGAAAGCTCCCGCGGATACTGCCCGGCATACGGCAGAAGCCCCACGCACGAAATCCACTCCCGCGCCGCTTGGGTGTGGTCCGGCGGGAGCACAAGCTCCACGTTTTCCTGCACGGTGGCCCAGGGCAACAGGCGGCTTTCCTGAAACACATACGAAATCCGTTTTTCGGAAAGGCCCGTAATCGTTCCGCCACTGGGCGTCAAGATCCCCGCAAGGCAGTTTAAAAGCGTTGTTTTGCCGCACCCGGAGGGGCCGAACAGGCAAACGGTTCCGGAATCGGGCAGCTCTAGAGAAAAATCCTGAAGTACGACGCGCTCCCCATACGCCTGATTCAGATGCTCGATCTTCAAGACCTTCCCTCCCCCCACGGTATCCGGCGGAAACAGGCCAGCAGCAGCCGCTCCAATACCACGCTCAGCACAATGACAACCGCCGTCCACGCGAACAGGTCGGCAGTATCCAGATAGATTTTCGCGCCGTAAATCCGGCCGCCGATGGAGTTCCTCGCGTTGGCCAGAACCTCTGCCGACACGCCCGCTTTCCACGCCAGGCCGATGCCGGTGGTAAAGGCCGCCGCAAGATACGGCGCCACCGTCGGCAAATAAATGTACCGTAGCGTTTTCCACCGGCCAAGGCGAAATACGCGTGCCATTTCCAACAGCTCGCGGTCGGCCGCCGCCACACCCTGACAGACATTGCCGAACACGATGGGCAGAACGATCAGCCCCGCGATAAACGCCGGGACTCTGACCGACTGCAGCCACATGAGCGCCAGAATAATAAAAGAGGCCACTGGGGTCGCCTTTACCGCGCTGAGCAGCGGATAAATGAGCTGATACAGAAAGCGAAACCGACAGCAAAGCGCCCCCAGCACGATGCCCAAAAGGGAGGCACACACGAACCCGGCCGCCACATTGTACAGAGATACCCCCGCAGAAATCCAAAAATCCGCTTGCCCCGACAGCTCAAAAACACGGGATAAAGTTTGGGCAGGAGATACCAGAAGGATCTCCTGTCCTACACTTTGATATAACAGCTGCCAAACCGCAAGCCAGAACGCCGCTACGCCAAGCACGCGCGCAGCACGGCTGATCGTACCCCGGCTCATCCGGCTGTGTTCAGGTAATAAAAGTCATCCTTCGGGAACGCGCCGCCGATGGATTTGGGATTATACTCGTAAAGCACTTTGAGGAAGTCCTCTGTCTTGACCCGCATGTCATCCCCGGCGATAAAAACGATATTGCAGTTCGGGATCGCTTTCTGCGCGACTGCCGCGGGCATGACATCGTATTTTTCAGACAGAGTGCCCGCCGGCTGCGGATTCTGATTGACATAATTCACAGACTGCTGGTATTCGGACAGGAAGCTGTCAAAAGCGCCCTGACTCTGCTTCACAAATTCACTGCGCACGACCAGCGCGCCCATGGTAAGAACGCTCGAGCCCTGATCGGCCTTCTGTACCGCGCGCTCCCATTCGTCAGTCAGGTCCAGCGCGGATTTCAGCTTTGCATCCTTGGTGGTCACCTGAGTTACAAAGGGCTCCGGCAGAACCGCTGTGGCGATTTTACCCGCCAGAAGCTGCGACGCAACCTCGCTGTGCTCGGTAAGGTACTCTACCTTTACATCGTCTTTCAGGCCGTTCGCCGTCAAGATATAATCCAGCGCGTATTCCGGCACGGCGCCCTGGCCGGAAGAATAGACGGTTTTGCCTTTCAGGTCCGCAATGCTTTTGATGCTCTCATCGCTGGTGACCAGATATAAAATTCCCAGCGTGTTGATTGCCGCAAGCTGCACCCCGCCCTTTGTTTTGTTGTAAAGGGTGGCCGCCAGATTGGTGGGAACAGCAGCCGCGTCCAGCTCGCCGGAAACAAGCTTGGCCACAACTTCATCAGGGCTGCCCGCCACAGTAAAGGTATACTCATTCGCGGCGGTCTTCTGGTCGTTATTCTCCATCACCTGGAGCATTCCAAGGCCGGTGGGTCCTTTCAGCACGCCGACGCGCATCTGCGTTTTTTCTGCGGCAGACGCGGTGCTGCTCTGCGGCGCTTCGACCGCGGAGGAAGAAGCGGCAGGCTGACCGGCGCACCCGGCAGACGCTGCCAGAAGCGCTGCGGACAGCACCAGACCCGCAATTTTTTTCGTGAGTTTCATAAAATCCCTCTTTCCATCTTTGGGTTCCGCGCGGCGCCGGCTCTTTACCGGGCCGAAGGTAAATCTTTTTGGGAACCCTACAGTAAATGCAGACTAACCGGATTTCCGCGAAAAAACCGGTGCACACGGCACCGGTTTCTCCAAAAAGCAGGAATTTCCCGCCGAATATCAGTGATGCTCACAGCCGCAGCTGCATCCTTCTTCGTCTTCATCCGCCAGGCTTTCGAGATCGAACTCCAGGTTTTCGCCGCAGTTCGGGCAGTCGATGTGGCCTTCGTTGATGATGTCCTCTGTCAGGCACAGCGTTTCATTACAAGCCGGGCAGGTTACCTCATAATAACAGTCATCGTCATCAGCATCATAATCCTCGTCGTCATCCTCGTCGCCGTAGAAATCATCCTCCAGCGTACCCAGATCCTCGTCAACAGCATCGAGCTGATCCGCCAGCTCTTCGTGATCTGCCTCGATATCCGCCAATGTCAGCGCAATATCATCCAGCAAATCAATAATCGCATTGATTACCTTAACCTCTTTCTTGTCCGTATCCAGCTCAAGCCCCTCGGTCAGGCCGCGGATGTAAGCTACTTTCTCTGTATTGGTCATAATGATGCCCCCTTTTCACATTAATATATCATAAACTTCTATTCAGAAAGATTATGCGTTACGCGCGCTCCATATATTCACCGGTTCTGGTATCGATGCGAATCATTTCACCCTCGTCGATAAACAGCGGCACACGAATGACGGCGCCGGTTTCCAGTGTAGCAGGCTTGGTGGCGTTGGTAGCGGTATCGCCCTTAAAGCCGGGGTCTGTCTCGGTAATCTGCAGCTCAACAAAGTTGGGCGGCTCTACCCCGAACACATTGCCCTTGTAAGACAGTACCTTACATTCCATATTTTCTTTTACAAAGCGGAAGTTATCACCCAAAACAGACTTATTGATCGGGATCTGCTCGTATGTTTCATTATCCATGAAATAATACAGATCGCCGTCGCTGTACAGGTACTGCATGTCCTTGCGCTCCACAAAGGCAGTGGGATATTTATCATTGGGGTTAAAGGTTCTTTCTGTCACAGCGCCGGTGATTACATTTCTGATCTTGGTACGGACAAACGCCGCGCCTTTTCCGGGCTTGACGTGCTGGAATTCTATAATGGACACAACGTTGCCGTCCATTTCAAAGGTCACGCCATTGCGAAAATCGCCTGCTGATATCATGGGTTTGATTCCTCCAAATTATTATTTACTACCCCATAGTTTATAATATTTTTTCCCGTTTTTCAAGCATTATCTGATAAAGTTTAGAAATCGCGCGGATTGTGGGAATTTTTGAAAATGAAATTTTAATGAAAATTTTCTTTAGGTTTTTTCAAATTAGATAGTGTGTTTTTATAGAACATGGTATAATATGTTAAAAACAGAATTAGAGGCATTCTGAAAATTGCCCGGCTTGCATTCCCATAAAATATGGGAAAGGAGAACTTTCATGAGATCATCCTATATCAACCCCGGTGATAAAGTGAGCATCAGTGTAAAAGTCAGCGACGGCCCCAGACGTTCTTACATGAGCTACATCGACACCCTTGTGGACGAACAGACTCTCCTGATTTATACCCCCATCTTCAAAGGGCAGGTGATTCGACTCTCCACATTCGAGGACTACGAATTTGTTTTTTACGCGCAGACCGGCCTGTACCGCACAGACGGCAAGGTTCTGGCCAATTTTGTGGAAAACAACGTGGCAATCGTAAAAATCCAGATCGGTCGTCTGGAATCGATTCAGCGCCGCGAATTTTACCGGGTAAATACTACATTCGAATTTACATATACACGCCCCATGCTTGGAGCCGACGAGACGGGGGATCTGCCCCTCTACCCCGCAACGGGAGAAAACATCAGCGGGGGCGGAATGTGCTTTCTTTCCCCCATGCTGCTTTCAGAGGAAGAGCCGATTTACTGCACCCTGCCGATGAAAGACCAGATGATCACCATTGAGGCCATTGTGCTGCATACCGAATCGCCGGAGGATTCCAGAGAGCTGTACGGGATGTATGAATACCGGGCCCGGTTCTATTTTCGCGAAAAACGCGATCAGGAGGCCGTGATGCAGTATGTGTTCGCCAAGCAGCGCGAAATTCTGCTCCGGCGCAAAATGCAGTTTGAAGCCGTGGATTCCGACGACAAGAACCAGGGCACTCCCCGCCGGCGATAATGCCGGCGCACTGTCTTACATAACAGCAACAACGAAGCCGCCGCACCGGAAGATCCGGTACGGCGGCTTTTTGCCGGGATACGATTCACCCTTTGGCAGAAATTACTTCTGCGCGGCGGTGATGATCGCCATTTTATATACTTCCTCAGCGTTGCAGCCTCTGGAAAGATCGTTGATCGGAGCGTTCAGACCCTGCAGCAACGGGCCGTAAGCCTCAAAGCCGCCCAGGCGCTGGCCGATTTTGTAGCCGATGTTGCCGGCGTCCACGTCGGGGAAAATGAAGGTGTTGGCCTGACCTGCAACGGGGCTGCCCTTTGCCTTGGTCTTTGCAACCTCGGGGGAGAACGCGGCGTCAAACTGCAGCTCGCCGTCCACCGGGAAATCGGGGCTGAGCGCCTTTACCTTCGCAGTCGCGTTTTGCATCAGGGTGACAGAATCGCCCTTGCCGGAACCAAGGGAGCTGTAAGAGAGCAAAGCAACCTTCGGGTCGATGCCAAACATACGGGCGGTACGGGCGGTTTCGACCGTGATCTCAACCAGCTCATCCTCATTGGGAGCAATGTTGATCGCGCAGTCACCCATCGCGTATTTTTCCTCTTTGCCGTCTTTTTCTCTGTACATAATAAAGCAGCTGGAAACGATCTTGTTGCCGGGCTTTGTCTTAATCAGCTGCAAAGCGGGGCGAACCGTGTCCGCTGTGGAGTAGGTGGCGCCGCCGAGGAGGCAGTCCACATATCCGATCTTTACGAGCATGGTGCCGAAATAGTTGGACTTGGAAAGCGCGGCGCGGCATGCTTCGGCATCCATTTTGCCCTTTCTCAGCTCAACCATCTTGTCTACCATTTCGTCGAATTTCTCAAAATGGGTGGGGTCTACAATCTCGATCCCCTCAATGTCAAATCCGCCTTCTTTTGCGGCGGCCTGAATCTCCGCCGGATCGCCGAGCAGCACCGGCACAAGAATCCCCTGCTGATGAAGACGAACGGCCGCACTCAGGATCCTGGGTTCCGAACCCTCGGTAAACACAAGCCTTCTGTTCTTGCCCTTCAGCTGTGCAATCAGCTCTTCAAACATCTCACTTTTCCTCCGTTACTTACATATTACAGCCTATATCCGTAGACTTCTGCGTGTTTATTATACACCCCGCCCGTTGACAATATCAACACTCTTTTGACATTTTTGAGACGGAAAAGCAGATTATGACTGTTTTTTTGCTGCTCTGCAATCCAAAAGGAACCCGGACATTTCTCTTCCGCTTTCGGCAGGGAAGAAATGTCCGGGTTCCGGATTCTGATGGGAGAATAGAATAACGTGTCCTCACAAAATCAGCAGAGATTTGTCGGAGGCAGTCAGATTTTCGCAGCCATCCTCCGTAATGGCGATCATATCTTCGATGCGCACACCGAATTTTCCGGGCAGGTAAATACCCGGCTCTGCGGTAACCACCATACCGGGGCGAAGCACCTCTTTGCAGTTGGGCGCGAAGTTCGGCCATTCGTGGATTTCGACACCGACCCCGTGTCCGGTGCTGTGGCCGAACGTGCCGGGATAATCCTGATCGATGATATCGCGCGCGGCGCGGTCGACCTCGCTGCACACCACACCGGGCGCCGCCTTCTCGATGGCGGCCATCTGGGCCGAAAGCACCGTGTGGTACACGCGCTCCTGCTCCTGAGACAGATGCCCCATGCCGACGGTGCGCGTCATATCGGAATGATACCCGTCCAATAACGCGCCGATGTCCATGGTGACCAAATCGCCCTTCTCGATTTTCTTTTCGGAGGGAACGCCGTGGCACAGCGAACCGTTTGCGCCGGAAACGACGATCAGATCAAACGCCACGCCCTGGGCTCCGCTGCGGCGCATGAAGAATTCGATCTCGAGCGCAACCTCGCGCTCTGTCAGGCCGGGGCGCAGCATTGTGAGAATATGTGAAAACGCTGCATCTGTAATCGCCTGCGAATCGCGGATCTTCTGGAGCTCCTGCGGTGTCTTGATCGCCCGCAGGCCGCGCAGCAAACGGTCGAGCGTGTTGTCCTCCACTGTCTTCACGCCCATGAAGCCAAACATTTCGCGGTAGGTTTTCGCATCCGCAAGGTTCAGCCCGACGTTTTCCACCAGAACCCGGTTGATGCCGTGGCGCTGCGCGATCTCGCAGAAGTTCTGCGAAAGGTTGTTCAACAGCACAACCTCGCAGGATTTCACCTGCCGTTCGGCTGCCTCAAAATACCGGAAATCCGTCAGAAAATAGGATTTCTCCGGCGTAATGAGCACCCAGCCGGCCGACGAAGGAAAGCCGGTGAGATACAGACGATTCTGCGGCGACGTCACCAGCGCGGCGTCCGCCTCCTGTTCCAGCACATGATCCCGCAGCACCTGCTGCAGCTCTTCCACAGCCGTTTTCATGAAATAAGTCTCCCTTCCGATTACATCAGGCTTTTCAGCGCCTGCAGCGCCAAAAAGTAGCTGTGCTTGCCAAAGCCGCAGATGACCCCGGCGCACACTTCCGACAAAACAGAATGAGCGCGGAACGGCTCTCTGGCAAACACATTTGACATGTGAGTTTCAATGAATGGAATCCGCAGGCAGGTGACCGCGTCCCGCAGTGCGTAGCTGTAATGAGCCAGCGCACCGGCGTTGAGCACGACGCCGTCGAACACGCCCTTGGCTCCATGGATTTTATCGATCAGCGCACCCTCCCAGTTGGACTGGAAAATTTCGCATTCAAAGCCCAGGCTCTCGGCGTATTCGTGAATCTGCATCTCGATGCTTTGGGAAGTCTCGTCGCCGTACACGCCCTTTTCACGGATTCCTATCATATTCAAGTTAGGCCCCAATAACACCAGTACCCTTTTTTTGCTCATGCTTTTCCACTCCTGTCCGTTTTTTCTCGCTCCGCCTGCCGCCGCTCCATTTTGCGGCGGATCGGCTCCTCCAGGCGTCTGCGCACCCGGAACGACACGCTGGTTTCCGGGTCGCTGGGCCGCAGCAGAATCGATTTGACCCCGGCCACGTTCGCGCCCATGACATCCGTAAAAACCTGGTCTCCCACCGCCACAGCCTGGCTGCGTGAAACCCCCAGAAAACGTGCCGCACGCCAGTAGGCAAACGGCAGCGGCTTCATCGCCACGCACAAAAAGGGAAGATCATATTTTTCCGCGAACGGTGCAACCCGATCTTTAAAATTATTGGATACAATAACAACCGCAAGCCCCGCCTGCCGCATGGCGTGGGCCCATTCCACGGTCCCCACAAGGGGAACCGGCGAACCGTGAGTTGCCAGCGTATTATCCACGTCCAGAATAATCGCGCTCGCACCCATCTCTCTGATCATCTCCGGCGTGATGTCGGTAACTCTGTCCACCGCCGCCGTAGGCAAGAACAACGACATACCGTCTCTCCTCTTTTCAAAACAAATCTGCCCCACAAACCCCAGAAATGGTTAAAAAAGCGGGCTGAATCAGCCCGCTTTTCATCCATTCAACTTACTTAAACTTGCGCTTACGTGCGGCTTCAGACTTCTTCTTCCGCTTTACCGAAGGCTTCTCGTAAGCTTCTCTCTTACGAACCTCGGCAATCACTCCGGCTCTGGCGCACTGCTTCTTAAAACGTCTCAGAGCGCTGTCCAAAGATTCATTGTCTTTGATTCTGATTTCAGCCATTTATTTTCCCTCCCCTCCGCCACCAGGCAGGGGTATTAGTTATCCCGTATAACATAAAAATAATTATACTGGCTGATGGGAAAGATGTCAAGTGCTAAGAAAGAATCTTTGCCGGGGAAAAAATGCAAAGGGATATTGACAGAACCCCTATAAAATGATACTATAATACCCGCACTAGTCGTTTTTTACAGCACGATACAGGGGTATAGCTCAGTTGGTAGAGCAGTGGTCTCCAAAACCACGTGCCGAGGGTTCAAGTCCTTCTGCCCCTGCCATAAAAGAAGCCGCATATTCGTTGATTTTCAGCGTGTATGCGGCTTCTTCTATACTTATAATTCTATTTATTTTGATTAAAATTTGAATTTCCATAGCAAAATTGAGTCATTTTTAAACCGATGCAACACGAAATGCAACACAAATTATAGCTGTAAACGTGTCTATATATAATGAAAAGGAAACGCCCTCATTCCTGGCCGGGAGATGAGGGCGCTTTCGTTTGACTTTAATCAGCCCATAAATCCTTCATCATACCCTCAATTTTCTTCCGCCGTTCAGCGGTGCCCTTGTCATCTATCAAGGCTAAAATGATGTCGCCTTCTTTGGCCTCTGGGGGTAAAGCGCAGATCGGTATATTGACAAAGCTTTTGTTCTCGAGTTCAACGACAGCAAGATTACCTTCAAATCGATCTATTGTATATCTCATAATCTCTCTCCTTACTGCGGCGGGTGACACACAGAGCAAGGACCGTAACCTTGAGCCTGCGCATCTTCTAAAGAAATAGCAATTTTGCTTTTTTTCAGATATCTGCATCCGCCCGTATGGTATTTTTCTCCGGTTTTCGTTATGTATACCGTTACACTTTTATTATTGGTTGCCGGTGCAGTCACTTCCGGCTTCTTTTCTGCGGGGGCTGGCTGCTGTGGAGCCGCTGCTACTGCAGGAGCTGAGGACGGGGGAGCCTGCTCTTTGATACTGGATGACTTTTTGTTTACGGTGATCGTTTTTGCATCTGACGTAAATATTATTGTACCGTCTTTGTCGGTGCGGTATATCGTGGCCCCGATCTTTTCGAGCTTCGCCAGCGTAGCGGCGGTTGGATGTCCATAGGAATTATCTTTGCCTACTTCAATGACTGCATATTTGGGACTGACTTTATTTAGGAAAGCCTGAGAGGTGGAAGTGTCGCTGCCATGGTGCCCTACTTTGAGCACGTCAGCTTTGATATCGGATGTGATCTGTCCTTCCGATTCATTACCGGCATCGCCTGTGAAGAGAAATTTGTTGTCGCCATAAGTCAACATAATCACTGCTGAATATTGGTTAAGATCATCTCCAGTAATATTCACTGGCGCAATAATATCTGCATTAAGGGTTCCGGCCTTAAAGAGATTAACACCCGCTTTTGCGGTATTAATTTTTAATCCTTTTTTCTGGATTGCAGTCAGCAGGTCCTCGAATGTCTGGGTGTTGGAAGATGCTTTTGGCATGTAGATTTTGCCGATGTCAAGTCCGTTCACGACCGTTGTCATCCCACCGATATGATCCGCGTGCGGGTGCGTCGCGATCAAATAGTCAACCTTATTGTGCCCAAGGCCTTTTATATATGTGACGATCTGGCTGCCGTTTTCGGGGTTGCCGGCATCGATCAGCATCGTCTGACCATTTGGCAGCTCAATAAATTCGGAATCTCCTTGCCCGACATCAATGAAATGCACATTGAGTTTTGCGCCGTTCTTTGGTGCTGGTGCGGGTTGTTCCACTGGTTCTGACGACGTGTTACTTGTGGCTGCTAATTTTTTCTCTACCTCTGAACTGATTGCAGAAATAGAACTTGATACGGATGGTGAGATTAGATTATTCGCGCCTGCTGCAGCCGGAGTTGCCGGAGCGACGGCGCCATAAATGAGAAATGGTACAATCGCCGCAGATATCTTGACCCATTTGTTGCTTTGAAAGCTAAATCTTTCTTGTAAATTCTTGCTTATTGCAGGATTGAGCAGCACTGCCGGAATAATAAAAAATACTGCCGCCCATGATGTTGAGAGCATTATAAAAGTGCTCAAAAAGAAAAACACAGATAAAACCCATAATAAAATATTTTTTCCTGTTCTTTTCATTTTCTTCCCTCCTTACTACAAGAATACCATTATTATCCATTTTTTCAATATTGTTTCGCAAAATATTATAAAAAGGCCCTGCACCAATAACGATGCAGGGCCTTTTTATGTGTTCGATCCATTTTTGATCTTAGCCTCAAGCGCTTCGAGCTTTTGATATATTAGTAGTTGGTTCTTAATGACAGTATTAAGGTTCTGATTAATCTGCTCAAGCTGCAAATTTAAATTGTCCATGACAATCGCCCCTTTTCTTTTATGTTACCACAAAGGAAAATTAAAGGATAAAATGGTGAAGAAATTTTACTCATGCTCTTGCCTCGACAAACCATCGATCTTCTTCCAACCAGATATATTTTTCTTTGCCCCTGATGCGGCAAGTATATCTAATTCCCGCCCCGCCAGCTTTCAGGGATGCTGCCCTCTGTACATCCAACACCCGATCAATTTCGAATAGCTGTTCCGGCGACCAGCGCACCGCCAGCGGTATGATTTGTCCATCCTCAGTATAACGCACAATCATATCAACATATCGTTTCACAGCGCACCTCTAAATAAGCCGACCGGGTGTATCGTATGGTCGCGCTTCGGGTCTATTGCCGATAGATTTGTATCCTGCAGCAAAATCGCGGGCCGAACGATCGCACTGCCGAAACGGTTTTTCAAGCTATCCACAGCGGCATCCAGCTGCTCTCTGCGCAGCTGCTCCTGTCCGTCGCCGAACAGATCGAGCTGCAGCGGCGCCGCATCACTGACCAAATCGGAAATACTGATGCCAATGCTGCGGATTGGACACTGCCAGTGATAGTGCTGAACAAACAGTTCCATGCCTGCCTGTGCGATCTCGGCTGTAATGTTGGTGTATTGACTCATAGTGCACTGCCGGACAAAGCTGGACAACTGATTATCGCGGACACTAATGCTGATAGTACGCCCTTTGCAGCCATGCTCCCGGAGCCTCCGGGCGACGCTATCGGCCAAAACATATAGGATGATTTTGACGTCCTCATTATCCACCAGATCACGCGGTGTGGTGGTGCTGTTGCCGATGCTTTTCACAACCTGCTGATCGTCATAGCGTGAGACCGGGGACAAATCATAACCATTTGAAAAGGCATACAGTACGCTGCCCCATTTGCCGAACCAGCCTTTCAGCGTCTTTTCCGGAGTGCAGGCCAGATCGCCTATGGTGCGTTTGCAATAGGACTCCAGTTTGCGTCTGGTCGCGCTGCCCACGTACAACAGATCACCCGCCGGCAGCGGCCAGGCTATCTCCCGGTAATTAGACCTGCCAATCTCTGTGACTGCGTCAGGCTTTTTGTAATCTGACCCCAGCTTTGCAAAAATTTTGTTGTAAGATACGCCGATGCTCACGGTGATCCCCAGCTCGTACTTAATACGCTCTCGTATCTCGTGAGCAATATTCACGCCATCAGCGCCGGCGGCCGTGACATCGAGCCAGCATTCATCCAGTCCGAAAGGCTCAACCTGGTCTGTGTAATCCAGATAAATCTCATGACAGAGACGGGAGAACCTCTGGTACAACTCAAACCGCGGCGGAACAATAACCAGATCGGGACACTTTTGCCGGGCTTGCCAGAGGGCCTCGCCTGTTTTGATGCTGTATTTCTTGGCAAGCTCGTTTTTGGCGAGAATAATGCCATGTCGCTGTTCAACATCGCCACCTACCGCTACCGGCTTATTACGTATCTCTGACCGGTGCAGGCATTCAACGCTTGCATAAAAACTGTTGCAGTCCGAGTGTAATATAATCCGATCCATATCATCACCACCAAACACTTGTTCTATATTATATGCTTGAAATTATAGAACATGCGTTCTGATTTATCAATGGAAATTAAATACAATATTATTCCTTAAGCGCATAAGACATTACTCCCATGCGAATTATCTAAAAATAATGAATAAATGAAAACCGCATCAAATAGCTTTATGCATGCTACTTGATGCGGTTCTTTCTATTACGGCCATAAATAATTTATAATCAAATCATCTAATTAGCCTTATAATTATTCTTTTCGCAATACTCATTTATGATCTCTTTATCTATCTTATGCTTATTGCCAATTTTAAATATTAACTTGCGTATTAATGCAGTTTTATCACATCTACAAAGTCCACGTTCAAAAATTATAAATAAAAACGTGGCGCCTATAACTGAAGCTGCAATGCTACAAATTGTAAGTAATAAATCTAGACGTTGTAAATCCACTTTCCCAGTAATCACGCAATAAATAAGTATGACCGCTATTATCAAAATGCTAAAAATGAGGGGAATCTTGAATCCATTGAACGTATTGCTTCATCTAAAGCAACTAAAAGAATAAGACTTTTTTATATTATTGCTACTATTT
>OFCQ01000142.1_pt1 | contig 49166 bp, 62 predicted proteins | sample 1520861 | NCBI WGS metagenome assembly OFCQ01 (sample SAMEA2699036, study PRJEB24076) | metagenome | biome: Human gut stool | place: Spain | collected 2012-11-21 | reverse complement strand
CCATACTCTGCTCAGCCTGCCGGTATTCCTTGCCTGCATTCTGGTATTCCATATAGGCGGAATAAAACTGCAGGCCGCAAAAGGTCAGTATAAACAGGCATATTGCAATGGTAATGCCCTTCCAGTGCAGGAGTAGCGCCCGTTTGGCCTCCGCGAGTGCGGGAGTCAGCTGCTTTATATGGGAAATCATCACAGAAGAAAATGCGCCGGTCGGCGTGGCATCCTCCGGTAAATTTTCTGTTGAGGCAGGCAGTATGGCTGCTTCTCCGGGCGAAAGCTCCGGGGTTTCTGCAACGGCTGCAGAGGCGGCGTGGGAGGGGCCCATCCAGATGGCCGAAACGGCTGCAACGATCGGAACAGCCAGAATAATGCCAAAGCTGGCGGAAAAGGCCTGCATGATCTCAATGCCGATCCCGTAGGAGTTTACGATCTGAATGTACGGCAGGTCATACACATAATTCGATACCAGCATGCTCAAAGAGCCGCCCGCAAACGCGAGAATCAAAGTGGCGGCGTTGCTCCCCATGATATCGCGCCCCACCCGCATGCCGGAGGAAAAAAGCGCTGCCCTGCCGAGCGTGGGGCTGCTTTCATGGATTTCGTTGATGGTGGAGGCGATCGAGATCGAGATGTCGATCGCGGCGCCCAAAGAGGAAATCAGCAGTCCGGAGAACAAAAGCCCGCCCACCTGAATTTTGGTGCTGTCCGCCAGGAACAGCAGATTTTCAATGTCGGATACATTATAGCCGGAAACCCCTGAGAAATAGCCGAAGATCACTGCCGCCGAGCCCGCGATAATCACGCCGGACACCGTGCCGATCATGGCGCAGGCTGATTTTTTGGTCGGCCCGCCGATCAGGTACACCGTCACCACGGTGGTGACGGCTGCAACCAGCACCGCCGCCCAGAACGGGGAGAACCCCCGGAACACCAAAGGCAGGTACAGCCAGAAAATACAGGCCAGCGTGAAAATCAGCCCAATGGAGGACTTGATTCCCTGTTTGCCCGCAATGATGCTCAGCAGCAGGAAAAACAGCAGAACAAATACATAGATGACCTTTTCACGGTCTGCACTGTATACAGAGGTGACCGAAATATCCCCGGAAACGCTCTGAATCGCAATGACCTCCATACCGGGGGTACAGCCCGCACCGAACAGATAGCCTGCGGCACTGGTTGCGTCTACCGTTTGCCCCTGCTTTGAGCCGCTCAGCATCAGAAGGCGAACCTGCTGTTCTCCGTAGCGATGACCGTCCTCCTGTAAATTATCCTTTACGACCTCGACGACTCTGGCGTGCTCAAAGGTACGCCCCACGGTTGTGACCAGCTCGGGCTTTTGCACCTGATTGAGCTGGTACAGAAAGAGTACGAACACCACGGCCAGTACGGCAATAACGGCTCTGCGCACGTTTGCTCTTCGATCTGCGAAATATTTTTCTGCAATCTTCTTCAGCATGTTTTGATTCCTCTGTTTTCTCTAGGATTCCTTCCGTGAGCGCCGGCAGGACAAAGGGGGCGAAAAGCTTTCGCTCTGCGCCCCGGGCCGCCAATACGATTGTGTTGTTTATTTTGCGAGCTTGCCCTTTTTCTCTTTCAGTGTCGCCACACCTGCCGCGGCCAGACCAAGAACGGCGAGCGCCGCCAGTGCACCGGTGCCGGTCAGGTCGTTTGCGTCCCCGGTTTTGGGAGTGGTGGTTTTCGAAGTGGAAGCCGTGTCTTTCGCGGTGTTGCCGGTGGCCGCTGTGGTGACTGCCGGTGTGCGGTTTACCGTTTTCTCAATGGTAAAGGTGCTGTCGATCTGGCTTACCTGATCCTGACTGATGCTGTAAGTTGAGATGCTGAAGGTTTTGTCGTCCAGAGAGAGAACCGAATAGCTGGGCTGCCAGTTCTGGTTGCGGTATGCGATGAAGTTCTGCTGCTGGTGGGTCAGCTCGTAGAACTTGCTGCCGGTAGCGGAGTTGGCCGTCATGTACAAAGTGCCCTGCGGATTCACTACTTTGGTCGATTTGTCTCCGGTAATGGTATAGGCCTCGTTTCCTTTCAGGAAGAGTGCGTTCGCCGCCATGGCCTTTGCGTCCTTCTCATCGGGATAGTATGGGAGCACCTGCTTGGTGGATTTGTCGATCACGTTGTCCCAGTCGAAGGTGCCGTCTGCCAGCTTGTTTGCATCGTAGGTCGGATGGGTTTTGCCGTCGCCCTGCAGCAGGTAGCTGCGGGAATAGCTGTGGTCGTGTCCCTGAAGGACCACGTCAACGTCATATTTGTCCAGAATAGGGGTCAGCTGGGTGCGCAGCACCATGCCGTCCGATTCCGAGTGATCCAGTCCGCTGCCGTAAATATCCTGGTGGAACATGACGATTCTCCAGCGGGTATTTGGGTTTTCCTCGGTTGCTTTTTTCAGCAGAGCCTCATGGTCGGCACAGTTGTAGTTGTTGGTGTTCAGCACAACGAACAGCGCGTTGCCGTAAGTATAGTAATATCCGTTTCCGGCCACAGAGGGGCTGGTTTCTTGGGTAAAGGCATTCGGGTTGTTGAAGTGGAAGCTGTAGCTCTTGTTCGTGGCGTCGTGGTTGCCGATGGTCGTGGCCACAGGCAGGGATTTCAAAGCTGCGGGGTACAGGTACCCGGCGTATTCCATCTCGTTTCCGGGGTCGGTGCCGTTCACGTTTTTATTGATCTGGTCGCCTGCGGACAAAGCAAAGCTGACGTCGGGATTGCTTTTCAGGGCAATGTTCAGCGATTTGTTCCAGTTAAAGGCGTCGTTTCTTGCGGCGGTGTTCAGGGCCGATTTGTTTTCCAGCTCATTGCCGGTAGAAACGGTCTGTCCCTTTGAAGCGCCGATTTGCGGGTCGCCGAAGAACAGCATTTTAAAGCTGGAAAAGCTTTTGGTAGCGTATTTAACGGGATTGCTTTCCACGCCGTTCACCTGGTAGGTGTAGTAATAAGTGGAGTTTTCCTTCAGGCCGCTGACGGTCACCTTGTTGGAAATATACCCGTCGATCGCGGGGGAAGTGGTGCCGGTAAAGGTTTTTGCGTCGCTCATGTCCTCTTTGGTTGCCAGGCGGACCACCGGTGTTGCCGTAGTACCGGTTTTCGAGTACCAGCCCAAATTCAGTTCCGTTTCGTTTTTACCAGGTGTCAGAGAAACCTGCTGATAATCTGTGCTGACGGATGATGCCCACTGCTGCTCCCAGCCGGACCACGCGGAATCCTTTGTGGCATCGTTGAAGTGTTCTGTGGCCGCAAATGCGCCGGTCGCTGATGAAATTGCCAGTCCGGCTGCCAGAACGCTACATAAAATCGTTTTTGAACTTTTTTTCATGTTACCCTCCTTGATTCACTCTTTCCATTTTTTGGGCGAAAAAACCCTCATTACAGGTTCAGTATAGAAAGCCCCAAATAAGATTTCAACAAACCTAGGAAATCTTCTCACAGGTTTAAATTGCCTTTAACATTTCTTCCCGGATTCTCCCGGTTCACGCTTTTTTCGCTTTCTAATGGGAGGCGCTGCGGGGGATGATGCGGGTATCTTCTTTTGTATAGATACATATATAAATGAAAAGGGGGACAGGATTGAGGAAAAACATTCATAAAACACGCTGGGGCTTCATAAATTAGAAAGAGAAATCCTAGGTGCTGCGGCCGAAGATCACAGTGGAAGCAATCAACAGCATAACGGCTCGGCGATTCCGCTTTTAAGCGGTGTGTCCGATGGGAAGGCAGCTGCCCTGAGAGTCAGAGGGAGTGAGAGAATGTATTTGATTTTAAAGAAAAGACATGTGGCCGCGGTGCTGGCGTGCTGTTTGCTGCTGATCGGCGGGCCTCTTGCTTACCGTTTTACCGCGGGAACAGCGGTGGAAACCGGCGCGGCTGTCAGCTGGGGGCTTAGCTTTCAGGGCCCGCAGGGGAATACCCCGGTGGTGGATGCAAGCGATGCGGATTTAAAGCCCTATAATGCGTATTACATAGGCGATACCAGTCAGAAGAAAGTATACCTGACCTTTGACTGCGGGTACGAAAACGGCTATACCGCCTCTATTCTGGATACCCTCAAAAAGCAGAACGTCAAGGCTGCGTTTTTTGTGGTTGGCCATTATATTGATACCAGCGCCGATCTGGTCAAGCGCATGACGGAGGAAGGCCACATTGTGGGCAACCATACCTACCATCATCCCGACATGGCGAAGATTCAGGATAAGGCTTCGTTTGAAAAAGAGATCAAGTCTCTGGAGGAAGCTTATCAGACGGCTGTCGGACAGCCGATGAAGAAGTTCTACCGCCCGCCGCAGGGAAAATACAGCAAAGAAAACCTGCAGATGGCAAACGAGCTTGGCTACCGCACGATTTTCTGGAGCCTTGCGTATGTGGATTGGCAGGTCGATAAGCAGCCCAGCCATGAAGAGGCGATGAAGAAGCTGACGACACGGATTCATCCCGGAGCGGTGATTCTGCTGCACAGCACGTCCAAAACAAACGCGGAGATTCTCGATCAGCTGATCACCGAGTGGAAAAAGATGGGATATACTTTCGGCACGCTGGATGAGCTGGTCGCCTGACAGATTTTCTGTTGTCAGCGATATTTCTGAGAATTTGCCACCCTGTCATTTCAAAAAAAAAAAACCGGCTGAAAAAAGCCGGTTTTTTGTTTGAAAACAGCAATTTAAGAAAATTTTATTCGAAAAAAGTAAAAGAAAGGCCGCGGTTTATTAGAAACCGCGGCCTTTCTTTCGAATAAAACATCTATTGTTTTCATTATATTCGACTTTGTTTGAGTCGTCAATAGGCATATACAGCAGGAGAAATCTGTGCCGAACCGGAAAAAACGGCTCAGGAAAAATGGAATGAATTGGGATTGACGCATTATTTTGCTATAGTATTAGTTATTCGCCGTCAAAAAGGCGGTCATTTATATAGAAAGGAGCATCAGTTTATGCCAAGACGCGGAGAAAATATCTATAAGCGAAAAGACGGCCGTTGGGAGGGCCGCGTATTGAAGCCGGAGGGAAAATACCAGTATGTCTATGCCAGAACCTACAGGGAGGTGAAAGAAAAAAAGAAAGACTTGCAGGATCGTGTAAAAGCCCGATCGGCAAATAACATCAGGTTTGTCTGCAATTCCGCTGAGCTATTTGAGACGTGGCTGAACGGCGGTCTGGCCGACCGGGTGAAGCCCTCGACCTATGAAAGTTACTATCGCTGCATCACGAAATATGTAATTCCCTTTTTTCAAAAACATGGCAACAACAGGATTACAGAGCAGGCAGCGGCTGAATTTGCAGGCAGAATCAGCAGCAACACAGAGCTTTCGGGAGCCTATAAACGAAAGATCCTGTCTATCTTTAAAACTGCGCTGAGGGAGATCATGAAGGGGGCTTATGAATCTGTACTGAACGAAATCTCTCTGCCGAAAGCAATGAGCACAAATGTCCAGATTTTTTCAGTCAAAGAACAAAGATTGATTGAAAAAACGCTGATCGAATTTCAGGACAAGTCGGCGCTTGGAATTTTGCTTTGCTTTTATACCGGAATCCGTCTGGGGGAAATCTGCGCCTTGAAGTGGGTGGATATCGATTTTGACGCGGGGACGATGATCATTACAAGAACGGTGTCACGCATCAAGAATTTTAATGATGCCGGCAATAAAACGATCCTGTCGGTTGGGATGCCCAAAAGCCAGAAGTCTGTCAGAAAGATTCCTCTGCCGCAGTTTGTGCTGGATCTGATCCGGAAATACAAAATATATGCTGTGGACGAAAACAATTATATCCTGTCCGGGACGAAGACTCCCATTGACCCGCGGAGCTATCAGAAGCTGTTTCAGAAGGTCCTGAAAAAGGCCGGGGTGAAAAGCCGCAAGTTCCACGCGATCCGCCACACCTTTGCGACCCGTGCTCTGGAGCTGGGGGTGGATATTAAAACACTCAGCGAAATACTGGGCCACGCGAACGTTTCCGTTACACTGAATATCTACGCGCATTCCATGTTCGAGCAGAAAAAGAAAGCCATCGATAAAATGAACGCTATGTATGTTTTGCATGAGGAAAGTGCTTCATTCACCGTCTTAAACTCCGTCGCAAATGCTTGAAATGCCCACGGGGCATGGGGCTTGTGCGAAGCTCCAGCGCGGTTTCTAATAATCTGCGGTCAGGGTACTCAAAGCAGTCGTTTCAATGATTCCTTTGAAAAGTGACTGTTTTTTTACATAGAAAAAGAGATCTGTATGATTCCCGAATTTTAACGTATTTCCGCTTTTCGTGGAATACGGAGAAAATCCTGAAATGATTTACCCTGCGCCGAAAACCGGGGCCTGGGAAATAGCTGCCCATAGGATCTTAGTATGTTCCATCAATGGAAAAATAAAATGTTTTTTCAAAAGGAGCGGATGCAATATGAAGCCACGTTGTGCGGAAAAAGATATTTACAGCAGATCAGGAATTCTTTTATACGCAAAGGGGCAGGAGCTTACCCCAGAGGTATTATCAAAATTGGAAAATATGGATCTGCTAGAGGAAAAGTTCTTATTTACTGAAGACAAAAAGGCTTCTTATCATGGCCTTCCTTTCTTAAATACAGAGGAATCCGCCTCTGCTGGCGAAGCAAGAAAGGCAGGGCTTTCGCTCTATTGGAATGATCTGAAAAAGCGTTTCCCGGAATCTGTAAATGGGATGGAAATGGAAAAATGCTCTTTGATTCTAAACTCTGTACTGTTTGCGGACAATCGCTGCCCCTGGCGAATTTATATCGATACTCTATGGCAGCATGGCGGGCGGCTTTATACTCACTCAATGGATGTCGCCATTCTCAGTCTGCTGATTGCATCCGCACTCGGCTGCCCGAAAGACAGTATGACTGATATTTGTCTGGGGGCGCTGCTTCATGATATCGGCAAAATATTGATCCCGCAGCGGATACTGGACAAAGCTCCTGAAGCGCTGACAGAGCAGGAGACCCTTCTTCTGCGCCAGCACTGTGAATTAGGTCATGACATGGTTCAAGGGGCAGGGCTGAGTGAAAATAGCCGCAATATGATTTTACAGCATCATGAACGGCTGGATGGTTCCGGATACCCCAACGGGCTTACAGCGGCGTCCATTTCCCAGGCTGCCCAAATCTGCCTTGTAGCAGATCAGCTGGATTTTACCACATCGTTTCATTCATCGGGCAGCTCGAATTCTTCTACTGCCAGCAGCGGCATTCGGGAGATGAGAAATGCGATTCGCTCGCTGAAGGAGCAGAAAGACCAATATCCTTATGAGCTTCTCCTGGCTGCGGAGAAAAAAATCTTTCAGGATCTGGAACCGTAATGGAAAAACCAGGAACAGATCCTTTAATCCATCAAAGGGATAAGAACGCTACCGGCCCAGTCGGCGGCGTTCTTATTTATGTCATTCATCGCAGGAAAGTGTCAAAATACAGCGGAAATGCTTGCATTTTCGTGCTGTGTGCATTACAATAGAAAAGTTGATTCACATGCCGTTTTTTCGGCTGCGTGAGCAATCAAACACCGGCCGTGTTCCCGAAACGGTTTAGGCCCGGCGGAGGATTTGTGCGGCTGTTGGCGGTGGAAACAATGAGAATGAGAAAAAAGGCATGGGCGCGCCCGGAGCTGGCCCATTGTCCATATTTTATCAGCAGCCCCGAAGAATGGAAGGGCCGCTGGGGTGAATGGTTTGCCGAAAAGCATCCGATCCATCTGGAGCTCGGCTGCGGCAAGGGAGTCTTTCTGGCTCAGCTTGCGCCCCTTCATCCAGAGATCAACTACATCGGCGTCGATCAAAGCCCGGATGTTTTGGGCGTGGCGCGCAGGAATCTGGAAAAAGCATACAGTGAGCTGGGTGCGCCGGTTCATAATGTGGCGCTGATGGCGCATCATATTGAGGACATGCCCAAGATCATCGATCCGAGCGACAGGGTGGAGCGGCTCTACATTAATTTCTGCAATCCCTGGCCAAAGGTACGGCACCATAAGCGGCGTATGACGCATCCCAATCAATTGGAGCTGTATAAATCCTTTCTGGCCGACGGTGCGGAAATCCATTTTAAGACGGATGACGAGGAACTGTACCTCTCTACGCTGCGGTATTTGGGAGAAAGCGGTTTTACGCTGTTGCGGTCTACGCAGAACCTTCACGCCGAGCAGTGGGAGGAAAGCCCTTCTACAGAGCATGAGCTGATGTTTTCCGCCGAGGGGATTCCCATTAAGGCGGCAATTGCCCGCTGGGGGAGCGCAAAGTGATTCTTGCAGGTTTTGCCAGGTAAACTTTCGTATTTTGAACAGTGGTACTAAAAAAATTGCAAAAGTTGAAAGAAAATGAACGCGAGCGGAGAACAAAACGCATTTTTTTAGGTTTCAGTTGCAAAAACTGCCCGGCGGGAGTATAATTTGAAGAAAGATTTTTCAAAGATTGGTTCTCTTTTAGGCAGGTCGCTTTTACAGAGCAATGCGCTAACTTTTTTGTATTTTAAAGTGTGGCAGTGTGGCTGCTTGCCGCCTTTGGCCCGGCTGATTTGTTGTAAATGGAAAAAGGAAAGTCGGACAAGAGGGGTCCGCGGATATGTATTTTCGGCTCTGCCGATGATATATTAATTTTATTTTAGGAGGAAACACGATGAAACAGCGTATCTTAGCCGCTGCAATGGCTGCGGTAATGATGGGTGCTGCACTGACCGGCTGCGGCAATAAGCCGGCGGAAAGCGGCTCTTCCAGTGCCGCCGCAAATACGGATGCAAGTGAGATTGTGATTGGCGGTCTGGCCCCGCTGACCGGTAACGCCTCTATTTATGGCATTGCGGTAAACAATGCGATTCAGCTGGCGGTTGAACAGATTAACCAGGGTGAAGGCGTTCTGGGCAAAAAGATCAAATATATTTCCTACGACACCAAAAACGATGCGACCGAAGCGGTCAACGCTTACAATAAACTGGTGCAGAACGACAAAATCGTAGCGCTGGTCGGCGACGTTACGTCTACCCCCACGCTGGCGGTTGCGCCTGAGGCGGTAAAGAGCGGCATTCCGATGATCTCTGCTACCGCTACTGCCGAGGATGTTACCGCGGCAGGCCCGAACGTATTCCGTGCTTGCTTTACCGATCCCTTCCAGGGCGACCTGATGGCGAACTACGCGAGCAAGAAGCTGAATGCAAAGACCGCTGCTATCATTTATAATATGGCTGACGACTATTCTGTCGGTCTGGCGGAGACCTTTGAGAAGACCGCCAAAGACCTTGGTCTGGAGATTGTCGCGAAGGAAAGCTACACCACCAACGATGTGGACTTTAAATCGCAGCTGACCAAGATTGCCGCGAAGAGCCCCGACGTGTTCTTTGTGCCGGTGTATTATCAGGATGTTGCGCTGATCGCCACACAGGCCAGACAGCTGGGCATTAAATCCACCCTGCTGGGCGGCGACGGCTGGGACGGCGTCATTGAGCAGATCGGTAAAGACAATGCTTCCGCTGTGGAAGGCTCTCTGTTCTGCAGCCAGTATTCCGCGGAATCCACCGATCCGGCTCTGCAGAAGTTCCTTGAGGACTATAAGGCAAAATATAACACAGACGCCAACATGTTTGCTGTTCTGGGTTATGATGCTCTGCACATTCTGGTGCAGGCGATTGAAGAGGCCGGCTCCACCGATTCCAAAGCGGTTGTTGAGAAATTGACGGCCATTAAATACAGCGGCCTGACCGGCGAGATCACTTATGATGAGAATCGCAACCCGATCAAGCAGGCGGCGATTACCCAGATTAAGGACGGAGCCTACAAGTTCCTCGAATACTATTCGAAATAAGCAATAACTGTGATAGTCTGGTGAAAAGAGGGCGATTGCATCACCCTCTTTTTGCCGTATCGAATCAAGGAAGGTGCGGACATGGGGTTTATTTCACAGGTGATTAACGGCTTGGGGCTGGGCAGTATCTATGCCCTTGTGGCGTTAGGTTACAGCATGGTGTACGGAATTGTTCAGCTCATTAACTTTGCGCACGGCGATATTATTATGGTGGGTGCATACGCGATGTTCCTTTTGCTTACGGTCGCGGGCGCTCCTCTTTGGGCTGCGGTTCTGGGCTCTATTTTGTTCTGCGTGGTTGCGGGTGTGTTCATTGAACGCGTTGCGTACCGCCGCCTGATCAATATGAAAGCACCCCGAATTTCTCTGCTGATTACGGCAATCGGCGTCAGCATTTTTCTTCAGAATCTGTCGCAGCTGCTGTTTACCTCCAGCGGCAAAACGATCCCCAGCATGTTTGATCTCGGCACACTCGAGGCCGGTTCTCTGCAGGTGCCGTCGGGCAGCATCATCAATATCCTCACCTCGGTGGCGATGATGGTTGGCCTGAGCTTTCTCGTCAATAAGACCAAAATCGGCAAGGCGATGCGCGCTACGTCGGAAGACGCCGCCGCTGCCCGGTTGATGGGCATTAATACCAACCACTCGATCGCGTTTACATTCGGACTTGGTTCCGGCCTTGCGGCTGTGGGCGCCGTGCTGTACTGCAACACATACCCCATGATCACCCCTTATATGGGCGGTCTGCTGGGCCTAAAAGCTTTTGTCGCGGCTGTTCTGGGCGGCATCGGCAGCATTCCCGGCGCCATGCTGGGCGGCTATGTGCTGGGTGTTGCGGAAAGCCTGACAAAAGGCTATATTTCCAGCAGCTTTACCGACGCGGTTGTCTTTGGCATCCTGATTCTTGTTTTGCTGATTCGTCCTGCGGGTCTGCTCGGCAGGAATGTCAGCGAAAAGGTTTAAGGAGGCGCAAAGAAGCATGAATCGAAAAAAAGTCGCCGTTTACGGCGTGATCCTTGCCCTGATCGTGGCGATTTACGCCCTGGTCACAGGGCTTTCGAATGCCGGTGTGCTGAACTCGTATTATTCCGGTATTCTCATAATGGTTTGCATCAATATTATTCTGGCAACCAGCCTGAACCTTTCTACCGGCTTTTTGGGCCAGCTGATTTTGGGCCATGCCGGTTTTATGTCGGTCGGCGCTTATGCCGCTGCGCTGTTTACCTTGCGCGCCGGACTGCCGGATTCGATTGATTTCCCGATTGCGCTTCTCGTCGGCGGATTGACAGCGGCCTTGTTCGGCCTGCTCATCGGCATTCCCGCTCTGCGCCTGAAGGGCGATTACCTGGCGATCATTACGCTGGGCTTCGGCGAGATCATCCGTGTGATCATCATTAACCTAGACTTTACCGGCGGCGCCAGAGGCCTGCGCGGGATTCCCAGAGAGACGAATTTTTCCTGGGTGTACCTGCTGGCGGTGCTGACCGTTGCGATTATTTTTGCGTTTATCCATACCCGGCACGGCCGTGCGGTCATTTCCATCCGTGAGGACGAAATCGCCGCCGAGGCTTCCGGTGTCAACACAACGTATTACAAGCTGCTGGCATTCATTATGTCGGCGTTTTTCGCCGGAATCGCCGGCGGCCTGTACGCGCACCATATTGGTATCCTGAACCCCAGCAAGTTCGATTTCAACTATTCGGTCGAAATTCTCGTCATGGTGGTTCTGGGCGGCATGGGCTCGATTACCGGTTCGGTCATTGCGGCCACGGTGCTTACCATTCTGCCCGAGGCCCTGCGTGATTTTTCAAGCTACCGCATGCTGGCCTATTCGGTTGTGCTGATTTGCGTGATGCTGTTCCGTCCCTCCGGCTTGCTGGGTCAATATGAATTCTCTTTGACCCGTCTGTTCGGCAAACTGAGCGGCTCGAAAGGCAATAAAACAACGAAAAATTCCGCATCAGGCGGAGAAAAGGGGGCGTAACGGATGCCGCTGCTCGAAGCGAAGCATTTGGGAATTGCGTTTGGCGGCCTGCGCGCCTTGGAAGATGTCAATTTCCAGTTGGAAGAAAATCAGATCATGGGTCTAATCGGCCCGAACGGCGCCGGTAAGACGACCGTATTTAACCTGCTGACGCAGGTATATCAGCCCACGGAAGGCACCATTGAGCTCGAAGGGAAAAGCATCATCGGCAAAAAGACCTACGATGTGACCCGCGGCGGAATTGCCCGTACCTTCCAGAACATTCGCCTGTTTAAGGATATTTCGGTTCTGGACAACGTGCGAATAGCGATGAACTACCAGATGAAATATTCCGCTTTGGCGGGGATTCTGCGCCTTCCCTCCTACTGGAAGGAAGAGCGTGCCATGACCGAACGCGCGATGGATCTGCTGTCGGTCTTTAATCTGCAGGAGCATGCAGAGTCCAAAGCGAAAAATCTGCCCTACGGCCAGCAGAGGAAGCTCGAGATCGCCCGCGCTCTGGCGGCGTCTCCGAAGGTTCTGCTGCTCGACGAGCCGGCTGCCGGCATGAACCCCACGGAAACACGCGAGCTGATGGAATCCATTCAGCTGATCCGCGACCGTTTTTCGATCTCCATCCTTTTGATTGAGCATGACATGAGTTTTGTCATGGGAATCTGCCAGCACCTGGTGGTGCTGGATTACGGCAGGATCATCGCGGAGGGTTCTGCGGAAGAAATCCGCACGAATCCCAAGGTGATTGCGGCGTATCTGGGAGGGGAATAAAATGGGAGCAATGCTTTCTGTGCAGGATCTGGTTGTAAATTATGGCTCGATCCGGGCAATTAAAGGAATTTCTTTTGAGGTCAATCAGGGCGAGATCGTTACCCTCATCGGCGCGAACGGCGCAGGGAAGACGACGACCCTGCACGCGATTTCGGGTCTGGTCAAGACCAAAAGCGGCAGCGTGAGCTTTTGCGACCACGATCTGCTCAGTACGGAGCCGCACAAAATCCTGGGGCTGGGCATGGCTCATGTACCGGAGGGCCGCCGGGTCTTTTCCCGCATGACGGTGATGGAAAACCTTCAGATGGGCGCGTACATCCGCAATGACGCCTCCGGAATTTCGGAGGATTACGATATGGTGTTTGAGCGTCTGCCGCGTTTAAAAGAGCGCCGCAAGCAGGCTGCCGGTACGCTTTCGGGCGGCGAGCAGCAGATGCTGGCCATTGGCCGTGCGCTGATGGGCCGGCCGAAGATGCTGCTGCTGGACGAACCCTCCATGGGTCTTTCGCCACTTCTGGTTGGTGAAATCTTCAAGATCATTTCCGACGTAAACGAATCCGGCGTGACTGTTCTGCTGGTAGAGCAGAACGCGAAAAAGGCGCTGGAAATCGCTGACCGCGCATACGTGCTCGAAACCGGGAAGATCGTCATGTCCGGCGATACCCTTGAACTGGCTGACAACGAAGAGGTACGCAAGGCTTATCTGGGCGGTTAAACCACTGCGTTTTATCTTTTATGGATTTTTACTAGGAAAAGGCTTCGATTTCTTTTGAAGAAATCGAAGCCTTTTTTGCTGGTTTGCACCGCGTTGGCGTTTCCCGATGCGTATGCTATACTATATACCAGATCAACCGGTGTTTACAGTACGAAAAATGCCAAATTGTTTTGAAGGAGGATATTCTATGGGCGAATTTGTTCTCTGGCTTTTTGCAGTTGCAATCATCTGCTTTGTCCTATATTTGGTTATCCGGGCGGCCGTACGAGACGGCATTTTGGCAGCGGAGCAAAGGAAGCATCCGGATTCCCGGCCGGATTCTATTGCGAACGTCACTTGCCCGCATTGTGGAAAGCAATATGAAGCGAATGCGCCGTATTGCCCGCGCTGCGGTCATCCAAAACCGTAAGCAACGCCAAAAAAGCAGCAATGCGCAGTCGGTATCGTGTTTCCTCCGGCTTTGTCTTTATTCCTCCGGGAAAACCGCGCCGCAGGCCTTGCCAATGGCAAGCAGCTCACCGAAGATTTCATCCGGCAGGCTGATTCCCTGCTCCAGGTTTTTCTTGCGGCGGTTATCACTTCCCTCGCCGGGCATGAAAATTTCGCTCACTCCCTCGGCGGGGCGCAGGGATTTGATCTCCCGCCTCATCTGGGCGACGCTGCTGCGAAAGGTATCGACCTCCACAAAATGAGTAATGTCGATCGCGCCGATGAAGTGGCCGACCTCCTGCGGATTCTGCATGTCGCCGTACAGGTCGTGCAGGTGCGGGCCGAACTTTCCGCCGCTGAGTACGCCGCACAGAATATCGATCATGATGGCCAGACCGCTTCCCTTCGGGCCGCCGATGGGGAGCAGGGAGCCCTTGCGGCCCTCGGCAGGGTCGGTGGTAGGGTGCCCGTCCTGATCCAGCGCCCAGCCTTCCGGGATGGGCTTGCCGAGCTTCTGGGCCATAATCAGCTTGCCCAAAGCGACGACGCTGGGGGCCATGTCCAGCACAACGGCGCCCTCTTCGCCGGGAACAGCAATCGAGATCGGGTTCGTGCCCATATAAGGCTCTGACGCGCCGTAGGGGGCGATTTTAGAAGTCAGGTTCGCCGCGCAGATGCCGACCATGCCCTGCTCGGCTGCAAGGCGGGTGTAATAGGCTGCGGCTCCAAAGTGGTTGGAATTTTTCACGGTTGCAAAGCAGCAGCCGGCTTCCCGGGCCTTTTCCATACATTTTTCCATGGTGAATCTGGCTGCGGGCATTCCCAGGCTGTTGCCCGCGTTTACCACCAGAGCGGCCGGGCTTTCTCTTTCGATCGTGATCCGGTTCTCTTTCTCAACGACCCCGGCATCCAGCCGTTCCAGATAAATCGCCAGCCTGCTGACGCCATGCGTGCTGATACCGCACAAATCCGCGTCCACCAGGCAGCGAGCCACCGTTTGAGCGCATTGTGCTTCTACTCCGTGCTTTTTCAGAATGTCCAGACAAAAAGTTTCCAGAATCTCCGGTTTTACCTGTTTCATTGTATCGACTCCTTTGTATGGTACAGGGATGTTTTTATTGTATCACGAACGGAGCTGTATGACGAATTACCATTTTCAAATACTTCTATAATCAAATGCGAATACCGGAAAACAGAAGGAAATAAATTTGATTTTACGGTTCATGTGTGATATCATGTAACAGAATTACTTGCCGCCGGGTAAGAAATCAGAAAAGCACTTATTGATTGCATCGTTAGGCCTTTGAAGATGCAATCAATAGGTGCTTATTTTATTTTGTCGGGAGGAATCGTCATGTCATGGGTTTATTTGGTTTTTGCGGGTCTGCTGGAGGTTGTATGGGCAACGTTTTTAAAGCTCTCAGATGGCTTCAGCAAGCCGGGGTATTCCGCAGCAACCATTGTTGGAATGATTGCCAGCTTCTATTTGCTGTCGCAGGCGACGAAGGCTCTGCCGCTGGGCACAGCTTATGCGATCTGGACGGGAATCGGTGCGCTGGGCGCTGTGATCGTCGGCATATTGGTTTTTAAAGAGGTGGTTTCTGTACCGCGCATTATTTTTGCATCGCTTTTGTTGGTTGGAATCATCGGCTTAAAATTTACTTCTTCTCATTGATCAGACACATCTTTGCTTTCCAAACGCCTGTCAGCGAAAAAACGCGGGGAAACGGCTTTTCTGTACCGTCGGATGCCGTTTTTGATTCAGCACGTGATTTTCTGCGGATTTTTATGCATGCGTCAGAAAAGCAAATCCCGTTTGCCTGCAAATAAAGGAAGAGCCGGTCAATTTGACCGGCTCTTCCTTTATTTGTTATATGGCAGGGGCAGAAGGACTTGAACCCTCTAATATAGTCTTAAAAATGGCTGTATAACTGAATGTTCAATTGTCGTGTTGCATTTCATGTTGCACGGTTTTACCTTCGCCAACCCTCGGCAGTAGGCTTTCGAAGTAATTGTTGATAAGCATATCTGCCTCATTCATATCACTGTCAAGCACGACTTGGTATATTTTCTTCATAGTTTGCATATTATTCCATCCACCACGGGCCATGACGAGCTTATCAGCTATATTAAGAGTCAGCCCTACCGTGGCCATCGATCGACGGAGATCGTGAAATTTAAAAGGGCCGATTCCAATTCTTTTGCAAACACGCGGGAAGTGCTTGCTTAATAGACCTTCACTGATATTAAAAATCCGATCGCTTTCGTGCGGCAGCTCTTTTAATTTTCCTGCGATGTAAGGCGGTAAGTTCAGCGTTCTGGTGGAGTCTGTGGTCTTTGTGGACTTCGTAACCATCTTGTGGTCTTTATTTGGTACCAGGGCTTCATCGATTCGGATGGTGCTTTTTTCAAAGTCGACATCATCCCATTTCAAGGCCAATATTTCAGACCGGCGCAATCCCAGCCAGAGGGCAAGCAAAATCGGGATTTCAATAACGTCACCATCGATGCTATTGAGCAGCTTTGCTATCTCTTGGCGGTTCAGAGCTTTTGCGCTGGGCTTTTTCTGCTGGGGCAACGTAATCTTCGGAATCACCCAATCGGGCCGGTACTGGCTAACAACAGCTGTAATAACGCCATACACGTTCTTTACGGTTTTTGGAGAACTTTTTTCTGCTTCTGCGTTTATAGCTTCCTGCAAAAGATTTTGAGTCAGTTTATTCAGCCTTACGGCTTTAATTCCCTTAAGATGATTTCTTTTCACATTGTCCAGAAATCGAACGGTAGAGGGGGAGAGCAAATTGCTTTTAAGCGCTATATAAGCGTCGATTGCTTCTTCTACTGTGAGGTTCGCGCTGTCAGATGCAACATCGCGGTATTTTTCCTGCCATTCCAGCGCGGCGAGGTTTGCCTTTCTTTCGGTGCTTTCGGTAAAGGATTTATACTGCCTCCTACCGTTCGCGTCTTTACCGGCATAAACCTGCGCCCTCCATGCCCCGCTGGGGAGCTGCTTCGCGTTTGCCATGTTAAAAAAGCCCTCCTATTGATTTCAGAGGGCTGATCAAGTATAATAAATATGCGTTTATCGTACCGTCAGCCCTCGGTTGATGGTGACCGCTCTATCCTGGTGCAAACAGGTAGAGCGGTTTTTTTATGCCATTTTTCTTTGGCACGCAGAAAAATAATAACTCAGCGCTTTTTGTATGAACGGTTCCGGCAGATCAAAATACTCGGCGAGCTGCCAGCGCTCAGTATAACCGTGCCTTACTGCGGTCTGCAGTTCTTCAAACGGTATGTACCGCTCTATGGCCCAGCGGTTTGCCTTGTATTCGTGTTTCTCGATTAGATCAAGAGGACTGCTCACTTTATGTGTGCAACCAGTAGCGCAGTGACCGAGCTCGTGAGCGAGGATACGTTTCATCTCCGGTATTGACCTTACCCTGAAGGGGTCTAAAAAGATTGCGTATCGATTATTCAATTCAATTGTAACGCTCGTTTCTTCGCCTACGTCGTATGTGTAGAGAGAAACCTGTTGTGTTCGTATATCCTCATATAGATTATTCAATTCTACCATTGAGAATCTCCAGTGTCAGTTATTCTGTTCCTTATCTTGTTGCTGCCTAAAGAATTTGGCCATTTCAAGCAGTTTCTGTTTGTTTTCCTCTGTGAGTTCCTTGGATTCATCCAAAAAAGCATAAGTGAAATCGTCAAAGGTAATTTCAGGCTCGTCCTTCTTTGGAAGGGTGGGCTTTTCTTTTTGAGCATCAGTACTTTCGTTTTTGGATATAGGAGGAAGACTCTTATATTTTTCTTCTAATTTACCTAAAACGTTTTTAAGAGAATCGATAGAAATTATTGGATCTATTTCTTCGTAGATGAAAGGCTGCCGGGTGTAATTTCTAACTTCCACATAAAGATTAAAATATTCTGAACTGAACCCCCTGCAAAAGACGATAAGCGAATAGCCATTATCGAACTCTTTGCATAGCCCGGTCTCTATTGTATGAACCCTCAACTTAAAGTCCTGTCCAAGAATTTTTCTTAGTTCAAACAGTTCTTTTGTGGGGTGATATCGATGCGATTCATTACCAGTCAAATAATCAACAGTAACCCCGAAATAATCAGCTAAAGTTTGCAGTGTTTCAATTGATGGTTGTGTTATGCCGTTTTTCCATCTGCTTAGAGTAGCCTGGGTTATTCCTGTTTCTTTTGAGAGACGATAAGGCGTTACACCTTGCAGTTCCATCAAATCCGATAATACTTCGTACATTTTTTGTGCACCTCGCTAAACTTACGTAAAGTTAAGTAAAGCTATTGACAACTTGCACTAGAGTAAGTATAATCAAATCACAACTTACACACGTGTAAGCAACAGCTTCACATATAATTATATTTTGCTTGCGACAAAACAATTATATAACTATATGTAAGTATTTGCAAGTAACTATAACTAACAAAGAAAGGAGAATCAATTTGGACAAGTTGTACACTTGTGCTGAAATATCAGATAGATACGGTGTTCCGCTGGGCACAGTGTGGCTTTGGATACGCAACAAAAAATTCCCGGCGATAAAAATCGGCAAGGAATATCGCGTTGCCGAAACCGACCTCAAAAAATTCGAAGATGAAAGGAGAACCGTATGAACGAACTGCAAATATTTAAGAACAGCGAATTCGGAGAAATTCGCACATTCAAGGAGTCGGACGGGTCGGTAACCTTCTGCGGTACAGACATCGCAGCGGCACTGGGTTATTGCAACACCCGCGATGCGCTCATTCGTCACTGCAAATCCGATGGGGTCGTGAATCACGACGTCATCGACAGCATGGGCAGGAAACAGCAAGCAAAATTCATCACCAGAGGAAATCTAATTCGTCTTGCTGCTAGCAGCCACCTTCCCGGTGCGGAAAAATTTGAGAGCTGGATTTTTGATGAAGTGATTCCGACTGTTATGAAACACGGCGCTTACATGACTCACGACACGATTGAAAAGGTGCTTTCTGACCCGGATACAATTATTCGATTGGCCACGGAACTGAAACACGAACGCGAACAGCGCAAGACACTGGAATACAAAGTTGAATCGGACAGGCCCAAGGTTCTTTTTGCGGAAGCGGTATCGACTTCCGAATCCTCAATTTTGATCGGTCAGCTTGCAAAAATGCTGAAACAAAATGGAATTGATATTGGCCAGAACCGCTTGTTTGAATGGATGCGGCAAAATGGCTATCTTATCCGCCAGAAAAGCAATAACTACAATCTTCCAACGCAGAAAGCAATGGAAATGGGCCTGTTTCGTATTAAAGAAAGTACACACCTGAACGGCGATGGCGTAAGCGTTACCACCAAAACTACGAAAGTCACAGGAAAAGGTCAGCAGTATTTCATCAATAAGTTTTTATCTAAGAAATCCGCCTGATCCCAGTATACCATCACATTTACCCATTTCAAGCAGTGAAAAAACCATTGTCCCATAAATGGGACTATGAACGGCCAGCAAATTATGGAAAGGAGGGGAGAGGATGCCTAAACTCCGCCGCCCCGCAGAAGAAGCACAGAACCGGGCGATTATAGCTAAGATCAAATACGGCATGGAAATGACCGGCACAACAGTGGAAGGCTTGGCACTCTCAATGCGGACGAGCCCCGCGACGGTATATGCAAGACTTAAATGCCCTGGCACGTTCCGGCTGCAGGAACTTAGGGCGGTCGCCAACAAGCTGCGCATCCCGATCGAGTCGTTTTTGATCGACGAAAGGCCTGCTTCATGACCACCGTCTGCACCCGTTGCGGGCGGCATTAGGACAAGCCCCACCGGATATGTCTGCCCGGTCTGTGATTTACGGCAACGGTACATAGCGGCGGGGTGATAGTGCCGGCGGAGGTCGGCGAGAAGGACGTAACGATTATGGACACTGATTTAGTGCTCGCTCCGATCACCAGTATCCTCGATTACAAAGCCACGCTTAAAAAAGTAAGTCTTGCAGATTTGCAGAACTGTGCTGTTGACCTGCAGGTTAAAGAGCAGAGCATCAAAGTTCGATTAAAAGAGATCCGCCGTGAAATTCAGCGTCGGCAGAAAGGAGAGTAAACCACCATCAACCAAGATAAGATAATCCTCGACCTCTGCGGCGGGACAGGCTCATGGAGTAAGCCGTACCGGGATGCCGGGTATGATGTCAGGCTGATTACCCTGCCTGACTATGATGTACTTACATACGAGCCACCGGAAAACGTTTATGGCATACTGGCCGCGCCGCCGTGTACGGAGTTTAGTGTCCTCAATTGTGTGGCGGCTCCGCGAGAGCGTAAACCCGAAGTTGGTTTATCTGTTGTATGCGCTTGCTTACGGATAATTGCCATGTGCCGTCCTAGGTGGTGGGCGCTGGAAAACCCGGTAGGATACTTGATGGAGCATTTGGGACGGCCACAATTGATTTTCCAGCCATGGGAATATGGCGACCCATGGACAAAGCGCACAGCCATATGGGGGGGATTTACTCCACCAGAAAAGCGATACAGCAACTGGGAGAATGTACCAAACAAACTGCCTCTATACGCCCGGCCAGGGCGCGGAAAGCCAAATTTTGCATATCTGCATAAATCGGCGCAGGCGCTTATCCCACAGCTTGCGTGGGCATCACCTCAGACTGACGCAGATTTTAGAGCCATCACCCCGCCCGGCTTCGCCCAGGCATTTTTCAAAGCAAATCAATGCGAAAGGAGTGAATCACCATGTATGATGCTTTAATTTTAGGCCTAGCCGCATTTTGTGTACTGCTTGCGGTATCTCAAGCTCGGCTGATTAACCGGGTGTACCGGCTGGAACGGCGAACGCGTGATACCTTCCAGGCTACGGAAAATGCCCTGAATAAAGAAAAAACCGCCACCCGACTGCAATCGGATAGCGGCGCACTCAAAAAAATATCTTAACTGCATTATAGCAGAATGGAGTGAAATGTCAATGAACAACGTTACTCTTGCGTTGCAGGAGATTGGCGTACCTGCTCATTTGGTGGGCTACGAGTACTTAAAGTCGGCGCTATCTATCTGCATGGGTGATCCAACGGCTATCCGCGACATGACCACTGGATTGTATCCTGCCATTGCCGAAGTGCACGGTACGACCCCCTCAAAAGTTGAGCGTGGCATCCGACACGCGATTGAGACTTGCTGGGATCGCTGCGATATCGGTACTCTGGCAAAAGCATTCGGCCCGGCTGTAGGGGCTCGGGAAAAGCGGCCCGCGAACGCCGAGTTTATTGCGGTGGTGGCGGAACGATTGAGGATGGAGGAATCAGCATGATTGATGATATTAAGCAGGCGATTGAGAACCTGACGGTGCTCCGTGCTCAGATAAACAGTGAGCACACCGAAGTTATGGCGGCCCTGCGGAAGGCACATTTTATCTCTTTCCCGCACCGCGATCTGATTGACAAGCAATATCGGGATAAGATGGACAGCTATGATCTGGATCTCCGAGATATGCAGGAGAACTTGAAAAGATTGGAGGATAAGCAAAATGAAAACGAGCATCATTAAAATCCGCACCGCGTTTGGCGTGTCCGAAATGCAGGTAACAGACGGGAAAAGCGTTGAGATCACGGGCAGAAAGGGCGCTGGTAAGTCATCTGTTTTGGATGCGATCCGCTTTAATCTGACGAACCGTTCTGATCGGGATTATATCGTCAAACAAGGAGCAGATGAAGCGGAAATTATCATCGAAACGGATACAGGCCTTCACATTGACCGCCGACAGAAATCCGGGCTCGATACGTCCAGCCTTAACCTGAAAGAAAACGGGCTGAACGTCCCCCGTCCTCAGACGTTTTTGAACGATATCATTACCCCGTTACAGCTCAATCCGGTGGAATTTATTTCAAAGCCCATAGCCGAGCAGAACCGGATTATTCTGAATCTGATCGATTACAAATGGGATATGGACACCATTCAGGAATGGTTTGGGGAGATTCCGAAGGGCGTTGATTGGCATCAAAATATTCTTTCCGTCCTGAATCAAATCCAAGCTGATAACGGAGTGTACTATCTCACCCGGCAGCAAATCAATTCGGATAAACTCTTCAAGCGGAAAATGGCAGAGGATATCGCAGCGAGTATTCCTGACGGCTACAACGCTGAAAAATGGGAGCAGTACGACACCGGCGCAAAGTACGCAGAGCTGTCCAAAATCCAGCAGGAAAACAGCAAAATCCAGCGAGCCAAGATGTTTCGTGACAGTTACGAAAATAAGCTGCGCGGTATTCAGGCTGACAGAGATATTGCCATTTCTAACGCCAAGGACGCTATCAGTTCTGAACGTGAGGGGTTAGAAAAAACCATCGAACGCCTCAAAGCTAAAATCCGTGCAGCCGAGGACAAGCTTACCACGCTGGATGGGAAGTTGCAGGATAAGGTTGCGGTAGTCAAAGCTGATTTTGAAGCCGCCAAGGCCAAGCTGGACGCTGATACCGGTGTCGCCAATGAGTACGCCGACCGGCAGCCGACCGACACCACCGCTTTGCAGGTTGAAATTGATACCGCCGATGCCATGAAAAAGCACCTCAATGAGTATCGCCGCATGGTACAAACACAGCAGGAGGTTGAGGATTTGCAGGTGAAATCCGACGCCTTAACCGAAAAGATTGAGCTAGCCCGCAAGCTGCCGGGACAGATTTTGAAAGAAGCTAAAATCCCGGTCAAGGGGCTCACGGTTGAAAACGGTATCCCCTTGGTGCGCGGCCTGCCGCTCTCGAATTTGTCCGACGGCGAAAAGCTTGATCTGTGCGTTGATGTGGCTATCTCAAATCCGTCCGGTCTGCAAATCATCCTGATTGATGGCACGGAACGGCTGGACGATACAAGCCGGGCTGCGCTGTATGCAAAGTGCAAGGCCAAGGGGCTACAGTTTATAGCAACGAGAACCACTAATGACGATGAATTGCAGGTGACGGAGTTATGAAAATAGAGAATTTCAACCGCGCGCAGGAGATTGCAAAGACTCTCAACAGACTCAGTGACACTATTAAGCGAGTTGAATCCATTGATACCAGCGATCGCCGGGATTTGAGAATAATGGATGATATCCGCGGGGCCTATATCGATAAAGATTTACTCGATCCGATCGCGAAAGAAATGTGCAAAACGGCCATTCTTTCCAATCTGCAGGGCAAGGTCAAGCAACTGGAAGCCGAGTTTGGAAATTTATAAATGAAGGAGATAGCCAGTGAACGGCGGCGGCTCACCCCGCCACCAAGATTTTAAGGAGGAGTACAAATGGATGAATTAGCCCCTATCACACAATCCGGCGCACTAAACGCCTTTACCGATAAGGAATCCTTTAATCAGCTTGCCCGGGCGGCGGCAGCTTTCGCAAAGACTTCTATTGTACCGGACAATTATCGCGGCAAACCGGAGGATTGTATGGTGGCAATTGATATGGCAAACCGCATGGGGGTTTCTCCGCTGATGGTCATGCAGAACCTCTATGTGGTCAAAGGAAAACCTTCTTGGAGTGGACAGGCTTGTATGAGTTTGATTCAGGGCTGCGGGAAATTCCGCGATGTTCGCCCGGTGTACGCCGGAACTGTTGGTGCGGAAGACCGCGCCTGCCACGTTGAGGCTGTACGCGTTTCAAACGGCGAACTTGTTCAGGGTGTCGAAGTCAGTATGCAGATGGCAAAGGCTGAGGGTTGGACTTCAAATGCCAAGTGGCGCAATATGCCGGAGCTGATGCTTGCTTATCGCGCTTCCGCGTTCTTCGCTCGGGTGCATTGCCCCGAAAGGCTCATGGGCGTTTATGTCGAGGGCGAGGCCGACGATATTCAGCCGGACAAGCGCGTTATAACTGATCCCCTTGCTCCAGCCGAAAAGGACGGTGAAATGCTGTGATCCTAACCGCTGAAAACTATTTCTCCCCAGAAAACCAGCTCGCTTACATGGGAGCCAGCCAATTCAAATCGTTCCTTTCCTGCCCCGCTGCGGCACTCGCTGAAATCCGCGGCGAGTACAGACAAGAGGAAACAACCGCCTTGCTCGTCGGTTCCTATGTCGACGCTTATTTTGAGGGTACGCTTGATTTATTCAAAGCACAGCACCCTGCGCTTTTTAAGAAAGACGGCGGCCTGAAATCCGACTATGTGCAGGCCGAGCAGATCATTCAGCGAATCGAACGCGACGAAATGTTCATGCGTTACATGTCCGGACAAAAACAGGTCATTATGACCGGCGAGATTGCAGGCGTGCCGTTTAAAATCAAAATCGATAGTTTCCATCCGGGGCGGGCGATTGTTGACCAGAAGATTATGAAAGATTTTGAATCCATCTGGAATCCCACAGAGGGGCGCAGACTTCCCTATTGGCAGAACTGGGGTTATGACTTTCAAGGAGCAATTTACCGCGAAATTGTGCGGCAGAACACTGGCGAGACGCTGCCGTTTATGATTGCCGGAGCGACCAAGCAAAAAGTCACCCGGCTGGAAATCGGCCAGATCGCCCCGGAACGGCTTGATTATTGCCTTGATATCGTAAAGCATGAGGCGCCCCGGTTCGCCGCAATAAAACGTGGAGAGATACCGGCAGAGCGGTGCGAACAGTGCGACTACTGCGCGGAAACCGCGGTGCTGAGCGAGATTGTTGAGTACCGGGAAGCAAGATAAATGCAAAACGGCTCCTGCCATAAAGCAAGAGCCGCGTAATAAAGGACTACTAAAGTCACAAAAAACTTTTCAGTTGTTCTACGTTTGCTTCTTCTGTGGCTAATAGTTTTTGGGTTAAGGTGCGTACGGTATCATTGGATCCGCTGTAATCATGCAGATGCTTTATTGTCTTATTAACACCCATTTGGTTCCCTTGAATAGTCATTTCTGCAATCTTTGAGTCTGTGTGGTTAGTAATCATCTTGCCGGCAGCCATGACGTCGGCGGAAGCCTCCGCAATAGGCCCAACACCCTTAGGCGGCTCATTTCTGGCCGCAAGCAAGTCTTTAGCCTGATCACGAAGCTTTTGATATTCAACTTTTTGATCTTTGAGCTTATCCTTTAGAGCCGTGCTTTGAATGTAGTTTTCAACGGATTCAATGCCTTTGCAACCCATATCTGTAGTTTTATACACGTATTGTAGCAATTCAGTATCATGCATCATGTTTTATTACCTCGCTTTGATTTTAGTGTAACTTTTAAACTCGAAAGTATGCGAGGTGGGAAGGAGAATAAAAATGGATGAATTAAAACCAACCGGTTTTGAAACAGCAGATGCTTTAGATAGATTTAGAGCTGTGCGCAGAGGGCAACCGTTTAACATTTTATGGCCGTCGGATGTAGACGAAGCGATAGAAGCATTGGAAGATAAGCTCAACCGCCGCCCCACCCCGGAAAACAAGCCGCTGACGCTGGAAGAGTTGCGGAAGATGCAAGGGCAACCAGTGTATTGCATAGGCCAAACGAGGTTTGATGTGCATTTTGATGGTTGGAAAGTGGTTACTAAAAACAATTCAATGGTCAATGTTATTCGCTTTACAGACGGCACGGATTTTCCAGTCGATGTTTACGGAAAACGGCTGCTTGCCTACGCCCGCAAGCCGGAACAGGAGGGAAAGTGATGAAAGCTCATATAAAAAAGGAAAAAGCAATTTTGGTTCATGGTGGTATGAAATACAGATGCGAATCTTGCGGGAAATCATGGTTTATGAGCCTTGAAATTGGTGTTGAGGATTTTGGAAAGCATGGCAGGCCACATCAGCCGGCGCCATTTATCATCAAATGCGATTGCGGTGGTCTCGCTCAAGACATCAGTGGTTATCTTCCTTTTCCCGCTGTTCGGCCATTGCTTCCCGGACTGCGATACTTTGCATATGACGGCAGCAAACATGATGACGCTTGTGGACAACCGCATATTTATCGGCCGGAACAGGAGGCCGCCTCATGCTAAACGTCTCCGTACTTATGGGCCGCTTGGTTGCTGACCTCGAGCTCCGACATACAGGTAGCGACATAGCCGTTACCAGCTTTACGATAGCGGTCGACCGTGATTATCAAAAGGCCGGTGCAGATCGTCAGGCAGATTTTATCGACATCGTCGCATGGCGTTCCACGGCTGAGTTTGTTTGCAAATACTTCCGCAAGGGCCAAATGATTGCAGTTCAGGGCTCGATTCAGACCCGCAGCTATCAGGACAAAGATGGAAACAAACGCAAGGCTACTGAAATCGTAGCGGATAAGGTAAGTTTCTGCGGCAGCAAATCGGACAGCTTCGATAGCCCCGCACGTAGCTACCAGCCTGCCACCGGCCCGGCTCCTGATGTTAATCCCGGTCCGGGGGATTTCCAAAAGATTCCCACGGACGATGACTTACCGTTTTAAAAGGAGGAGTAAACCATGGTTAAAACACATCCTGATAGCAGATTTGTCCTGTATTCTTTGGATCAGGTTAAGGAATCTGCGGCGATTGTGCTGCAAGTTGAAAAAACCGACAGCATATTCAATGATAGCAGAAAGTCAGTCTATCTTTGCGAAATTGTTCCTTCTGCATGCTATAACCGTAACTCCACCGCTGAACGCCTGACAGATGAAATTTGCAAGGTAAATACCGAAAATCGTCGTCTGCGCGGGAAGATTGACCGGCTCGAAAAGATTATTAGCCAAAATGTACGGTGACATTTTTTCCCAAATCAAGGAGGCCCTCCCTATGCAAGCTGTAGCAGAACGGTACGGCTTTGAGGTTTCCCGAGGTGTGATGCTCTGCCCGTTCCACGATGACAAAAAGCCGTCTTTAAAGGTTTACCCCGGCACTCGTGGTTGGCACTGTTATGTTTGCGATGAGGGTGGTTCAGTAATTGACTTTGTGGCAAAGCTGTTCCACCTTAACGCACGGCAGGCCGCTATCCGGCTGGATAATGATTTCCGGCTCGGGCTGTCCACGGAAAAACCAGATCGGCGGGCTGTGAATGAATGGGTCGAAAGGCGCCGCCGGGAGCAGGCTGCTCTCGACGCCTACCGCGCCGAGTATGACGCGAAATGCCGGGAAGCGTACCGGATTCGCTCTATGCCGAAACCGCCGCCAGATAGCCCGCTGTGGGGGGAATATGCGGCACTGCTGGGGCGGCTGGATTATCTGGATAATTATTATTTTGATTTTAACCATTGGAGGTGACGGGCACGGACAAGCAAAACGACAAACCAAAACTCACCGCACCCCCGCCAAAGTACACCCAAGAGGACTTTTTCGACAGCACTTCCCCATACGAAGAGGTTTACTCCTACCATGAGAATCCGTTCCAGATGGAACGCCAGTTGACCATTATGTCGCTCGAAGCCCGTCGGGTTGGAGTGTTGAATTTCAAAAAGCTATTCAATGAGTATGTGAAGTCGCTCAAACGCAGCTCGTCTGAAATCTACGTTGAAAACAGCACAAACTTTCAGAATCAGCCGATCGAGCTGGACGCCGGAGAATGGCAGGCAGACGACCTCGGGATATCTAAAAGCGGGCCATTCGGGGAAGAGGTCGCCTGCTGCCACCCGATCATGCCGGTGGAACGACTTGTCAACATTGATACCGGCGCTGAAAAACTCAAGATCGCTTATTCCAAAGGCAAGCGGTGGCGGGAACTGATTGCGGACAAAAAGACGCTGGCGAGCAATAACAGCATCCTGTCCCTTGCAGATCAAGGCGTCGCCGTGACAAGCGAAAATGCAAAGGCACTGGTCAAGTATATTTCAGACGTAGAGAATCTCAACTATGACAAAATCCCGGAGAAAAAGAGTGTCTCCCGGCTGGGATACATCGACGGAGAGGGCTTTTCCCCTTATGTTGATGGCCTAATTTTTGACGGTGATGCGAATTTTCGCGCAACGTTCGAGAGCATCAAAAGTGTAGGCAGCCGAAAAACTTGGCTTACCCTGGCGCAGCAGATCCGCCGCGGAAACGTCATGGCTCGTATTGTGCTGGCCGCCTCATTTGCTTCAGTCTTGGTCGCACCGACCGGCGCTCTCCCGTTCTTTGTCCACCTGTGGGGCGGCGAGTCCGGAACCGGTAAAACCGTCGCACTTATGCTGGCCGCGTCCGTTTGGGGCAGCCCCGAAATGGGCCGGTACATACAAACTTTCAACAGCACTGTGGTCGGCCGCGAAAAATTAGCGTCATTCTTGAACAATCTGCCTCTGATGGTTGATGAACTGCAGCTCGCCAGAGATTCCCGCGGAAAGCTGATGTTTGACGTCTACTCGCTGGCCGAGGGTGTAGGCCGCACCAGAGGCACGAAAACAGGCGGCGTAGAGCGAACTCCTACATGGGCCAACACCATCCTTACGACTGGAGAAACGCCCATAACGAGTGCGGGGGCTGGCGCGGGAGCCGTGAACCGCGTCATTGAGATAGAATGCAAATCCGCGGATAAAATCATTGAGGACGGTCACACGGTGAGCAGCATCGTCAAAAAAAATTATGGCCACGCGGGCCGGGAATTCGTATTAAAGTTGTATGAGAACGACGCAAATACCGAACTTGCTGCGCAGCTATACAAGGAATATTTCAAGAAATTCACCGAAAACGACACGACCGAGAAGCAAGCTATGGCCGCGGCCGTCATCATAACGGCGGATTGGCTTGCAACGAAATGGATTTTTCAGGATGATCGTGCCCTGACGGTGGATGATCTCTCAAAATTCCTCGCCTCCCGTGCCGCGGTTTCTTCTGGCAGCAGAGGCTACCAATACATGTGCGACTGGGTGGCGCAGAACAGCAATAAATTCAGCATTGATGCCAAGCAGGGTGATATTTACGGAACAATCGAGGAAGAAACGGTCGGCTCCGTGCGGACCGGACGCGATATTGCTTATATAATCAATTCTACGTTCCGACGTGCGGTAGAAGATGCGGGATTCTCCGCAACAGCCCTCCTGAGCTTTTTGCGAGAAAACAATTTGATTCTGACCAGAGGACGAAACAGTACCCGTGGTAAGCGCATCAACGGCGTAAATGTGGAATGCGTTGCTCTAAAAATGCCGTTGATTGATGGCGCCCAAGACGGTGTTACTGCAGCCGATGATCTGCCGTTTGATGACGAACCGCTTTAATTTTGTGGGACATGTCCCACACGGCAACATCCCGCAAACCCGCATGAATACTAGGGTGTGGGACTGTGGGACAAGAGGGACACAAAAACATATCCCTATATAGAGAGTGTATACCCTGTTAATTATGATGGGTGAGTATATACTTCTCGCGCGTAAGAGAAAATGTGCAAATCTGTCCCACGGTCCCACAACATAATGCAAACCCGCATGAATACTGGATTTTTCTGTGGGACAAGCTGTCCCACACCGTCCCACAAGACAATAAAAAGTCCCACAAAAGGGGGTTATAAACCTTTGAAAGAAATAAAATTGCGTGATTATCAGCACGAATGTACTGAAATCATCAACAATATTGACCCTGGCGCTTATCTGGTTCAGATGGCAACCGGTCTCGGAAAGACAGTTACGTTCTCTCAAATCGCCCGGAAAGGCAAAATGCTGATTCTTTCGCACCGCGAAGAGCTGGTACGGCAACCGCTGAAATATTTCAATTGCCTTACCGGTGTAGAAATGGCAGGCAATCATGCTTCGCCCATGGATGAGGTTGTTTCCGCATCGGTTCAGACCATGACGCACCGGCTGGAACGATTTGCACCGGATGAATTCGACATCATCGTGTGTGATGAGGCACATCATAGCAGCGCGAGGACCTACCGCAGGATATTTGATTACTTCACTCCACGGCTGCTTCTCGGTTTTACCGCAACTCCCAACAGGAGCGACAACGTCCGACTGAATGACGTATACAGCGACATTATCTTTCAGCGCGATCTCAAATGGGGCATCAAGAACGGATATCTTTCCGACATCTACTGCCGACGGGTGAATATCGGATATGACCTTCGAGGCGTACACTCCCGAGGCGGAGATTACGCTCCGGGCGAGCTGGAAAAAGCGATGGACGGTACCGCAGACGCGATCGCCGAAACATACCGCACTATGGCAACCGGTGCAACACTGATATTTGCTGTATCAGTCCAGCATGCGAATGATATTACTGCAAAGATTCCGGGCGCCGTGGTAGTGACCGGCGAAACAAAAGACAGGGCGCAAATCATCAAGGCATTCACGGACGGAAAAATTCCTTGCATCGTAAATTGTATGGTTTTTACAGAGGGCACCGATATTCCCCGCGTTGAAACGGTCATTGTGGCACGGCCCACGCAATCAGACAGCCTCTATACGCAGATGATCGGGCGGGGCCTGCGACTTTATCCCGGGAAAGAGCGTCTCAACCTGATCGACTGCGTCGGCGTGTCCGGTAAAGCTTCTCTCTGCACGGCACCGTCGCTGCTCGGAATTGACCTGAAGGATGTGCCGGAACGCCGCCTGTCTGAAATGGATGGTTTACTCTTCGAGTTGCCTGAGAAGGTGGAACGCGCTGCGGATTGCCCGGAGAGTTGGATCAAGAATATCACTCTGGTTGATCTGTGGGCGCAGGAACAGAAATACAATACCCACGGTGTGAATTTCTTCCGTATGCCTGACGGCTCTATGGTATGCAACCTGATGAACCGCGAAAAAATCGTTATCCCCTGCCAGGACGAGCTGGGACGAGTTCTCTTCAACGGCCGGCTGATGCCAATGCAGAGCGCGCTGGATTTTGCGTATATCAAACTGACCACCAATTACAAAGATCAGGAGTATATCTGGAATCTTGAAAAGGCCAAGCACTGGGGAAAAGCTCCTGCTAGTGATAAACAGCTCCAGCTGATCCAGCGCCGGTGCAAAGGGTTTGACCCGACGGGTCTGACAAAACTGCAGGCCAGTCAGATTCTAAACCGTGTTATGAGCGGAGGGAGGCAGTCGGCGTGAGTAAAGAACGCATCCATATCATCCATATCACCAAACCCGACGACCGCGAGTCTGTGATCGTAATCCTCGCCCGGAACGGCTATACCGTGCGGCAGGGACGTGAAAAGGACCGCGGCACCGGTAAAGTGGTTGCGTTCGTGGAGTTTTGGAAAGGAGTTGATGAGGCGTGACCGAAGCACAACATCAAACCTGCGTATTTAAATGGGCTGCACAGCCTTCTATTCGCTTAAAGTGGCCTTGCCTGAAATTGCTCCACCATGTTCCGAACGGCGGTAAGCGTGACAAGATAGAGGCGGCACATATGAAGCAACAGGGGGTTAAGCGTGGAGTACCAGATTTGCACTTACCTGCTGCCCGCGGCCAATATCATTCGCTGTATATCGAAATGAAAGATGAAACTGGCCGTACTTCTCCAGATCAGGATTGGTGGGCAGAAGAGTTACGTAGAGAGGGAAATTTCGCTGAGGTATGCCACGGCTGGGAATCAGCTGTTCGCGTTCTTGAATGGTATCTCAGTCTTGGAGAATTTCAGCCATGAGTGTGGCTGGTATGACCCCCTCAGATATTGAGCGCTCCGCGATGCACAATGACTCTCTCCCTGCTGGGCTTAACCAGCCTGAGCAGCTCCTGTTCCTTTCGTTTCGGTGCCTGTATGCCAGCTACCGTACCGGGACAATTACCCGGGAACAAGCGCAATCTGAAAAGCGCGAGCTGCTGCAAGCGTACGATACGGCGGCACAGTGGCGTGAAATTTATCAGGATACCTGCCGGGTACGGGTTGAGCTGGGCGGTATGTCAAAAGAGGTTGAGCAGGGCGATTGCGAGAGGTGCAAAAAGATTATGAGAATTTTAGATGGGAGGGAAATGGTATGACTCACTATCTCAAAATCCTGCCGGATTATTTCAAGGACGTGGAATCCGGCGCTAAAACCTTTGAACTACGGCGGAATGACCGGAACTATCAGCCCGGGGACACGCTTGTGCTGCGCGAATGGTTGCCGGAAGGCGGATACACTGGGCGCGAACTTACCCGGTATGTACCGTATGTGCTTCAAGGCAAAGACTTTGGCCTAGTTGATGGATGGTGCATTTTATCTTTGCATAGAGTGGAGGCCTCCGCATGAAAGCCCGTATCCCTCCCAGAAATCAAATATCAAATCAATCCCTGAAAGCCGTTGACACATATATCCAAGAAGAAAGCCACAACATGAGCCGCCGGCTGTTTAAGCTGGTTGCTGTCGCCCTGAATGAGCTGTACGGCTTCGGTGCGAAACGAAATCTTGAGCTGTCCCAGCACGTCGGGAGTCTTATCATCGAGCATCAGGACGACGAAATCTTTTGGGAACACGTGGACCGGTTTTGTGAACAGATGAAGCTGGGCTATGAGCATGAGGATTATGAGCAGATGGAACGGAAAAGGAGGTAACCTGATTTGACCAAAAAAGAACTATCCCAGTTGCGCGATCTGAAGCGTGAAATCCAGCTTTTGAAAGAGCAGCGCACGGAAATCCGGAACCGTATGCGCGGCATGAAAACGCCAAATTGTGTGGAGGCATCGAGTAAAGACCTGCCGTACCAAAAGCACAGCGTTACGGTTTGTGGCATTTCCCCGTCTGAGACTGAAGCGTATCGTGATGAAGATGCCCGCCTGCAAAAAATCCGTCTTGCTATTGCAGAGCGCGAGCGCAGATGTCAAGAGGAGCTGGACAGGCTGGACCAGTTTATTGGAAGTATCGAGGACAGTAAGATTCGGCAGATCATCACGCTGTACTACATACAGGGGCTGACCTGGCCGCAAGTCGCATTTCGAATCGGATGCCGTGACGAAGGTACCCCAAGGAAAAAAATTGAAAAGTTTTTGATAAATTCCGGTAATTCCGGATTGTAGGCAGTAAAATAATAACATGGATAAATGTATACAAGGTTCATTCTGACCTCCTTTCTGAAATTGCCCCGTGGTAATACACTGCGGGGCAGATACGTCAGAGTAGACCGCCAGACGGCAAAGGGTAATAACCTTTCTTTGGCGCCAGCATAGCTCCGTACAAACCGTGCAAATGGCCACGCATGATATAGGAGCTACCAAAAATAATTGTGCAATAAATAATGGGCTTATTGGCAAGGTGCGGACAGCAACTGCAATGTCTATGCCAACGGCAGTGACAGCCGGGAAAGACCGGCAAACCGATTATTCCAGGGCGACCCATTCCGGGCCGTCCTTTTTGTTTGGAGGTATCGTATACATTTTGGTACGATACCTTTTTATTTGGAGGTGAGCAGCGTGCACTGCATCAATTGCCCATGGAACGATTACCGCAAGGCAGGTGTGCTGTACTGCATGCTGCCACGGTGTTTATATCAGGTAGAGCGAGGTGGTGGAAGATGTGAAGTTGACAGAGAAGCAGAAGCGGTTCATAGATTTTTACCTGGAAACAGGAAATCAGACAGAAGCAGCACGCAGAGCAGGGTATAAACAGCCTCATGTACAGGGCGCTCAGAACTTAGAGAAACTTAGAGAGCCTATCGAAGCCCGCTTGGCTGAATTGGAAGATGCCAGAATCGCAAAAGCAGACGAGGTTTTGAAAACTTTGACCCGTGTCCTGCGCCGAGAAGAAAAGGAAACTGTCGTTGTCACCTGCAAGCAGCACCGCAGCTTTTATGATGAGAATGGGAAAAAGGTTACCGAAGACGTTGAAACCCCTGTAAGCGTCGAAATCCCGACGCAGGTGCGTGACTTGAACAAAGCCGCAGAACTTCTCGCCAAGCGCTACGGCCTGCTGACTGATAACGTGAAAGTCTCCGGCGAAGGAGTGGTGCAGATTGTCGACAACATCGGCGAAAAAAGTTCTTCTGACTGATATCATCGCCCCTTCATTTTACGATTTGCACCAGGATATTACCGCCGGCGCCCACACTTTCTACAAGCTGGCCGGCGGACGCGGCTCCACAAAATCAACCTTTGTCGGTACGGAAATCCCGCTTGGTATCATGCGCGACGCCGCGGCTGGCCGATTCACAAACGCTCTGGCGTACCGCCGGTACAAGGACAATCTGCGCAGCAGCGTTTTCGAGCAGCTCTTGTGGGGCATCGATAAACTCGGCGTATCCCATCTCTGGCAGGATACGTTAAGTCCTATGCGGCTGACGTACAAGCCAACCGGGCAGCAGATTTTATTCCGCGGTGCCGATTCGGCCACAAAATCCAAGTCCATTAAAGTTTCGCGAGGCTATATAAAATATCTCTGGTTCGAGGAGCTGGACGAATTCGAGGGACCGGAAAAAATCCGCTCCATTCAGCAGTCTGTTTTAAGAGGCGGTGACAAGTTCACCGTCTTTTATTCTTTCAACCCGCCACAGTCGCAGCGCTCTTGGGTAAACGACCCGACAGTTTTCACGATGCCCGGCATGGTGGAGCACCACAGCACCTATCTGACCGTGCCGCCTGCGTGGCTGGGACAGGAGTTTATAACAGAGGCAGAGCACCTTAAGGCGGTCAAGCCGGAAGCATATGATCATGAATACCTGGGAGTGGCTACCGGAACGGGGGGAGAGGTATTTACGAATCTGAAAATTAGGCCGATTACGGACGAAGAGATCAGAACCGCCCCGCGCCATCGGTACGGCATCGACTGGGGCTTTGCTGTTGACCCGTTTTGCTTTGTTGCCTGCGGATACGACCGTAAGCATCGCCGTCTGCTGATCTATGACGAGGTGTATCAGGTGGGGCTTAGCAACCGGGCGGCGGCTGAAAAGGTCAAGCAGCACGGCGGGCAGGGCAAAGATATTGTTTGCGACTCCGCCGAGCCTAAGAGCATTGCAGAGGTGCGCGATTACGGTTTACGGGTCCGCGGTGCAAAGAAAGGCCCGGACAGCGTGGAATATGGTATCCATTGGCTGCAGGGTCTTGACGAGATCGTGATCGATGATAAGCGTTGCCCTCATGCGGCAAAAGAATTTATCGGTTACGAGCTGGATCGCGATGCCAGGGGCGAGTTTAAGGCCGGGTACCCCGACCATGACAACCATGCGATAGATGCGGTGCGGTATGCTTGCGAGGACGACATGAAGCGCGGTGGCGTAAAAATAGGCGGATGGTGATAATTTGCAGGATCTGAAAGCGATACGAAAATTGATTGAAAATACCGAGAGCCAGTACAAAGCCTTTGCTGTCTCCGCGCAGCAGGGCTTTGATTATTACGGCAACAAAGACGATATCAAGCGCACCGGCGCGGCTGCAATTGACGAAATCAACGGCTATCTCAAGAAAAAAGGCGCCAACCCGCTGCGCTCTGCGGATAACCGGGTGAGCTTTAATAAGCATAAGATTGTGGTTGATCAGAAGACCGGATATCTGTTTTCTGTGCCGCCCTCGTTTGATCTGCCGGGCGGCGCAGACGAGGGAAACGCGCTGCTCAAGCAGGTTAAAGATACCATCGGGACCCAATGGCCCAAGGTTATCAAGCAGCTCGGTATCGACGCTTCCAATACCGGCAAGGCATGGCTGGCGTACTGGATAAATGATGCTGGTGAGTTTGATTACTGGTACATCAACCCCCTCACTGTGCGCCCGATCTATGACCGCTCGACCGTTAAAAAGCGTCTGAAATATCTGGTGCGGGTGTACGATTACCTGACGGACACGGGCGATGCCGTAACGCGGTACGAGGTATGGGACGATCAGGAAGTCGCTTATCTGATACGGCCTGCAGTGACAGTCCAGCAGCCGAAACCGCAGATAGAATTTGAAACTCTGCCTGAGGGCGGGTACAACATTCAGCCGCATGATTACGGTCGGATTCCGTTTATAGAGTTCCAAAACAATGCCCACGCCGTCGGCGATCTGCCCATGTACAAGGACATCATCGACGCTACGGATAAACTGGTATCCGGCTTCTGCAACGACGTGGACGACCTGCAGGAAATTATATGGGTTATCAAGAATTATGGCGGTGAACGCTCTGAAACCGACGTTGACGCAGAAGGTAACGAAATTCAAAAGCCGGTCGACTTGCTCCAGATGCTAAAAGCAAAGAAGTGGGTCGCGGTCGATGAAAACGGCGGTGTGGATACGGTCCGCGGGGATATCCCGTACGAAGCCCGATCTGCTCTGCGTGATATTCTCAACGAAGAATTCTGGCCAGCGGCGATGGCGGTCAACCCCAACCCGGAAAAGGTAGGCAACCAGTCAGGCGAGTTTATGGAGCACCTGTTCAATCTGCTCGAACTCAAGGCCGGGCTGATGGAAACGGAATTTCGGGATTCCATTGACGAATTCCTTCGGGCCGTGCTGCATTATCTGGGAGTCGATGAATCCGCACAGTTTACCCAGACGTGGAAACGCACCAAGCCGCAGAATGCGGAATCTATCGCCGGTATCATCGCCAGCACGCCTGACACGGTCATGAGCGACGAGACCAAGACGAAGATTCATCCTTTGATCGATGACTGGCAGGCCGAGCGGAAGAAGGTTGAGGCCGAGCAGAAGAAAAAAGAAGCACAACGTAAGAAGATGTTTGGGAACGATGATGTACCATATTCGCACAGTGGAGAGGAGGATGAAAAATGAAGCAGACGAAAAGGAACCCGATGGAATCCTTTTGTAAGGTTATGGCTGGTATGCTTATAATGTCGGGAGTATCGGTAATAATAACCGGCCACGCATCCCCTTATGCTTATGCGTTTGCATTGTTTATGCTTGCACTTTTTGCTTTCAATATGAAATTTGGTGATGCCTGATGCACTCTGACGAATACTGGGCACTCCGGGCGCTGCAACGGGAAGATGAGTCTTATAAGATTGCTGCCGAAGCCATAAAAAGGCTGCAGGCGATTTATAAAGAGTCAGATCGGCAGCTTGCTCGTATGATTGGCACAATCTTTCAGAACTATAGGAAGTACGCTTCTGTTGATAAGAAAAAAGCGCGCGAGCTGCTTTCCGTGCAGGAGACCGCCGAGGTGCTCACCAAGCTCCGGAAACTGTATGAGGAAACCGGTGATGTGAAAGCTCTCGCGAAGCTGAACGCCCCGGCCTATGGATACCGTATCAGCCGCCTGCAGGCCGCGCGCAGGGCAATTAATACCGAGCTCGACAAACTTGCCGTGTGGGAAGAACAGGCCGGTTTGCGGCGACTGGTCAAAGCCTACGACGATTCCTACTACAAGACTATGTACGACACGCTGCCGAATGCTACGGGCGCATCAGTGACACCGCTTTCGAAGGATGTGATCGACCAGGCGTTGCAGAACAGGTGGAAAGGAGAAAACTATTCTTCTCGCGTTTGGAAGAATAGGGATGTATTGGCAAGGGAAGCTGGCCGCATTATTGACGCCGGTATCACGTCAGGAAAATCCATTCAACAGATGACTATAGAGCTTTCTGATCTGATGAATGTCGGAGCCTATGTAGCCGCTCGTTTGATCCGCACAGAGGTCAATCGTATGCACAACGATGCGGCGTTAAAGTCTTATAGAGCAATGGGCATCAAGGAATATACCTACCTTGCTACATTGGACGCCAGAACCTGTGCTGTCTGCGGGGCCCTTGATCTGAAGGTTTTCCGGGTCGACGAGGCAAAGACTGGTGTCAACCTTCCTCCAATGCACCCGAATGACCGGTGCACGATTGCACCGAAGATCCCTGGTGTCGAGGCTGATGGTAGCCGTACTGCGCGCAATCCTGAAACAGGCCGGAATTACGAAGTGCCTGCCGCCACTACTTATGAGCAGTGGCGAGAAGAGATTGCAGAGAAGTATGGAGAAGACGTTTTTGCCTGAAAGGCGGTGATCCAATTATCTCCCGGCGTAGGGTTAAGCGCACGTCCTGAGTACGACGGTAAAAGGCTTTGTTTTTATGTTTAAAATCGCCGTCTGCGGGCGTGATCGGCAGAGCAGCACGAGAACGCGACCTCGTAAAAAGCGAAGCTGCAGGAGGATTATATGAAACGTGAGTTTTTAAAAGAGCTCGGCCTTGCCGATGACGCAATAGAGAAAATCATGGCCGAGAATGGCAAGGACATCAACGAGTTGAAAACGGCAGGCGCTACAGCTCAGACCACTATCGCTGACCTGCAGAAGCAGATCAGCGACCGCGACAAGCAGCTGGAAACGCTGAAAAAGTCGTCCGGGGACAACGAAGCACTTCAGGCGCAGATCACGGAGCTTCAGACGGCCAACAAGACTGCCAAGGCAGAGTATGAGGGCAAGATCAAGCAGTTAAAGCTTGAAAGTGAAATCAACGAAACGTTGGCCTCAAAGACGTTTGTCAACGAGTTTACCAAAGAAAGCATCAAAAGCAAGATGCTTGAAAAGGTAAATTCGGATGACAGCAAGGGTAAGTCTTTTGCTGACATCTTAACTGTGTTGACGCAGGGCGAAGACGGAAAGCCTCTGCCTAATATCTTTGCTGACACAAAACCGGGCAATCCGCCCCCGCCTGCGGGCGGTAACCCTCCCGCGCCCGACGACAAAGACGAGATGACAAAATGGCTCGCGGAGGCAGGCATTCCTCTGCAAACAATACACAAGGAGTGATTTAATCAATGGCAATCAATACATTTGCTGAAAAGGTAACCAAGTATCTGACCGTGCTTGATTTGATTTATCTGAGAGCTGCTGTTACCGCCAATTTGGACGATGCCGCGCTGCAGGAACAGTTTGTTGGCACTAATAAAATCAAGCTGCCCACCGTCACAGTAGACGGCGCTGGCGATTATGACCGCGACAATGGCTATGCACAGGGCGGCGCGTCTGTGACTTGGCAGGAACATCTGCTCAAATACGATCGCGGTCGTAAATTCCGCATTGACGTGATCGATGACGACGAGGTAGCTTTTGGCCTTTATCGCCGCGTAGCTGCTGAGTATGTGCGCACCAAGGAAATCCCTGAGATTGATGCTATCCGTTTCGCAGAGATTTACGACGCTGCCGTCCGTTCCGGTACCAAGGGCACCGTGGAATCCAGAGACTTGACCAGCTCCGACAGTATCCTCGCGCTGTATGACTCTGCCGAGAAAACCCTCAACGAAAAGGAAATCCCGGAAGAGGGGCGCGTGTTGTATGTTACCAACACGGTGTACGAGATGCTCAAAAACGACCCCAAACTGCAGCGCCGTATTGCCGTAGACACTGTACAGACCGGTAACATCGACCGGCGTGTCACCTTACTGGACGGAATTACACCTATCATCAAGGTACCGCAGGTGCGGTTCAACTCTCTGATCCAGCTCAATGACGGTAAGACCGCCGGCCAGACCGCGGGCGGCTACGTGACAGTTACCGGTAATAAGCCGATTAACTTCATTTATGCCCGCCAGGCGGCGCTGAAAGGTGTTGTGAAGCGCAACAACTCCAAGATCATCATGCCGCAGGACAACCAGTCCGCCGATGCGTATGATATCTTCTACCGTGCACACCATGATCTGATTGTTACCAACCAGGACACCGCTGGCATCTATATCCACACCGCCGCGACCGCGCAGGCGTAAGGAGGGCAAGCACCATGACCTATGTTAAAAGAGGAGCACAGCTCTTGCTGGTGGACGATGACAAAGTGCCAAAGTACATCGATCGGGGGTTTACGGTATTTGAGCCACCCACCCCCATCAAGCGGGTAAAGAAAAGTGCAGGTGAGTTCGATGCCAAAGACAGCGACTGACGTACTGAATTTGTGGGTGCTCCGTGGTTATATCACTGCGGAGCAAACCACCACTGGGCAGGATAAATACCTGTCCTATATCGATCAGGCCAAAACCGATATTCTTACCTATTGCCGCTTGCCGCTGAACATTCAAAACTTTCCCGACGGGCTGTTTTATACCTGGACAGAGATCGCATGGGGATTGCAGGCCGGGGGCGAGTTTAACATCTCTACCGCCGATATGACGATTAAAACCTTAAAAGAGGGTGATGTGTCAGTGGAATTCGGCTCGGCGGGTGGTGTGGCTCCACTCACCAGCGCAACATCAACAACAAGCTATGCTACGGCCCTGAATCGCTTCCGCCGGTTGTTTTGAGGTGAGAAATGGACTTATCAAAATACGCGGCGTATTTAAGCGTGATGCACGATCAAACTGTATATCTCTTTTCCAAAGTGCCGACACCCAGTGACTATATCGGCGACGGTTACACATGGCAGCCCGCCGGGACGCTTCCCTGCAGTATACTTCCTGTAACAGATAAATTAACAATTGAGCTCTACGGCGCGCGCGTCAACAAAATGCAATTGCTGCACGCGGCGCCCGGGGCCAATATTGCCAATGGCATGGGAGTATCTCTTACTGAAGGAGCAGAACAGCCGGCACACACGGTAGTAACTGTCAAGAGCCGCATGACGCATACCTATGCGCTGATCGAGGTGAACGATATTGGAAATCAAAGTACAGGGGCTGGATAAGCTCCTGAAGAAGCTGGATCAGCTCGGGGGCAACGTTCCGAAGAGTACGCAGAAAGCGCTGCTGCGCGCGGGGGCTGTAATTGAGAAAGGGGCAAAAAAGCATTGCTCCGTTGATACCGGTGAACTCAGAGAAAGCATCCACACACAAGCCGTAGATGAAAATACGGTCGCTGTCGGGACGAATGTCAGGCACGGTATTTTTGTGGAGTTCGGCACGGGTCCGAAAGGCGATCCGACTGTTCCGCACACCACGAAAGAGTATTGGCGGTACAAAGATGCGGAAGGAAACTGGCACACCTCACACGGGCAGTCGCCGCAACCGTTTATGCGGACAGCGTTTGCCGAGGGCAAAGACGAGGCAGTAGATGCGGCGAAAGAATCCCTCCGGGGAGATGTGAAGGAGTTGATGAAATGATCGACATGAACCGGGAAGTGGCTGACCTGCTGAAAGACACCTGCAAGGTGCAGCTCGCTTTTCCTGAGATCAATTCTTCATTCCCCTATGTTTCCTTGACTGAGATTGGAAACAGCTCTGCTACTGTGCTGAACGGCGAAGAACGATATTCCCGGTATGGATGCCAGCTTGATGTGTGGGACACCGCGACCGCTGGCAGGAGCCCTTCCCGGTGTGCACAGCTTGCGGCGCAGATCAGCACCGTGATGATCGCCGCCGGGTTCTCCCGCGGCAGCGCGAAGCTCATGAAAGACCCGTCTGGGCTGCATCGCTACATGATGTCGTTCACCGGCTGGGTCGATAATATTGAAAAAAAAGTATATAGAGGTGGTTTTTAATGGAAAAAGCAATGCTTGGCACATACCTCTCTATGGCCGATGCCGCAGAGGGTACGTTTAAAAAGTTGTATGGTCTTGCAAGCGTCCCGGATATGACGTTTGAAGCCGAAAATATTGATGTCACGAATTTGCAGGATAAGAATAAGCGATCTATTCCCGGCATCATTGACCTCGGACAGCCTGAGTTTGAGTTTTTCAATGACGATACGCAGACTGAACCAACGTCTGGCGATCAATTGATGAATTCTTATAAAGCACTGCGCGCAGCGGAAACTGCCCGGCAGGTCAAATTCTTCAAGCTGATTTATCCGGATGGCACCGGCTTTGCCTGGTCTGCCTATGTGGTTACGACTCGGACCGGCGGCGGAACTGGTGATGCACTAAAATTCAAGGTGAAAATGCTGATTAACAGTGATATTGAGGATATCACAGAAACCTAATGGATGGGCAAACGCCCGCCCTGAGTTTGAAGAGGAGAGATTATATGCCTTATGTAATTTGGAACGTAAACGGAAAAGAGTACCGGCTCCGCCTGACGACCTTCAATGCTATTCAGGTTGAAAAACAGCTCGGCATGGGTTTAACGGAGGCGGTCAACCATCTGATGGATTCCACGGTTATCATCGTGCTTTTGTGGGGCGGCCTTCAGCCGTATAACCACAGTACGAATTTGCGCAACGTCTGCGACATCTACGATGATTATATCGCCGGTGGCGGGAGCGCGGAGGAAATTGTTGATGTTCTGTTGCAGCTGCTTTCGCAGGTCGGCATCGGTGACAGACCGGAGAACGCAGAAAAAAACGCGCAGAGCCAGACGGCCCCTCTTATCGAAATCTGACGGAGGCTATTCTGGCCGTCAAAGACACTGCGCTGGACGTTGGAATTTCCTCCGACCGATTTTGGAGCATGACATACCCGGAAGTGGTTGATGAAATCAACGCCTTCGGCCGGCGCCGCGAAGCTGACATTCGGGATCAGAAACAGCTGCGCGCCATGATGGATTATCAGCTCGCGCAGTTGATTGGCGTTATGTTCAACGACCCGAAAAAATATCCGAAGTCGCTGCGAGCGGCGTATCCCGATTTGTTCCCGGAGTCGTCGTCCGGATGGCAGGTCCATAAAGCGCAATTCCAGAGATACGCCGACGAATTCAACCGGCAAAGGGAGGCGAAAGGTTCATGACCGTAGAAGAGCTGCAAATCATCATTTCTATGAAGACCGAAAACGTGCAGAAGAAAATCGCCGCCGTCAAAGAGAAAATTGCCGGGATCCAGCCAAAAAAATCCGCTGACTTGGACGTTTCCACTGGCAAAGCGCAGGGCAATCTGAAGAAGTTGCAATCCGAGCTCGAGCGCACCCAGGCGAAGATCAGCAAGCTCAACGATAAGATGAATACTGTGTTTGCCCAGCAGGATGTAGTTTCGAGTAAATACAAGGGATTTCCAGCAGTCACAGGTATGACGCGAGATCAGACGCTGGATTATATGGTCGGCAATGACCCGCAATTCCAGAAGTTGAGCGCACAGCTTGATCGGCTGGATGCCGAAGCTGCCCCGCTGAAAGCCCGCCTTGAAGAAGTGAAGGCAAAGATCGCCGCCGCTGGGAATACAGCGGAGCCCGCCGCGGTAAAGACCCGTCGCTTTGGTGAAAGCATGAAAACCGCCGGCGGCCGTATCCAGGGAGCCGGTCGTAGCAGCGGATATTTTGGCCGAATGGTTAAATCCATGCTGCTGAGTATGGTTCTATTCAGCGGAGTGTCTCTGCTTTTTCGTGGGATATCCGAAGGAATGCAGAACATGGCGCTCGGCAGCGCTCAGGCAAACGGCACCATGTCGCAGCTCGCAACCAGCTCGCTGTATCTGAAAAATAGCGTCGCGGCCGCTCTCATGCCTGCGCTTCAGGCGCTTACGCCGGTGATCGTGCAGGTGTCTGATGCTATAGCCTATGCCTTCAATATGTTCGGCGCGTTGACGGCTCGCATATTCAATCATGCCTCAACCATCACGATTGCGCAGCGCGCCAACGTAGATTACGCTGCAACACTTGGTAAGGTCAAACAGGCCGCAGACGACGCGAAGCGCTCCGTTATGGGGTTCGATGAGATTAACACTCTGAGTAAGCCCTCAGAAGCTGCCACCAGCGTTGGAGCTGCAGGCATGCCCGCTTATGCAGATATGTTTAAGACGGTGCAGGTACCGGATTGGGTGGAACGAGTTGGGGAAATTACCGATAAAGTCAGATCGATGATCGAAACCAACCTCAGTTCAATCAAAAGGCTATTGAGAATGGCACCTCTGGTAATGGGAGTAGTGCTCGCTTTTTCTGGTGTGAACGTGCCGCTTGGCCTTGGGCTGATGGCTATTGGTGCAGTTGAAATGGCCAAGCAGGCGAAAGAAGATTGGAATTACCTATCAAGCCAGACATATACCAGCTTGGATAAGGTGAAAAAAGGATTGGCAATCGCTGGCGCTGTTGAGCTTGCTCTTGGCGCTGTTCTTGCTTTCTCCGGAGCCAATGTTCCGCTTGGTATCGGACTGATGATAGGCGGGATCACCACAACGGCAGCCACTTTGAATTGGGACAGCATGGGAAGTCAAATAAAGACATCTGTTGGCCTTATTAGTTTTGCAACAGGAGACGCCATGCTGGTTCTGGGCGCGATATTAGCATTTTCTGGAGCAAACATCCCTTTAGGAATCGGGCTTATGGTAGGCGGAGCAACTACGCTTACATCGGCAATTGCATTAAATTGGGACAGCGTGGATAGCCAACTGAAGATTACACTTGCGAAGATCGCTACGACTGTGGGGGTTGCTTTACTTGTTATTGGCGCAATATTGGCTTTTACAGGAGTAGCCCTTCCGTTGGGCATAGGGCTTATGGCGATTGGGGCGGTAAATCTCGGCGCGGCTGCCGCCTTGGATTGGAATTTTGTTAATAATATGATCAAAACCGTTCTGTCGAGCATATTGGCAATTATATCCGTATCTTCTGCCGCTGTAGGATTGCTACTTTGTTTAACAGGAGTGGGGATTCCACTAGGTATCGGACTTATTCTGCTCGGCATGAAAGGGAGCCATACCGCAAGCAACATCAGCATTAATCCCATTACCAATTGGGCGAAAGCCGTTGTCAACGGAGTTATTGATATTTTTGAAACTGGGGTCAACTTTATTGTTTCTATGCTGAACAAAATATCGTTCACCGTACCGGATTGGGTTGCTGGGATTGGCGGTGAGACTTTTGGGCTGCACTTTTCCCCCGTCCATATCCCGCGGCTTGCTACAGGCGGCCTTATCACCGGCCCGACTTATTCGTTAATTGGTGAAGGCAGATACCACGAAGCTGTTTTACCATTAAACACGGATGTTTATTCACGAATCGCGCAGGGAATTGTTGATAACGGTGGCACTGATATGGGCGGTTTGAGTTTTGGGCAGGTTGTTTCTGAGCTTATAAACTTGAGGAAAACTGTTGAGGGCTTAGATTTAAACGTCAAACTTTACGCAAACAATCGCGAGATTGCAGAGTCTGCAAATGCTGGGAACAGACTGCTTGACCGAGCAAGGCACACAATAGTATCAAATTAAAGCAAAGAGGGTGGCAATTTGCCACCCTCTAGAAAGGAACTATTTATAGAGTACCCTGTGATCCCGAATGCGTCCTCTCATTAGTTGCTTTGTTAAATCATAGAACCGATGCTGCTGGTGCATTGGCCAATTATTAAAAATACGGCTATTATCATAGCAATTACAATTAAGTATACAAAGGTGAGCGCAACTTGGTGCTGCCTTGCCCCGCAATGTGGGCAACGTTTAGCTGTTTTTGCAATTTGCTTTCCACATGTTTTGCAAGTAACCATTTTATCGAACATCTTCATCCCCTCCTGCAAATATTCTACCATTCTACCGTTATTTGTCAATAAACTCCAAGAGAGCAGGTGACGCTTTATATCCTCTATTTTAAAACTTAACAATAAGGAATTGATTGATCCTGCAGAGGTTACATGGAGTCTGCAGGATCTTTCTTCGCCCGATTCCGGCCGGACCCTTGATGGGGTCATGCATAAAGACAGGGTAACGCAGAAAGTAAAGCTTACCTGCAAATGGCCGGCTATGTCGTCGAACGATGCATCAACCTTACTGAAAGTGGTAAACGCAAACGTGAACTTTCAGCTGACCTATTTTGATGTGCAGGAAAACGCAAGCCGAACGGCAACATTTTATGTAGGCGACAGAACCGTTCCTTACCTATGGGTAAGAGGCGATAGCAAAATGGTATCAAATATTGGCTTTGATTTTATCGAGGTATAGAAAGGTTGTGGTGACATGATTAACGTTTCAGAACAATACAAGATTGCCGCAGCCAAACCGAACGTGCAATGGCATGGGAAAGCCACAGTAACATTGCGTAACGGAACTGTGTTGCACCTCACGAATGCAAATATCATGGATTCAGGTATCTCCATCACAGACGGAACATCCAACCCCGGTGCATTTGAAGTCGGATATGCCGGTGCGCAAATACTAGACCTGAAAATCAATAACTTCGAGGAAGATTTCAGCGAGTACGATTTCAATGGGGCGACGGTTGTTCCATACGTTGGAATTGATCTGCCTTTACCGGACGAGCTGGACGGAGGGTTACTGCCGGACGGTGAAGCGGACGAGGCTGACGGTGGGAACTTTATTGATTACCTTTCAGGTGATTCTTACGATGGCGGTTCTTTCGCCGGAACGTCAGAGTGGCTTAGAAAAGGAATCTTTACCGTTGATGTGCCAAGCACAAAAGGAACGGTGATCACCCTCTCTGCGCTTGACAATATGGTGAAATTCGATAAACCGTACACACAAAGCACCTTGAATTACCCGGCTACACTACAGCAAATTTTAGGGGATGCTTGCGCAAGGTGTGGTGTGTCTTTGGCAACCCCAACGTTTTATAACGGGAACTATTCCGTCAGTCAGCGCCCGGATGACAGCGCAATGACATTTCGTGACGTTGTGGCTTTTGTAGCGCAACTTTCAGGAAACTTTGCGAGAATTAACAACGCTGGTTTTTTGGAACTCAGATGGTACGAAATTGGCCTTGCTGTGAAGGGCGCCGAAGCAGACCTTGACGGCGGCGACTTCACGGATTATGAAACCGCAAGCGAAGTGGACGGTGGCAACTTCACCAATTATAAGAGCAACTACGACTACGACGGCGGTTTGTTCGTTTATCCTGACGGGGAGGCTGCGACGCTTAGCTCTCTTTCTGCTTTTGATGCCCAAACAGAAAATGTGAAAGTAACTGGTGTGCAGGTTGTACCTAACGATACAGAAAAGACCACCTATCTCAGCGGCAGCGAGGGATATGTAATCTCAATCGAGGATAATCCTTTTGTGCAAGACAACATAGGATCTCTCGCTTTCACTTTGGGCCAAAAGTTGATTGACTTTGAGTTTAGGCCCTTGTCCGTTTCAGGTATTGGTGACCCGCGTTACGAAGCCGGGGACGTAGCCGCGGTATTCCACAGAGGAATTAAGTACCCCGCGATTATCTCAAATCTCAACTATACAATTCGTTCATATGAGAGCTTTTCTTCTGATGCGGAGAGCGAAATCGACAGAGCGCAGACCCGCTACTCTGCGGCTGCAAAAGCAGAGCAGGCCGCGAAGGTTGATGCTGACAAGAAGTTCGTTGCATACGACGAGGCGCAGAGAAACTTGAACGCGCTCATGGCGAACGCTCTTGGATTTTATCAGACATCTGATAGGCAGCCTGATGGCTCCATGATCGAGTACATGCACGACAAGCCCGAATTGTTAGAGTCAAGCATTATCTGGAAACGCACGATTGATGGTTTCGCAATCTCTACTGATGGTGGACATACGTGGAGCGCTGGTTTCACGGCAGACGGTAACGCTGTCGTAAAGGTGCTTACGGCTCTTGGCATCAATGCAGATTGGATAAATGCTGGAACAATGAACGCCGATTTGATCAAAACCGGAACCCTTGATGCTAGTCTGGTGAACGTTGAAAACCTGAATGCTACTAACATTACAACTGGAACATTCAATGCGGATTTAATTAAAACGGGACGAATTCAAGGGCCGGACGGAAAGTTCTATTTTGATTTTTCTTCTGGTGAGTCCGCTGTGCAGGCTCTTGTCGATCAAGATGGTGACAAAGTGATCGGTTATACCCCAAATGGTCACTATGCTAATGTCTATTCAAACCTTAATGTATCGGGGTATGTTAGCGCATCAAGCGGCTCTTTTAGCGGGAACATCAGCGCAAGTAATTTGAGATCGAATTATCTTACCGTGGTCACCAATGTTACTTTAACGAAAATCGGAACTGAGTATAGCCTTAATGTCACAAGGCAGCAGATTCAATATTATTCACCTTATTAGGGGGTAAACAAATGGCAATAAAGTTAAGACGAGGAAACAAAGCAGATTTGCAGGTTTCCGAACTGCAACAGGGCGAACCCGTTGTTGCTCTCGATACGAAAGAGTTCGGTATCAAGGGCAGAGAATCCGGTATGATCTGGCAGGTTCCTGCAAACAGAATGATTGCCGGACTCGATCTGCAAGACGATATTTTACTTTCGGAACTGGTTACGGCGGGGGTTGTAAAAGGTGAAAACCTCTTACACAACTGGTACTTTCCAAACCCCGTAAACCAGCGCGGTGTAAGCGGCACAATCAGCACGACGGGATATTTTATTGACCGCTGGATTTTAACAAGTGGCTCAGTCACACTAACGTCAAACGGTCTCACTCTTAACGGCACGATCACACAAATACTGGAGTATGCGGTAGGCACAGACGTTACCTCAAGCACATCAATGTACAGCGGCACGGCGACAGCGGCTTACAACAACAGCACAAAAACCTTTATGATCACATCATCCGGAGGCACGATTAGAGCAGCAAAACTTGAAAAAGGTACTGTTAGCACTTTGCCAAATGATGCGCCGCCTAATTTCGGGCAGCAGATAAACCTATGCCTAATGCACCAGATTAAATTAGGTGGTACATTTAGATACCGAGCAGTACAAATTACAGCAAACCTAGTGGATTTTGTTATTACCACACCAGTACCTCTTCGCATAAATCCTGCATTTAGCGCGAGCGCTCTAACAATTTATTCGGGTATAGCAGGTGGTACGCCGGAAAGCGGATTTACATTTGTTGCGCAAGATGCAAACGCATCTCTAAATGGATTTGTTATCCGAGCCACAAAAACGGCTCACGGATTAACAGACGCAATGCTATCTATCTCCGCAAATGCTATTTTTGACTCTAATATGTAAGGAGGCCGTTATGTACAAGCATTATATAAGACTGGACAGCGCAGGCCGCGTAATCAAAGGCTTTTCGGATGCATTTGAGCAGCCGCAAGACAGAGATATATGCATCAACGATGATGGAGGCTATCAGTTTAGATTTTTCCCGAACGGCACGGAAAACCCGCCGCTGATGGATTACGACGGGATCCCACTGTACAAATACGAGGGCGGAGCCGTTGCCGCCCGCAGCATGGATGAGATTGAGGCTGATAGAGCAGCGATACAGCAGCCCGTCACCATCCCGTCCACGCAAGACATAATCAACGCAAATATCATGGCCCGTCTGGCATCATTGGAGGGCGTAAGCAATGTATGATGTGATTAAGCAATATTACGCATGGGGCCTGTTTACCAAGACCGATCTGCGTAATTTTGTGTCAAATACCGGCTGGATCACCGCAGAGCAGTACAAAGAGATCACAGGGGAGGATTACAATGCTTAAAGGTATTGATGTGAGCTTTGCTCAAAACCGCATTGATTGGGACAAGCTTAAAGGCGGCATCGACTATGTTATCCTGCGCTGTGGTATCGGCAGCGATCAGGTCAATCAGGACGATAAACAATGGGCGCGCAATGTATCCGAGTGCAACCGATTGGGCATCCCGTGGGGTACATATTTGTACAGCTACGCTATGTCCACCGCAGAGGCCGAGAGCGAGGCTGCACACGTCCTGCGGCTGCTCAAGGGCTTGAAACCGGCCTATCCGGTCTACATTGACATGGAGGACGCGGACGGTTACAAGGCCAAGCGTGGCGGCATTAGCAAACAGTTAGCGACCGACATTTGCCGCATCTTCTGCGAGCGCATCACCGCCGCCGGGTATACTGCCGGGGTATACGCTAACAAGGATTGGGCGACAAACCGGCTTGACATGGCGCAGCTCTCTAAGTACACGTTTTGGCTGGCACAGTATAACGACAGGGTAACCTACCCCGGTCAATACGACATGTGGCAGTATAGCAGCGACGGCAACATGCCGGGTATCGGTGGGCGAGTGGATATGAATTACTGCTACAAGGATTTTGCCCCGCAGGGAATTCTCGTGGCGGGCCTGATACTCGACACCAGCAGCAAGGAC
>OFCQ01000138.1_pt1 | contig 50696 bp, 55 predicted proteins | sample 1520861 | NCBI WGS metagenome assembly OFCQ01 (sample SAMEA2699036, study PRJEB24076) | metagenome | biome: Human gut stool | place: Spain | collected 2012-11-21 | reverse complement strand
ACCGCAGAAGTCTTGGACTGGCCGCCTGACCGTCCAAAAAAACATCCGCACCCCCCTCACTAGAAAATCATGCACATATATCAGGGAAAAGATAAATTAGACATCAAATCAATGACTTGCTGCTCTAAGATGAATACTGAAATCAACCCATTATAAACACGGACGATCTTGACTGTTCCCGAAGCAGCAACAAAAAACCTTAGCGCACCTTTCTGAACTAAAAAAATCCTTGGTGCGCTAAGGTAAGATTGTAAGGAATATGATATTTCTACATGATATAATCCGTGAAACAAGAGAAAACTATATACATATCCGCAATCGACCATACTCAATGGCGGTTCAAGCACTCATCTCGTTCACAATTCTAAACAACTTTCAGGATGAGCGAGCAGGAGCAGAAGACTTAGTCACTTAAAACATGAATTTTAGAATTCAAAAAAAGAGTCCAATATTCTACTTGTTCCAATAATGTCTTTCGTTGATCTATTTCAAATAAAAGAAGTCCAATATTATCAGTAGATTCAGATTGAGCATCGATATAATCTCCACTTTTATATGAAGTAAAAAATGATATTACGTTAGAATTATTAGCAATTGTATTAATATCATACTTGTCGATTCTGCCTCTTTTTGGCAGAATCGACAAGTAACCATACAATTTATCCGTAACACATGATGCACAGAACGGTAAACCAAGCTGTACGCGAAAAGACTCTTCGTTCATTATAAAACCATATTTTCGCTGTATGGCATCGCTTATGAGCAAACCACCAGTACGACTTGCTATTTCTATGAAATAAGGTTTCATTGATTCATCAAGGATCCATTCTGCATGAATAGATCCATTATCAAACTTTGGGTCCGCAAGCAATTTGCGCGTTTCATTTGTCAGAACCTTAAAAGGAGTAGAAAATGGAGATATCTGTAGATCTGCAACTGTGCTCAATGGAAATTGAGGTTTAATATCCTCGTTAAACAAAGTTGTACTTTTTCCAGAGGAGTTCAAATACATCGATACTGATGTGAACACAAGCCGTCCATTGGATATTATTCCATCTACATGGTAAAGATTTCCCTGAATGAAAGACTCGACATCTAGTCCATCATTAAAATCTAAAACTCGGCAAAAGGATTGAAGCTCACCCTTATCTGAAATGAGTGAAACATTCTTAGATCCATATTCATTCTTCGGCTTTATTATGATAGGGAATCCATGTCTCGCCACGAAAGAATAAATATCTTCTTGATCAAAAGCAACCGTGAACGAAGGCACCGAGATTCCCGCAAGACTCGCCCATTCTTTCATAGCAATTTTATCTCGATAGAGAAATGCGCTGAAATAAGATTGACCAGGAATATCGAGCAAGCTTCTTAGCTTAGCGGCCCTCAGAATGTCCAGCTCTGACAAGGCAATGATTCTGTCAAAAGGTCTTTCGCCATGCAGCTCTATCACAAGTTTTTCAAGCGCTAAATCATCATCATAAGATTCGAAGTAAACAAATTTGCTCAATCCTCTTTTTTCAGAGTCTGGTATATCGTATCGAGAAATTAAAACTACATCTGTGTCTTCCATTTCTGAGTGCTCAAGCCACGAAGTTACAGAGGCGCGAACCCAGGGCACACGATTAATCATGCATACATGCATGTTCACTCCTTAGATGTGTTTATATGAAATAAACTAAGTACACAATTCATCTGACGTTCAAGCGAAAAATAATCTATATCATCAATTATGATATAACCTCGTCGTTTGCTGCTATCAGATATTTCACTTAAATAGTCACCTATTGAACAGGTTAATTCATGTTGGAATCCTTTTAATGCTTCAGGATGACTGAAACCAGTAACAATGCCCGGTTGAAAATCGAAGTAATTCTGTTGAGAAAAGCGTGAACTTATTGAAGGAAAAACAGGATGCAAACCGCATAATAGCATGCAATACATCCATAAAAAATTCATTTCATAGCTTATGGATATGAGATCTACAATCCTGTCACCAGGACGTCGACCCGCACATTCAACCAAAAAAGGATTGTCATCAGAAGAGATAATCCATTCAGCATGTAATGCAGCAGTTTCTATCTTTGCCTTTTTTACAAGCAGATCCATAAAATGATATATATTCACCTTTGCTTTTTCACTAATTATTCCTGGAACTTGATGTCCAGATTCAACAAAAAAACCATTTTCGTATTTGAATTTCTTTGTTATATTTCGAAAAACTATTTGTTTATCATCTACAATATATTCACAGGAATACTCGGCACCAGGGATAAATTCTTCAACGAGTAGACCATCCTTCTCATTATGTAGACTTGCTATAGACTCGCAGAATTCCCACTTCTCATCGATCTCTGATGCCTGATTAATACGTACAACACCTTCGCTAGCAGAAAGTGTTCTAGGCTTGATCACTACTGATGATTGCTGACGATTTGCATAAAACTTTTTTACATCTACTCTACTTGACGCAAATATGTAATCAGGCTGAGGAATATCATATTTCTTACAAAAATTCCTTAGCTCAAGTTTATTTCTAAAAATATGTGCGCCGATATCGCCAATACGCGGCACGCATAGTTTCTTCGCACAATAGTTTGCATCCTCAACTGAATTTTCAAAACACGGAATAACTGCATCAAATTTTACAGTTTGCACCAATAAGCAAATGATAGAATCCAATTCTTCTCTATTCCCATATTGGAAGAAATGTATATCATTTGAAATATCAATTACGGTATTATCCACACTGTCTTTTTGATGCAGAATATATATAACAGAATCAGGATCTGATTCAGAAATGCATTTTGCTATAACAGCGCTTTCTCCAATCATTAAAAAATTCATCATGATCTTCAATCCTTATTAGCACCGGCAAAACGAGAAAAATATAAAAGCAATGACATAATGGCCAATACACCAACAAATACATCAATGCCAACGAATATGCTGTTATCAACTATATGTGTAAATATAGGTATAAATACTAAAGTTGAAAATGCAACAAAAATATCTCGCAAACTTGATAGTTTTCCATGCACCGTGTTTTCTGCAGTCTTTTGCAATTCCGTCTGAAAAACAGCAATACTTGATCCATTAATCAAACCGATTAGAAACATTACTAAAGACGAAAAAAATGGGGATGGGAAAGAACCTAGGATGCAATAACATATTGCTTGAAGGAGCATCAACAGCGGAGCGACCCCGCTGAAGGACCATCGGTTTAATACTCTCTCCACTAATAGAAATGAAGAGATCGCCCCCAGGGCAAAGCCTCCATCCAATATCGATATGTAAGCACTATTCGCCAATACTTCAGTTGCAAACTTTGGTTCGATAAGATTTACAAAGCTAACCGATATATAATCAAAAATAGAGAAAACGATCAGTAATGTAAGTTTTTTGTTTTCCAAAATATTTTTTATCATGGAAAACCACGCAAGATACATCGATCTCAACACATTTTTATCGTTTGTTGTATTGATAGAATCAGAACTTCTCACTAAAATAATTCTGTTCATCATAAAACTAGTTATGAGAAAACAGCCAGAATTAATTCCTAAAGCATAAACTGGATTGTTTGTCAAAAGCAAAGGTGCCGCAAGCGCAACACCAATTAGCTGTCCACTTTGGTTTGCCGAACTCCGAATTCCATTAAATGAAAGCAGAGTTATATTATGGCGTTCAACTTCAGGGATCAACTTAAAGTTAGCAGCTCTGAAAAAGGGGCTGCAGATACTTAATATAGTATTTATTAACATAAGTATTATTACAATATTTTTTGCGAACATTAAACATGAAAATACACCTCCTAAAAGAATCACACCTTGAATTAGATTAATGTAAACAGAGACTTTCTTTGCATCAATCAAATCAGCGACATATCCCGCTATTATATTCAACAAAAGCGATGATAAATTCTGAATAATCAGTATCAGGCCAAAAGCTCCGACAGATCCTGTAGCAGCATATAGCATCTGCCCCACGATTAGCGAGAACATTCCATTACCTATATTTGAAATAAATGTTCCAAATATAAATAATATGACAGATTTATTGCCTTTAAACATTTTGATTTTCATCATGTCCTTTTTTTGTGTTTAAAATCGACAAAACAAAATTACCCAATCTCTGCTCGTCTTCAGCTTCTGGGTACAACTCAACTTTTACGGGGTCGGCTCCTCGTATGGCTCCGGTATTCTCTAGCCTTGAGTCGAAATTATCGACTGCGGTACAGAAATCCTCATAAAATGTATCTCCTGAACCACATACACCAAAAGTCAATGAAGAAAGTTTTTCATGTTCCAACCATTCATAGAAGTCATAAGCAGGTCGCGGCACTTCGCCATCTTCATATGTATATGAAACAACTACTAGGACATCATAATTAGTAATACAAGCATAATCAGTATCTTCTATTCGGCTAACATCTGCTTGTACGCAATTGTCATTAAATATTCGAAATAGAATATCTGCAATAGCTTCATCATTGCCAGTCATACTGGTAAACATAATGAGAACTCGCATTTTATTTAATCGCTTCCTTAGAAATAGATATTTCAAATCTCTGTTGAATTAAATCAAAAGATTTTTCTATATCCTCAATACTTGTTCCTTTTACAACCATTGTTGCTGTATATAACGAGCTAAAATCATCAGGAGGAAGTACAATGCTATCGCCCTCCTCTTTAAGTGGAAGGAAGTTAACTACATTAGGATCTTCATATATACGTTGCAATCCACCAATATGTGTGACAATACCTTCCTGGTTCGACATAAAATCAAGATGTCCGGCAATGCATTTTGGAGACTGTGACCATTGAGCAAATTCAATTTGCGTATCAATGGGTAGTCCTAAAGCATTTTTAATATTCTGTTCAACAAAAGAAGTACCTGATGCAAGAGGTACAAGATGAGTTGTAATAAACTCTCCACCAGGACGCGCAGCTATTTCGATAACCTTTAATTGTGGTCCATTAACCTTGCATTCGGCGTGAAAAGAGCATTGCGAAATGCCCAAAGCTCGTATTGCCTTAGTAATTTGCTCTCGATATACCCTCAAATATTCTGGATTTTTTTGTGATGGTTCAAATTCTTTATACTCTGTAGAATATTTGTCCGTTACAAATTTATCCGTCATACCAGCAATAATGATATTATTGTCAAACGTCGATACGAATCCTTCAATGGAGATTTCGTCGCCATCCATGAGCTCCTCGTAAATATATTGATCGGGGAAATAATTATATACGGGATCACGATCTATACGAGTTTCTTTGACTACCTCATGATAAGCTGAATACAAATCATGATTATCGAAAATTTTTATAATCGATTTGCTTCCAGAAGCACCTACTGGCTTCAAAACACCAGGCACACCAATTTCATCAACTGCAGTTTGAAGTTCCTCCAAACTACGCACACTTTTAAACCGTGGGCACAATTCTGGATGCTTCAGAGCAATTGCACTACGCATCAAATACTTATTTCTAGCATTTTTACTAGCCTCTATCGATGGGCCTGGAAGTCCCAAGGCTGCAGCAATCCTTGAAACAAGTTCTACATCCTTGTCAGCCCAAGTCAACACACCGGAAACAGGATTCTTTTGATGAATTTCTTTTACTATTTCTAATGCTTTATCCATATCATATGTATCAGCAATGAACACATTATCAGGATTTACGTATCTATCATCTATTTCAGGATCTTTATCACATAAAAGTACAGGATCGACATTTAGATTTTTCGCGGCGAACAACGGTTCCATCCGTTCAACCATGTGCGACCTAACATTGATAAAAAGAACTCGCTTTTTCATTAATTCTCCTTTTTCATTAATTGGATAAGATTGATATAGGTTTTCTTAGTCATCTGCGTAAGCGAAAAATCATAATTATTTAGATCAGAAATATAATCGATCAATTTTTGCTCAGCAATTTGGACATATTTAAATGCTTTAAGAGCTTTTTTCAAATCTGAGATTGTGTATTCTTCATCACCTTGACGCATTAATCTCAGATCCATCAAAGATTTAAACTCGCGGCCATTAATCCAAAGTTCGCCAGGTATACGTATCGTATTGTTAACTTCAGACTTAACATGGCCAACATGATGATATTTATCAAGCTTAGCAACGTCGGGCAGAACAGCAGAAAAGTAATATTCCCGCTTGCTGTTATCGACGCTTTGACTCGACAAAAAATTTGCTGGCATATAATGCCAACCGTTATAGAGCATCCGCGTTGTGACGGCCATGGCAACGTTAGCCGTTATCACGGAGGGCATTTTTCGCACCATATTATCGCCAGGAAGCACATAGCAATAGTAGTGACGAGGATTCAAATCACATATCTCTTGATATTTTTGTTCCTTCGTTAGACGAATCAAAAGCCCTATATCACAGAAGAATCTCGAAAAAGCGAGGTCTGATTTTGTATCATTTGAAACGCATTTCAATATTGCCTTAAGAAGTGAAAGAAATGCGCTTTCACAATCTTTCCCATTTGCTGAGTAATATTTCATTAGAGAATTTTCATACTCATATTCAAAATAGAAATCAAGATTAAAAGAATTCTTGAGCATTTGATTAATAGAACTATATTCAGGAAGTTCTGCTCTTAAAGATTCATCATCAAGATATCTTTCTTCTTTCTGAAGAGACAAACCATTGATATACCTATACACAGTTCTTCCATCGCAAGCTAGCGCAAATTCTTTCTTCAAAGATTGCGCTTTAGATTCCAGCGAAGATTCATAATTGTAATCGCTGCTAACGATTCCTTCAGAAAGATATTCATCATGCTTAATATCAAAGTATTTCTCTAATATTTTTAAAGAAATTTGCTTAGCATTGAACTCTTCACATCTTGTTTGAATTCCAGATTCAAGAAGATAATCCAGAAAACAGATAAAAATCAGGTCTTCTTTGTCCCAAGACCTATGATCTTCTGAATCCCAGTATTCAAATAGATTGTTTTTCTTGAAATTTGTTCTATTACTAGTTAAATTATTCAAATAATCAAAATTTGAATACACATGATCTCCTACATAATAAATCACAGGAGCCATATGGCTTAAATAATACCCAATTCTTGCATTTTTTTGTCTTAAATCAATAGTACTGCTCGATATCAGCTTCATACATCTTGTAATTTCAGCAGAAAACTCATTCGCATCTTTTTCTTGATAATTAGTCCAAATATTTCTGGGCACTTGAAAAGAAATCACAAAACGACACAAATCGGATTCATCGATACGTGTATCAGAAATCTGCAGACGATTAAATCTGTAATATGCGTAGAGCGTCACTTCATCACTGTCGCATGAAAAACTATGATCCAAAAAACGAAGAATATTCTTTTCTTTATCGGTTAGCGTCTCCATTGCAGAAGTAATTTCTAGTCTATTATTCAAGGTAAGAACACATCTCAGCGCATCGCCTGCCATGGTCATTCTCTGCGCTTTTTTGCTACTCTCAGAAACTACCCATTTATAATCTTTTAAATTAATCATTTCATGCCCTCCTTGAAATATTTTTTTATCCGCTGTGCCGCATCGCAAATTTCCTGCATTGATTTTGCATAAGAAATGCGGACATTGTTTGGAGCATCAAAAAAAGATCCCGGCGTTATTGCGACATGTTCTCTCTCCAACAAAGAAGCGCATAAAGCTTCAACCGAATCAATGGATTCTCCATATATACTGTTCCCTAAGACGGAATCGACTCTGGGGAATAAATAAAACGCACCTCCGGGTTCTACATCTATCTTTAACGGAGTATCAGCCAATTGATGAATCAAATAATTTCTTTTTTCTTTAAGCTCAATTAAGTGTTCTTTATCAAAATTATTAATTGCGTATTTTGCTGCCACTTGAGAAATCGAAGAAATGCTTGCCGTTGTTTGACTTTGAAACGCTGCAATTTTTATCGAAATATCAAGAGGTGCAGCAGTATATCCAATACGCCATCCCGTCATTCCAAATGCTTTTGAAAAACCATTAACTAAAACTGAATGTTTTTTCATATAATCATTTATGCCGACCGGAGACGAGTATGTTCCCGAATATACCAATCTCTCATATATCTCATCGCTAATAACATATAGTCCGTTCTCTTCTACGATTGAGACAAGATCATCCAACTCTTCTTCAGAATATGTCGCTCCTGTTGGATTACTCGGAGAATTGAGGACTAGAATTTTACTTCTAGGCGTAATGAAAGCTTTAAGAGTCTCCTTCGTCAATTTAAATTCAGAGGATTCATCTAACGGAATTAATACAGGTGTTCCTCCGCACAATAAAACTTGTTGCTTGTAAGTAGGCCAAGCTGGAGTAGGAATTAATACTTCTTCTCCACCATTCAGCAAAACAAAAAAAGCATTGAAAAGTGCTTGCTTTCCACCCGCAGAAACTACAATTTGATCAGGAGTATATGCAAGATTATTCTCTTTAAGGAGTTTAGCGCATATACTTTCTCTCAAAGAAATAATGCCAGAAGAATTAGTATAATGAGTGAAATGATCACAAATTGCTTTTATTGCAGAATAACTAGATTCAATAGGCTCGACATAATCTGGCTCGCCTACGGTTAGGTTAATTACATCCTCTCCTTTTTGCAATAGGCCATTTATCTTATTATTCAATTGCAAAGTCGGCGATTCACTTAATTTTAAAATTCTTTTTGAGAAAAGCATAATTATCCTTTGACTATTTTTGACTCCAATATCCATGCAATTCAGCACAAAATATTTCTTTTTCTGATAAATATTTTCTTATTTTCACTATTGTCGCCACCTCGTTTGCAGCCCACACGGCGACATCACCTGAAAACAAATCTTTCTTCCCTTTTATCAAGGAAAGCACTCCTTCTGATTCTCTTTGGATTGAAAAATATTTTGACGTTTTGAATCCTATAGAATAATCTATGTTTTCTATGGTCTCGACGAATACAGTACAGTTATGTTTTCTGCTTGCATATTCTACGATTTTCTTTATCGCGTAAACTGATGTATCATCGCCTAAAAATACTAATGAACCAGCATTCAGCGTTTCTGCTTTAATAGAAGGGCGTCCCAACTTTATGCTTACATGTTGGTTCATCGCAAGATCGTTCAGCCAGTGATATGCCTTACCGAAATTCCTATGCCTATATATAATAGTATGAATTATTCTGTTATTATTGTTTTCTAGTAATGCTGTATATGTTCGTTGAATAAATCTATCTTTGTGTATTGGATCAGGAATTAGATAATAAATATCATATGGAATATTCGTATTGGAGAAGCATATTGGTTCTTTTACTTCAATATCAATAGCAACATGAGAGGAATCACAATCTGATACAGCTATAATTTTCGCATCGACCCAATCATAACTCATTCTTCTCACCTCACCTCTATCGAGTGTCTGTATTATTGCACTTTGGTTTTCTTCTCATTCTGTTTACTAGTTTTTTGTCATCTATAGTTGACTCATACTGGCTATGTATGAATTCATCTACGAGTTGGTTGACAACTTGACTCCGGTGCTGATCGACGATGCGCTGGTAGTGCTTGATGGCGACCTTCTCGCTGGAGTGCCCCAGCTCGTCCATAACTTCACGCAACGTGCCGCCCCTGAGCATCAGCAGTGTCGCATGGCTGGCACGCAACGATTTAAAGGTTAGATCAGGTCTTCCCGCTTTTTCTCTGGCTTTGCGGAACTGACCTTCCAGCGTTGTTTGACTCATAATCTTCACCCGTCTTGGCGGGAACACCATGGCATCGGGATCAGTCCAGTCACAGTGCTGACGCAGATGATCACCAATCACGGGGATGAGCCCGTCCGGAATGGGCACACTGCGTATGCTGGAACGCGTCTTGGTATCGGCGATTCGCACGCGACCACGATCTGTTCGGCCTCGGTTGACGGAATGCCGGACGCGCAGCGTTCTCGACATAAGATCGATATCCCCAACCTGCAGTCCGCACAATTCCCCGCATCGCAAACCCGCTGTAGTGTATGTCATCTGCGATAATGAAACATTCGCTCTCTTCGGCTTGCATGGTAGCATTGCGGGCAATGGCAATGATGTTCATGCGAAAGGCATATGGATGATAATCAGATTGACTGGCGTGAGACCGTAGAGGCACTCCTTGCCCGCTCGAAACGGTCATTCGTGCCGATTGACAAATCCTTCGTGCAGCTTCCACGCGGCAACGAAGAGCGCAACAGTGTGCTTGCCCGGTTCGTCAGGAACGGAGACAGGGTTCTCCAAGGTGAACACTTACACCGTGCTACCGCCGTTCGACCGGGAATCGCTGAACTCGTCCCGCAGAAGAAGAGACATAACGGAGGTGAAAGCCAATGAGTGATCCGGTCGCATGGAGCGATGAAAGCGTCAGAACGCAGGGAACGGTCCGCTGGATTTCAGCCTGATGGTCGCCTCCTTGGATTTTCGGACCGTGGATCTTCGCACAAGTTGACTCTTCCCGAAACGAATCAGATATCACTGGTCGCTGGTGAACGATATATTATGAGATAAGCCAGCCTCTGAGGAGGAAATGGAAGTAGGAGCCGGATTCCCTGTGCATCATGGGGGACGGCTCCTGCGCTATCGATTACGAGCCACAGGAAGCTCTGGATGTAATGATTCCAATCATGACATTATTGAAGTTCCTGTATCAATAACATCAATATGTTTACCGAGCACGTCACTGTGCATCGACGATGCTACGTTATTCCCACTGACGGGAAGCAACCACCGCGGCTGCTTACAATAGCTTCTCGACAAATTCCACAAAGATTGATCATCTGATATCTCTCTGCTTTTGGGCGATGCAGGCGATGCCGATTGCGGTCATGGCATACGCGAGGGCAATCGCGCCGCTGAGCATCGGGCTGATGCCTGGTTTGGGTTCCAGTATGGCGGTGCCGGCTATGGAGGGCAGCCATTCGTGCAACGTTTGGGGTGCCTGCAGATTGGTCACGACGATGGGCAGGAGATAATACAGGGCTATGTAGGCGGCCGCGCCTTTGCCCGCCGAGTCGAGGGTCACGCATAACGCGGCGGCGACCAACATTCGTCCGGCGAGTATCAACGCCACGGGCAGGCACAGCAGCAATGCCGTGGACAGCGGCGCGGGCCATGCCTGTTCGGGCACGACGGGATTGAGGATGAGACGGGAGACCCCGGTCGCGGCAAGCGCGCCGGCTGCCGTCACGGTGGTGCCGATGATGGCGATGTCGGCGCACAGGGCCAGGAACAGTCGCGTCCGTTTCGGCTCGACCAGAAACAACGGCACGGCGGTGGCCGTGTTGGTCAGGATGCGGATGGTGAGCAGCGCGGCGACGATCGCCACGGGCTCGGTCATGGGCATGACGGCGCCGGCGATGCTCGGCCCCATGCCCGCAAGCGTGGCCAGGCCGTCGAGCTTGGAATCGGCGGAGAACATGAGCCGCACGGAGGCGCTGGTCAGTGCGGAGAACGCGATGAACGCCACCGGCAGACCAAGCCAAGCAGTCAGCGGTGCCGGCCGGCAGACCGCGTAGCGCATGAGCAGCATCAAACGTCGTAGGCATCGTCCCGTCCTGTTCATGATGCGCGTTCCTTTTCCGGGGTTTGCCGGATCATGCCGGTCATCACGTCACGTAATGTCGGCTCGGCATGGTCCAGACGGACCAGTGTGGCGTCATGCCTCGCCGCAATGGCGAACACGGCGGCCTCGTCCGTCTGTCGTGCCAGATAGGAGCCGTCATCCGAGAGGTGAAGATCGGCTCCGGTTATGGCCAATTCGCCGATGACCATGGCCTTTCGAGTCTCATCCACATCGGGCGCGAACCGGAACACGGTCCCGGACTTGCCGCCGTTGTCGGCGATGACCTGTTCGAGCGGCCCATAGGCCATCTGTCTGCCGTGCATGATGATCAGTACGTGGGTGGCGATGCGTTGCAGTTCGTCGATCTCATGGGCCGCGAGGATGACGGTCTTGCCGGCGGCGGACCATTGGCGCATCGAGTCGTGCAGCCAGAGTCTGCCGGCGATGTCCAATCCGTTGAACGGCTCGTCCAACACGAGAACCGGCGCGTCGGCGATGATCGCGCCGGCCACGCCCAGCCGTTGCCGCATACCCGTGGAATACCCCTTGATCCGTGTCTTCGGCCAACGCTCCAAACCGCAGTCGCGCAGCACGCGGCGCACGCGGCGGCGCACGTTGGGCAATTCCATCATGCCGGCCATGAACGTCAGATACTCACGGCCCGTCATCGACTCATCGCCCAACCGGCCGCCCAGAAACACGCCCACCTGCAGACCCGGTCGCTCCAACTGCCCGTACGGGCGGCCCATGACCAGCGCATGTCCCCGGCTGGGAGCGGACAGGCCAAGCGTCATGCGCAGCGTGGTGGACTTTCCCGCACCATTCGACCCGGCCACCGCCACCACCTGACCCGGCTGCGCCTCGAAATCGATCGGGCCTATCGTCGGCCCGGACGCATACCGCTTGACCAGGCCGCGAACCTCAACAGTGGCGTCCATGGCGAGTCTTGCCGCGATGAGATACCGGATCGCCGGCGTTTACTGATGCCGCGATACTGGAATCTATCTGTCCTAGCTCATCTCCGATCATTTCATCGTCAGCGACAATACTCGGTTCCGGAGGCTTTTCCTCCAACCGAACGACTCCTCTGCGCTGATCCACCACCTCATGCATCAGATAAACCACAAATGGCATATACAGCAGGCTGCACACCATCAACACAATCATCCATTTGAACTGGCGGCGAGCCCACTGCCGATACGCCAACACCAGCCAGACCGCCGAACACGACCATTGGAACACCGTCACCTGCACGACCGCGGGCGGCGTGGACGGCACCCCGGCCAGCAAATTCGAGAACACCTCATGCGCGTACCTGCCATACGCAGGCAACGCCACGGCCTCTGCCACACCAAGCCACACGATCAGCACGCCGGCCAATACCAGATACCACCAGTTCAAAGTATGGCGACGCCCGTTGGAAATACGCCACTTCAAGGACTCAAACCAGACCGAAAGGCGAATCATGATGCTCCTTAAATATGAGATACGTATGTTTCTATAATTGCAGCAAGGACAAGCGAAATCCATGAAATAAAAGCCATTGACAGGGTCAATAAAACGACATTACCTGTATCAACATTTCGTTTCTGACTGTTTTGTAAGAAACATAATTCATAATGTGTAATAGTTAGTGCAATGCCTGCAGCAGTAATCAAGGAAAAGCATTCAAAGAAAAGATGCGGAATAACCGCTGTTAATAATTTATTACCAAAGCCTTGGAACAAATACTGAGCCGCACTCCAACCAAAGATGCCATAGTTAATAACCAATACGATAGTTGTAGGAACAGAAAAAAGAAATCCCCCTAATAATAGTGTTAGCCATACTTTAGTATTATTCCACAGCAGTTCATTAAGATACACGTTTGGAATTATGGCCTTGCTCAAAGGGTACGGACGTAGTCTGGCCAAAAGTCCACCACCCAGAAACGCCATTAAGGAAATCATTAGGATACAACACGTCTTAATAAAGAGCAACTTCAGGAATCCCACATTATTCCTTTCCTGCAAGGCCATAATATCTAATTAATAAATCACCATGCTGCGGCACCTGATGTTCCCAAGATGCCAATCATGGATTGAATGGCAGAAGTGAGTGGCGCCGCCGCGGGGAAGATCATTCCCACCGCAGCAGATCCAAGCCAAGCTACAGCGACAATTGCGGTGGCTGCTGCGCTTCCAATTCCTAGCACTACCATTAGAGAAGCGACAAGTGGAACAACAAAAGGAGTGACGAACACTGCCGCAAGAGCAACTGCCGCACTTGCCATTTGACGCTTTCCCTTATCGCAAGACGTGAGGCGGATATCATTTTCATGCTTAGACATCATTGTCTCCTTTGAATAATGTTAACAAACACTATGTAACTTCATTAGTTAATTGCATTAGTTTCCTTGAGTAATACATCAGCATTATTTTGTAGCCTGCTATTGGTCGCACTTAATGGAGGCGATCGTGCTGCATTCGTAAACTCTTTTATCATAGGGCTCCTTATAAAATCTCAGTATTATAATGTTGCCATTTTATTGCTATAAGACATCGACAAAAGTCTCATTCGCAATTCTCTCGTTCCATTTGCATTGTCAGCTTCTCAAATTGAAGGTGGACTTACAAGCTCCAAATTGTCAACTGTCATTCCGGGATGACAATACCTCAGGATTTTTTGGAACTATGTATCACCAATCACCGCCTCTGGCTGAAAAATGGCGGTATGCCTCTGAGTAGGTAGATGCATCGGCCGAGGGGATGCGTCCGAGTTCGTCCGGGGTGAGGAGTTTGCGAGCATTTTTGCGGGTGCTGCGTGTCCAGCTGCCGTTGAGGCCTTTGGTTTCGTTGGTTTCGATGACGTCGATGGTTTGGTCTCCGAGCCGGTCGCTGATGCAGGTGCGGTCGGGCAGTTCGTTGCGTCGGGTCTTGCGGTCCGCCCGGCGCACCGCCGCGAGCATGCGAGCGGCCAGGCAATACGGTCATTCGCACGGCGCATGGCCAGGGGCCGTGTTCCCGCGCCGATGAAGGAAAGTATGTCGAGCAGCCTCGCCTGAATCATTCTCTCCGAAATCAGAGCGGAAGTCTGCGATAGGTCACTGTCATCCGTAGATGTCAAACAGGAGCCAAGTCATGGACGGGTGAGCCGTGAATCGTAGATAATGGGAGAGCTGTATTCTCGGACAACGAAGAAGGCGTAAGGTGCAGGTTGCGAGGAACCGCCTCATTATGGGCTCACGTCGGGGTAAATCATCAGATGAGGGACAAACGCTGGCCGTCACCCCGCGCAATCGATTGATCCTATGGTTTCGGCAGCTCAAAGGGGAACGCCTGCTTCGTTTCACGACGACTCTGATCTGCATCGTCGGCACGATGGGCGTGCTGATCCGCGATTATGTGGAAGAGCGGATGGCAATCGGCACAGGATATTCGTTTATCCGGTTCCTCAACGAAGGAGCGGGAATATGGTACTTCCTCATACTGCTGGTTTTAGGAGCCATAAACGTGACGTTAAGGTCCAGAAGCCCCGTGGCGTTGCTGGCCTTGGAATTCATTGAGCTCTCCCTGAGCGTCCTGTTCGGCGTTGGCCTGCACTCATACACGCAGGTCGCGGTTATCCTGGTGCTTTATCTGTGCATCCGGCTTCCCCTGTATGCTCAGGCCATGTGCGATCTGGCCATGATCTGCATGATCGCAGTGCAATACATGCATCCCGCCTCTCTGCAGCCTCAGTATTTGGCGTTACTATATTCCGTCGCTTTGGCCGGCATCGCATCCTCACTGTTGTCCATAGCACGGGACCGTCGAACGGCGAATAGGCTACTGTCCGAAGCACGGCGAAAGACCGCAATACTGGCGGAGGAGAAGAATCGTACGGAACGGCGCCTTCGCATGGCCAACGAACTGCATGACAGCGTCGGTCATGGATTGACCTCGATCATAGCGTTATCGCAAGGAGGCGAGGACTGCATAAGGAACGGCGGCTATTCCGACTCGCAACTGGCCGATGTCTTAGCGGAGATCACATCGATTGCAAAAGACAGTCTGGGCGATACGCGCCGCATACTGAAGGTCTTCAATGAAGAGGAATCGCAGCCGTCTTTGGAACAGGTCGGTCTTGACCCAGTGAATCAGGATGACGTCCTGCGCTTACGGGATTGGGACGATATCAGACCCGTACTGGAACACATACGCGCGACCGGAATCATCGTCGTGTTCACCGAAACGGGAAGACGCGTCGAGGATCCCCGCCGTTCGGATTTATGCTTCGCCGTCACTCGCGAGGCACTGACCAATGCCCTTCGGCACGGCGCGGGACTGACCCGCATTGCCGTCTCCTGGAATCATTACCGTGATGGCGGAACAGCAATCACGATCCGCAACGATGGACACGTCTCCGGACACGACACCACCGGCGAGGCATCCGGTCAAAGCGGGAAGCCGACAGGTGGAACCGGACTGCAACGACTCTCCCAACGCCTTGCGAAAATGGGCGGCACCCTGTCCTATGGGCCATACGGCAATGGCTGGGCGGTCAAGGCACTAGTCCCCTGAAAGAAACGGAAGAACCATGAAGGATGCAAGAGACGACATCATCAAGGTCATGCTGGTCGATGACATGCGAGGGGCGCGCACCGGCTTCATGATGATGCTGAACAACGATCCGAACATCATCGTCAGCTCACAGGCCGCGGACGGCGCCCAAGCAATCGAATTCCTACGGCAATCACCGCAGCAACTGCCTGACGTGATTCTGATGGACGTGCGCATGCCCGTCATGGACGGCATAGAGGCGACGGGCATCATCAAGGAGCAATTCCCCCAAATCCAGATACTGATCCTGACCACATACGATGAGGACGATTACGCCTTCGACGGATTGGCGCGAGGGGCATCCGGATTCCTGCTCAAGGATGCGACCCCCAAACAGCTACGTGACGCCGTACACGCCGTGTATAACGGAGATGCGGTATTGACACCGAGAATCACCGGTGAAGTGCTCAATCGCGGGGTTCGGCCCATATCGGACAACACCCGCATCAAGCTGCTGCGAAGCCTATTCGACGGACTTTCCAAGCGGGAATATGAAGTCGCGGAACTCGTGGCGGCAGGCTTGTCCAATCAGGAAATCGCCGAACACTTGTTCATCGAAACGACATCGGTACGGCGCACGGTAAGCCGCATATTGGCCAGAATGCACATGCGGGACCGAGTCCAAATCGCCATAGCCTGGTATCAATCGGGGCTGGACCAAATAACAGGCGGCAAACCAGCATAAAGATCACGATATTCATCTCAACGATTGTGCTGTTTGTCATCTTCAGATGACAAACAGCACAATCGTTTTACTGGAGAATAGAGCGAACTGGTTAACTGTATTGCGGCCAGGTCAATCGAAGAAAGGAAAACGATGTGCCAGCTGCCCGATTCGGCTTCACCCATCATCGCGTTTGAGAATGTCTCATTCAGCCATGCCGGCCGCGAATTGCATGGGATCTCATTTGCCGCCTATGCAGGTCGAGTCACCGTTCTGATGGGAGCGCATGACGCTGGCAAAACAACTGTTCTCCGGATGCTGTTGGGACTGGATATCCCGGATTCCGGATGCATATCCACCTGTGGCAAACCCTATGGCACATCCCGTATACCAAAAAACGTTGTGAGTGCAATGCCCGAAGCCATTTCACTGTCCCCGTATTACTCGGCCGGAACCTATCTTCGTTGGAAGGCGCTCTGGGCCGGGACGCCTGATCCGCTTCTTGACGGGATCATTCACATGACCGAACTGCAGAATCTTCTCACCGTCAGGCTCCACGATCTCGCTCCGATCGATGTCCTCAAAATGCGATTCGCCATAGCTCTGCTTCCCAACCCCAAAGCCCTGATCATGGACGAACCGCTCCAGACACTCGATCGATCGGGCACGAATTGGATCTGCGAGCAGATACGGAAGCAGGCGAATCGTGGCGTTGCGGTGCTCATCGCATCCGAACCGGACAGCAGGCTGAGGCCGATTACCGATGACGTTGTGGTACTGGATAAAGGCACCGTGGTAAAAGAGGGCTCCCGCGGCCAGCTTTGGAAGGAAGACTGAAAAACGCCAGCGGATCACCCGCTTCCCTAAGGTCCATGTGTTTGGTGTTTGTCATCCGAAGATGACAAACACCAAACACATTCTTGGATGTACCATCCAAATCAGGTTAACTGGAATGGCATGCACCGGCATGCAATCCGGTCCCATATACAGAGCATGAGGAGAACGAAGATGAAGGATTATGTACCCCCGGCCGTTGAGGTCATCGCATCATTCAAGGAAGCAACCAATGGCGTATGGTTCGGCAACTATGTCGATGTTGGCGGCGCCAAGGCCCCGTTCCCTTGGGGATCGAACTGACCGAAACCCTGCATATATTGATGATCCCTAGCTGTATCAGGATAGGGAAACGTGATGCCGTTTACGCATAAGAACCCAAACCGTACCGTGATTGTCCGCGGCGGGAAGCCGACGAACTATTCGAAGCTTCCCGCCTCCATCAGCATCAATGACGAGGGAACATGCGTCCAAGTTCCTCTGCTGAGTGGCGATCGCGTGTTCTGGACCGTCTCCGAAGATGAAGTGCTCCTGTCGGACAGCGCCTCCCGACTTGCAAGCATCACGAACGCCGATCTTGACCTGGAACGCATTGTCATGGATTTGCTGCCTTCGCTCCCTGACAGCCTTCGAGGGGACAAATCCCCATGGAGGAACATACATTCCATACCCGCCGCAACCATACTGCACCTCGACAAATCCAATAGGCCGCGATATACGAGAGCGGAACCTTCACCCGCAAAACATGTTCCGAGCAACGAGATCTTGGCATCACTAAGAAGCCGTTTCCTGACGATCGCGGATGAGTGGCGCAATGAGGCACCACTATCCGCCGATGTGTCCGGAGGAGTGGATTCCGCCGCCATCACATACGTCTTCGCCAGCGAGGGGGTTCGTATGCCCCTGTATCATGAAACACCCGACGATCCAATGAATCAGGATTCCCGATGGGCCGAGCGAATCTCCGAGGACGTTCGGATGCCACTCATCAAAATCGGCCGGGTCGTGGATGGAAACAGATCATTCGAACCCGCAGCCGAATATCCCAACAGAGAGATACCTGAAGAACCGGTCTACTGGAGCGATATCGAAGGCTATCTCAGCCGAATCTCCGAAATGGAAGCAGACGCAAGCCGTATCCATGTCACGGGTTTCGGAGGAGACGAGCTGTTCGCATCCATGCCATCCTCATCATGGAGCTGCCTGCGGGAACACCCGCTACGGCTACGGGACATCCGAAGACAATACAGCGCCGATTACCGGGTCCCACCCTATCAGGCAATTCTCGATCTCACCGATGGCACCGATCTGCATGAGGAATTACGGTCATCGTTCCTGGACGCGGAACAAGGTCATGACCATCGCTCTTCGCCTTGTGGATGGCATGATGCCATACGCATTCCCGAATTCCTGACCGCGAAAGCCAGGAATATCCTATATGGCGCCGTTGAATCACAATTGAAACACGCCGACATTCGGCCATTGAGCCCCGACCGAAGCCGTCATCAGGCGCTCTACTCTCTGTCAATGCAGGCACGAATACTCAATCAGGTTAATCGGACGTTCTCCTCCGACGACATAACGTTCCGCTCCCCCTATCTGGACCACGGAATCGCGGACTATGCGCTATGCGCCCCAATCAGTGCACGCACCGAGGGAAATCTACACAAAGCCGTGTTATACCGGGCGCTCAAGGGCATAATCCCCGAAACGATATTCCGGCGTCCCGTCAAAGGCGATCACTCATATTCACTGTATCTGGCATGGCAACGCTCGAAGGACGCGCTGCTCGACTCAATCGCCGGCGGAGTGCTGGACGAGGAGGGACTGATCGATATGCCAGCCATACGGCGTCGAGCTTCCATGCCGATGCCTGACATCACATTCCTGTTTGAAATGCAACGAGTAGCAGCAGTGGAAAGGTGGCTGAGACATGCAAGCCGATGACACACAGACAAGCATCAGTCTGAGGAATCAGATATCCCTGTATCCCAAGGAGGGCGGGGCAATCGTCTTCGTCAACGACACCGGTGAATATCTGCAGGTCAACGAAATAGGCCGGATTATCCTTGACGGTCTGATGTGCGGCAAAACCATCGAGGATTGTACGAATAAAATCGCCGAAGAATATCAGGCCGACGGACAAATCATCGCCCGGGACGCGGATCGTTTCCTCGCCGATATGGGGAAGCACGTGCGTCTATGAGCATCCCTTTACAGCCGGAAGCGGTCACACACGTCAACTTTCACGACCGCCTGATAGCGCTGATTGCCATCATCATCGGCAGACGGATGGAACGACAGCAAATCGGAGAGTTCTGCCGCCGGCTTGAAACGTGGTCCGAACGATATCCGCCGGCCGACACCAGCACGGCGGAGCGTTACCGCAATGCCGTATGCGTGGTAAGCCGCAAATGCCGCAGTCAGCAAGGTTGTCTGCTTCGGTCGCTCTCCACAGCGGCGGCATGCCGCATCTCTCACCGATCCGTCACATGGTGCACCGGATTCACCGATCGTCCCTTCCGCGCACACGCTTGGGTAGAAGCCAACGGTATACCCATCGGCGAACCTGATGCCGTCAAACAATACACCATTACTAGAGCCAGTTCCGAACGGAAAGATACGCAATGACCGTCAACGACCAGGACGACACCATGCACATGAAACCTGCCTCCATGTACAATCTGATTTCTCCCCTCCGAAAATACCGAGGACGGCTGGCACTCATCCTATGCCTTGGAACCATAGGAGCCTCTATGACGCTGCTCCTGCCTAAGTACATGACCAACTTCTTCCAGAACGGTGTATTCCAGGTTCCCCAGTGGCCCGTCATTGCCGGAATGCTGTTACTCGTCATCGCCTCAGGAGCTATATCAGCCCTACAGAACTACCAACTGCAGAGTACAGGAGAGGATATCGTAAGGGATGCTCGTCTCACACTAAGCAAACACCTGCTACGCCTGCCCATACGCGAATACGATCAACGCGACTCCGGCGACCTGCTCAGCCGTGTCAGCAACGACACCTCACAACTGCGTAATGCATTCATGCAGTGCACATCAGCCCTTGCATCAGGCTTCATCACCGTCATCGGTTCCGCTGTGTTTATGGCAATGCTTGACCCAATCCTATTCGGCACAGCAATCACCCTGCTTCTCACCGTATTCACACTCATGCTGCTGTCCGCTAAATTCATTGAACGAGCAAGCTATGACAGCCAATACACGCTCGGCGACCTTACCTCCACGCTCAATCGCGATCTCGCCGGCATCCGCACCATACGTGCTTCAAACGGCTTCGAGAACGAGAATAAGGTCATTGCCGCCTTAATCAACCGTGTCCGCCTGTCCGGACTCAAGATCGCCAGAATCCAGTCGATCGTCAATCCACTGGCCACGATAGCCCTGCAGCTCGCGGCTATCATCGTGTTCGGTCTGGGATTATGGCGCGTAACCACAGGGCTGCTATCCGTCGAAAAACTTACCCAGTTCATCATGTTGCTGTTCATCAGCATCTCACCGCTCAGCCAGATTATTTACGCAGGCTCACAAATTGGCAATTCAATGGCCGCGATGAACCGTATACGGGAAATATTGGATATTCCCGAAGAAAAGGACCATGACACCGTCGTCACAACAATCAATGAACATATGCCGCTGGCACACAGCAGCCCCTGTCCGCCAGCAGTGGAATTCCAACACGTCTACTTCTCATATGAATCCAAACCAATTCTGCACGACCTGAACCTCTCCATATCCCAGGGAAGCGTCACGGCACTCGTCGGGCCCTCGGGCGCAGGGAAAAGCACGATCCTGCAACTTATCGAACGTTTCTATGATCCTTCCAGCGGAAACATCAATGTACTCGGCAAGGACATAACAACCTGTGATCGAGACGATTTACGCAGCCACATCGCATACGTGGAACAAGATTCACCAGCACTGTCCGGCAGCATACGAGAGAACCTACTTCTCGGATCAAACGATTGTAGCGATGATGAATGCCGACGGGCATTGAAATCCGTGAATCTCTCCCATCTGCTAGATCGATCCGACAAAGGTCTCGATATGCAGATAGGGGAAAACGGAATCATGCTATCAGGCGGAGAACGCCAAAGACTCGCCATAGCCCGCGCCCTTCTTTCCACGGCAAAAATCATCCTGCTCGACGAAGCCACCGCAAACCTGGACGCTGATAACGAACAGCTTGTTACCCAACTACTGGAACAAGCCGAAGACCGCACTTTCATTATCGTCACCCACCAACTCACTACCGTGCGCAATGCCGAAATGATATATGTCCTGAGTAATGGCCATGTCATTGGAGAAGGGAAACACGACCACCTTCTCAAAACCGTTCCCTTGTACTACATGCTTGCCAAAAACAGCAGCTTGCGCCGTCCTTAAAAACAATAAAAAGAGACATTCTCTATAGGTGCCATCATCTTTGGCATTATTTTCCCCTATTGAGGGTGTCATCTCTAGATGACATTTTCGCACGTCTTCTTGCTGCTCATTGTCTCTTCGATGGATAGTGGGGGTATCGAAGTCCAATACGCAGGTGAGGAAGGTGGATAATGGTTCGACATTTGAGGGGAACGGGGAGCGATGCAATGGCGTCGGCTCCGGTCGCGGCCGCGGGGCTGTCGAAGAGTTTCGAGCTGCGTAGGGGTGAGACGGTGCCGGTGCTGAGGCATGTGGATTTCACAGCCGGCTGGGGTCAGATGACGGGGATCGTGGGACCGTCTGGTTCAGGCAAGTCCACGCTCATGTATTGTCTGGCGGGGTTGGAGTCCGTCTCCGATGGCTCTGTACGGGTGCTGGGACAGGAGGTGACCCGTATGAGCCGTGCCCAGTCGGCGCGGTTCCGGCGTGATCATCTGGGGTTTGTGTTCCAGTCGTATAATCTGGTGCCTTCGATGAGCGTGGAGGACAACCTCAGGCTTCCGTTCACGCTGCGCGGTGCGAAATATCCGTGGGATCGCGCGGCCGGGCTGCTTGACCGTCTGGGGATTCTCGGGTTGCGCAGGCAAAACGTGACGTTGCTGTCGGGCGGGGAGCAGCAGCGTGTGGCGTTGGCCCGTGTGCTCGTCGCCGATCCCGAGATCGTGTTCGCCGACGAGCCGACCGGCGCGTTGGACACCGAGTCCGGCGGGCGTGTGGTCGATGAGCTGCGCGCGTTCGCGGATCGTCCTGGTCATGCGGTGGTCATGGTCACGCACAGTCCCGAGGTCGCGGTCCGCTGCGATCGCGTCGCGCGGATGCGTGACGGTGTGTTGGCCGAGGTCGGTTCCGATTCGTCCGGTCTTGATGGGCGGGAGGCGATTTGATGCGTGGCCTGTTGCGTGATTTCAGGGATGCGCCTGTCGTGTGGGGCGCGGTATTGCTGCTGCTGGCAGTGGTGCAGTGCGTGTCGGGCATGGTGATGGTCATGTTGTCGAACGCGAGGATGGCCATGGCGGTTCCGGGGTTGCATGGCAGGGCGGTGATGTTCTCGATGGAGCTGAGCGGCCCTCCTCTGGTGCCGATGATCGTCGTGGGCATGCTCATGGTGCTTTTGGTGGTCTCCTCGGCCATCCGTCAGCGCCGCCGCGCCCTCGCCTTGATCGCATTGCAGGGTGCCACGCCCGGACAGTTGACGTCGCGCGTCTGCGCGCAGGTGCTGCTGTTGGATGTCGCCGCCACGCTCGTCTCGCTTATCGTCTCGCCGGCGCTGGCACGGGGGCTCTATCCGTTCGCGACCCGGCAGTTGGAGGCGAACGGGTTGCCGTTTCTGCCGCAGGATGTGACGGGCATGCTGCGGGCGTGGAGTTGCGGTATCGTCTTCGGATTCGCGATGGCCTTGGTCGGCTCGCTGTTGACGGTGCGCGTGGTCGGCGGCATATCGCCGGTCGAGGCGTTGCGCGAGGCGGCGAACCCTCCGAAAACGGTCGGTGTTCCCCGTCTTGTTCTTGCCTGGATCATGTTCGCCGGGGCGTTGGTCTCGCTGGCGGTCGGTCTGCTGAACGTGCGGAAGACATCGATGGCGCGGATGTCGGTGCAGGTCACGTTTTCGTCCATGTCGCCGCTGGCGTACGGCAACATGATCGCGATGCTGCTGTTCACCGTGTCCGTCTGCCTTGCCGGTCCGGCCGTGCTGTCGGCGACGGTGCGCATGTGGACGGCGGTGGTGCGTCTTCCCTGGCCGGCGTGGCGCATCGCATGCCAGCAGGCTCGGGCCAGGGTGTGCGCGTCCTCGTCCACCATCATTCCCTTGGCCGCCGGATTGACGCTGCTCATGTCATATGAGTCGCTCACCTCGACCATCACCGCGTGGACGCGGCTGCTTCCCGCGGGGACGCCGACGGTGGAGGTGCCCGGTTTCGCCCGTATCCTGGCATTGATCGGCACATCGCTGGTCCTGGTGCTGGCGGCGGTGTGCTCGGGCTATCTGATCGCCCAGCGTGGACGGGAGCTTGACCTCGCGCTAGTAGCCGTCAGCGGTGGAACCCAAGGCCAGCTCAACGCCATCGCCGCCTTGGATGGGCTTATGATTGTCGTCACCTCGTCCCTGATCGCGTTCGTTCCCAGTCTGCTCGTATCCGTCTCGTTCTCCATCGGCATCTGGTTGTCGTTTGACGTGCTGGTATTCGGCATGCCGTGGCTCCTGTGGCTCGTGGTCGTGCTCTTGCTTGCCGCCATGGCGATGCTTGGTTCGTGGCTCACCGCGCAACGTGGCATTCGCACATCGCCGACGGTCGTCATCGCTCGTGCGGCAGGAGAATAAGCACCAAGCGGATATGCATGCGAGTATGTCTGATTGTGAGTCGAGGATATGGGATACGGGCGATGCTCCGCTGGGATTGAGGAAACCGGGCGGCCTGCCGGTCTATGGATTGCCGGTCGTGGCCACGCTGTTCATGCTGCGCATGCTATGGGTCACCAGGCGCGATGCCGTCCCGTCGTATCACTCGTATTGGGCCACGCACACGCCAAGCGTGTTTATGCTGATGCTGGCCGCCGTTTTTGCCGGCGGCGTCGCGCTGGCATGGCGGTACGTGAGACCCGAATGGGTGATGGGCGGAGAGCTTGCTCTGGCGTTGCTGCTGGATCTCGCCGGCGTGGGTGAATGGGCTCCGATCATGCCGATGATTGCCTATTGGGCGTTGATCATGACCGTCTCCAGTGATTTGCGGATCCTGTGCTTCGGACTTGCCTCCTGCATGGTGCTGGGCAGTCAGGCGTTCGCCGGAGACGGCTGGCGGCAGGCCGGATGGTCGATCTGGCTTGACATACTGCCCGCCATGCTTCCGATAGTGGTCATCGGCGTGCTGGGTTATGCGGTCCGCAACCGACGCCTATCCTCCCTGGCGCTCCAACGCGAACGCGACGAGCGTCTGCGCGCGGACTTGCTCGCCCAACAGCGGGATGCGGCCGTTCGGCGCGGCAGCATCGTCGGCGAGATGCACGACAGCGTCGGCCACGATCTGACCAGCATCATCGCATTGGCCCAAGGACTGGCCGAACAGGTGGAAGGACAAGATGTGGATCCAGAGGTCGCACAGGCCATCGACGCGATCCGCGACATCGCCAAAAGCGGCCTGCAGGACACCCGGCACGCCCTGCGGGCCTTGACCGCCACCGATGCGAACCTGCCCGGTATTCCGCCGACCACAGGCGGTACGCAGTCGCACGAGATGAATGACACCGCGATCGAAGAGTCGGCGCAGCGATACATGTGGGATGACATCCGACCGGTGCTCGCACACGTACGGGCTTCCGGCGTGATCGCCACATTCACCGAGACCGGCCGACGCAGCGAGGACCCCGACCAGGCGGATCTGTGCTTCCGGGTGACCCGTGAGGCCGTCACCAACGCGGTGCGCCATGCGCCCGGCCTCGCGCATCTGAACGTCACATGGGATCACGCGGCGGATGGGAGCCTGATCGCGACCATCACCAACGACGGATCAACGAACCTCCCCAAGCCTTCCGATGGTGCCATCGGCACCGGTCTGGCGCGAATCGCGGACGCCATCGCCCGAACCGAAGGGTTCCTCTGCTACGGGCCGGACAGGGCGGAAACCGGTGTCTGGCGGGTGACCGCGATGCTGACGTCCGTCCGACAAGAGAAAGGCGTGACGTGGGATGACGAACATCATGCTGGTCGATGACCTGCAATACGCGAGGCTCGGCTACAAACTCATGCTTGGCAAGGCGAGTGACATCGCGATCGTCGCTCAGGCGGGCGATGGCCGACAGGCTATCGCTGAAATCGAGCGACTGGAATCGGCAGGAGGCCCGCTGCCGGACGTGGTGCTCATGGACGTGCGCATGCCCGTGATGGACGGCATCACCGCCACCCGTGAAATCACCCGCCGATGGCCCGCCATTCACGTGCTGATCCTCACCACGTACGACGAGGACGACTACGCATACGGTGGACTGGATGCGGGAGCCAGCGGATTCCTGCTCAAAGACGCCAGTGCTGCAGCCGTCAAGGATGCGATTCATGCGGTGGCGAACGGAGACGCCGTGGTCACGCCACGCATCACCCGGCAGATTCTCGAACACGGCATGCCCAGACCCACAGCAGGCCGCGAACAACAGAAGCTGCGGGATTCGTTCGCAGCCCTGCCGCCGCGCCAACGCGAGATATGCACACTGATCGCGGAAGGCATGACCAACGAGGAAATCGCCCGCAAACTGGTACTGGAGCCCGCGACGATACGACGAACCATCAGTCGAATCCTCTTCACCTTGCAACTGCATGACCGCACGCAAATCGCCGTCAGCTGGCTCAAGTCCCACGCATCACAGCAAGCAATGTCAATGGTAAGAACACGAAGATATGTGTCATCTTCAGCTGACAATCCGCTCCAAACACATTGAAATCAATAAGTAAGGATACAACAATGAAAAATTATTAAAGCATACAAGAAAAAAGGAAAAATATGATTGGTGAAGAAGATTACCTCGAATCAATTACGAAACAATCTCCATTTTTTGTAGATCACGCTTCTATGCTTCCATCCATGAAGCGTGACCATTGGATTGCGGAATCTCTTATTCCCGATACTTGGTATGTAACAAGAAGAGAACCGTGGACGTATGTAAGCTCTCCGAATGGAAAAATGCGAGTCAACGGATGGAAGATTCATTTAAGCGCAACAAAAGAGAACGCAGAAAAGATTCTTGCAGAAGTAATACAAATTTGCTGTAAATATAATACAACATTCAAATTTCAAAGTTCACATAGAGATTTTCTCAACTGCAACGGGAAGGCAGCAAATCGTTCAGGTAGTGGGAAATTCATCACCATATATCCATCAACAAATGATGAACTTGAAAAAATAGTCGGTGATTTATATCCCCTCATCAAAGATGAAAAAGGCCCTTATATTCTTAGTGACATTAGATACAAGCAAAGTCCAATCTTCTTTCGATACGGAGGATTCATTGACCTGCGTCGCGAGGATGAAAATAACGATTATATTTCTATGATCCCAGACCAATCTGGAATACTGGTCGCCGATAAGAGGCTTCCACATTTTATACATCCAGCAGAGGGAATCGACAAGCCAAAGTGTGTAGGAATATCTCTGAATGAATATATGAAAAATATTCCCACCGATTTAGATAACTATGAGATTAAAGCTGTACATTTCTCGAATTCCGGTGGGGTATATCGTGCAACCAATAAAAAGAATGAGATTGCCCTTTTAAAGGAAGCGAGACCATATGCCGGTCTAGACGCACGCCAACGCGATGCCATTGAGAGACTATCCATAGAATGGAAGATGCTCAATCTTCTTAAAAATACCGGCATTGCACCAAAACCATATCGAAGGTTTAACGCTTGGGAACATGGCTACATTGAAATGGAATGGCTTAATGAAATCACACTGAACCATTGGTTGTCGGAAAACTATCCCTATCAATGTGAAAATGATCATACTAATCAGTTGATGCAATATAGAAGTGATATCAATACAATCGCAACATCGATTATCAATGCTGTAAAAATTATTCATCGCACAGGCTATGTTCACGGGGATATTCATTTAGGAAACATAATGATTAATCCTAAAACAATGTCTATACACTTTATAGATTTTGAGGATGGACGCACCTTGGACTCCAAGGAAATATCAGCACATAATGCTATGGGATTCCATCCCCCATTGGGTTGCTCCGCTCAAGAAGCAGATTGGTTTGCTGTTTCAAGGGTACTCGCATGTCTATGCTATGCAAATACCTCGATTTGCATGCTTAGCCCAGATCATTGGATCAGAGTTAAGAATAATATTTCGAAAAAATTTGGCATGGAATATATAAATCTGTTAAAGGATGTTGAATCACGTTGCCCATGTGCATCTGGAGTTTCAGATGTTCCATTAACTCCAGATGCACATCTTACACAGTTTACACCACGTTTTTCCTTTAATCTGTTATCACACCCTGATTCCTTGTCATTAGTTAAAACTGAAATTATTAATGGCATTTTTCATACCCGTCATAAATTGCCAGGAAAACTATATCCTGGTGATGTAACACGGGGCTCCATTTGGGGTGCAAGTAACGTAAGCTCCGGCGCGGCGGGAATCCTAATGAGCCTGTATAGGGCCAACTCAATTATCAATTCGGATGACGTCCAATGGATGAAAGACATGATCCACGGTTTCGCGCAAAGCAATCAATCGGACTTTGGATTATATACAGGGCTATCCGGCATAGGATTAGTCGCTTTTGAGTTGGGAGAATTAGAAACTGCTCACGAACTATTATTTAGCACATATGAACATTGGAAAGAGACACGAAATCTTGACCTTAATGGCGGACTAGCCGGTCAAGGATTAGCCCTGATATCATACGGAATGGCTACAGACGATAAGAGGTATTTCCATGAGGCTATTGCACTTGGACATCGTATAGCGCAATGGATGGAATCCAATCAAATCGCAAGCATAAAACAAGGTGGCCTCCTGCATGGATGGAGTGGTATCACACTGTTTTGGTTAGCTCTAAGTCGTATTGACATCGAACATAACCCAGCTTATATTCGGCGTGCGCTTAATTGCATATGCAGAGATTTAGACAATACCGTTATTGAGCCAAATGGAATGCGAGGAATTAAGGATAAGCACAATAGGTCTCTTCCTTACCTTGCAGATGGTTCTGCCGGCCTAATAGTGGCAATTTCCATTGCACGAATTGCACTACATGATGATTCTCTTTTCCATAAAGAATGGGACTCACTCATTGCGGCATGTTCATCATCTCAATATGCTTTTTCCGGACTAAACAATGGGATTGCTGGGATATTAGTTGCAAACCATTTTGCCTCAACATGGTCACCGCAAACAACACAAACAAATAATAGACTTTTAGATGAATTAAACGACTATAGTTTGTCTTGGGAAAATACGCTACAATTCCCGGGAGATTCATACTTGCGCCTCTCAAGCGATTATTCAACCGGATCAGCAGGGATACTAACAGCATTAAATGTCCTTACCCATAATCTTTGGGATTTATTCCCGCTCCCAGATGCAAAAGATTTGTTCTGCGGAAGGTCCGCGGAACAAAATAGTAGAAAGGAACAACAATGAATAAAATCATCGACATGCAGTCGATCGAGGAAGTGAATGACGACGCGGTGCATGACAGTGGCTACAGCTACTCGTTCTGCTTCGGTCGCCCGAGCAGCACCAGCGGTTTCTTCTGCTGATTCATAAAGGTTAAAAATGAGGGGGTGACTCGTTAGGGTCACCCCCTCATTTACACCAATAGGAGCGCTTGAAATGTTTAAAGCAATAGGACGAATCAAGGGATATTTATACTTTTGGTTAAATAAGTTCATATCTATCAATGATTTTCTCGATTGCACTAAAGGATTGATTGCAAATAACTTATGTGACGCCAAACGCATTGGAGCAGCGGGTTCAAGCGCCGGCGCTTTGGTTGTTCTTTCTGCCGCATTGCGCCGCCTGGATTATTTCAAAATTGTTCAATTATCGCACCCTTTTTTAACACCGGAATTGATTCTCACAGACCCCGACAATCCACTTACAATTAGCGATTGGGATGAATTCGGATATCCCTCATCATCTTCTTGCTATGACTCGTTTTCACCTTTGGCGCAATTGCGGCGTCTTCCAGCTGATTTTTCTAATCAGGCTCCTGACATTTGGATTACTGCCGGCAAGAATGATATAAAGGCGCCTCTCTTATATACGGAACAATGGTTGAATTCATATTCGGCTATTGTTCCGTCCGCACATAATTCGGTGTTTTTGCAACTGTTAGATGAAGGACATCACAATTCTGATGATTCTTTGACTGGTGGCTGTTTATCAACTATATGGTTACTCGACTCTCTCTTCGACACAGATTGACATCTTTTGATGTCAATCGTCTCTCCGGCATAGACGATTGACTTGTCTTTATGGATACTGTCGGCAGTAGCACTCTCGTAGGAAGGATTCTCGTCCATGAAAAAACAACCAAATGACTTCATTGGGGTAAATACATATTTATCGGTTCAGGCGCGTGGGTTGGTCAAGCGTGTGGTTTCCGCTGATGGTTCCAGTCCGAGTGTGATTCTCAATGATGTCTCGTTGGATATTCCCGGTGCCGGGTTGACAGCGATCGTCGGGCCTTCGGGTGCGGGTAAGACCTCTTTGTTGTACGTGTTGTCCGGTTTGGACAGGCCCGACTCGGGTCGGGTCGTCATCGGCGGCACCGACATCTACGCGTTGGACGAGGAGCGTCGTTCGCGGTTCATCCGCGGGCATATCGGTTTCGTGTTCCAGCAGTACAACCTCGTGCCGTATCTGACGGTCGAGGAGAACGTGATGCTGCCGCTCTCGCTCGCCCATCGCAAGGCCGACTACATTCGGGTCACGCAGCTGTTGTCCCGGTTCGGCCTGCGCCGGAGGGCGAGGACCGTGGTGAGCGCCCTGTCCGGCGGCGAGCAGCAGCGCGTGGCCCTGTGCCGGGCCCTGCTCTTGCGCCCGGCGGTGGTGTTCGCCGACGAGCCCACCGGCGCGCTCGACACCGCGAACAGCGAGCTCGTGCTGCAGGTGCTGCGCGAGCTGGCGGATTCGGGTTCCAACGTGGTCATGGTCACGCATGACACGGACGCCGCCGCCCTGGCCGACCGCGTGGTCTTCCTGCGTGACGGCGGAATCACCCACATCGCGGGCAGACTGACCGCTGGGCAGATCGTCGAGGGCATGCGCCGCACGTTCGAGCCGGCCATGCCGCAGCACGGTCAGGAGGCCCGTCGTGGGTAGGTATGTGCTTCGCGTGTTCCGCGATAATCTCGCGGGTTGGGTGCCCACGATCATGGTGGTCGCGGTGGTGACCACGCTGGTGGGCGTGTGCATGAACCAGTTCGTGTGGACCTCGTCGCCGTCGTTCGCATCGGCCGCCCGGCTGGCGGGTCTGGACCCGGCCGAGTTCGGCATGGTGTCGGCCACGATCTATGTCGTGGTGGCGTTGCTTGCGTTCTTCTCGCTGACGGTGGTCGGTTCGGCCACGGTTGACCGCATCCGCGGCACGTTCGCGCAATGGCGTCTCATGGGCGCCAGTCCGAGCCAGGTGCGCGCGGGCACGTGGATGCTCGTGGGCGTGGCTAGCCTCACCGGCTCGCTGCTCGGCTCACTGCTCGCGATGCCGGCCAGTCTGCTCGCGGTTCCCGAGTTCAACGCGATGGCCGCGGAGAGCTTCGCCGGCGGGCTCGGCTCGTTCGTCCCTCCCGCATTCGCGCCGTCCGCGACGGCATGGCTCGGCTCGCTGCTGCTGGGCATGGCCACGTGCATGCTGGGCGCGTTCGTGCCCTCGATGCGTGCGGCGAAGGTTCGTCCCATCGAGGCGATCCGTGGCAGGGACGCGCCGATCGGGCGGCATGGATGGCGGTATTGGGCGCGTTGCGCGCTGGGACTGGTCGTCATGGCGGCGGCATTGGCATTGGCGTTCTCCGGCATGGGCATGCCGCGCGCCCACGCGTTCGGGCAGGAGGCCGGCCAGACGTTCAACGGCGCATTATGGGCCGGGATCATCGCGTCGTTCGGCATGTACGTCCTCACTGGCGTGCTGGTCCCAATCCTGCTGGATGCGGGACGCGCCGTGTGCCGCCTGTGCGGGTCGGCGACCGGCGTGCTCGCGGCCCGTGCCGCCAAGGCGAAGGCCGTGTCCAGTATGAACACCATCGCCCCGCTCGCACTGGCCTTGGGATTGTCCACGACCCTGCTGACCTGCGCGCGGTCCTACGGGCGGATACTGGCCCTGGGCGGCCATCCGACGAGCCTGAACTACGCGGACTCGCTGCTGATGATCGCGATGCTGTGCATCGTGTCCCTGGCCACGAGTCTGGCCGTCATCGCGTTGTCGAACCGTGGCATGGTCGCCGATCAGGCGCTGCTGCGCAGCATCGGCATGTCGCCGCGCCGGGTGACGCGCATGATCCTGTGGCAGAGCCTGCACCTGGCCGCCGGCGCGGTCGTCCTCGCGCTCATCCCGGTCGCCGTCAGCTCGCTCGTGCTCGCAACACGCTCTATCACGCTCGTCGGCGTTCCAGTGGCCGGGATCCCGTGGGCTGGTGTGATCGGCGCGGGAGCGGCCTGCTGGCTGGCGTTGTTCCTCATCCAGTACATGCAGATCCGGCCCGCGTTGCGCCGCAGCGTGGCCGACGCGATCAGAAGCCGTTGACGGCATCAGATTCGGAAAAGGAGGATGATCATGCCTGTCCGATACACGGCAATGCCGAGGCGCGCCCCGGCATCCATGCTGCTCGCGTTCTTGCTGATTTTGACGGCCTTGTTCGGGCTGGCGGCGTGTGGCTCCGTCCAAGGCTCCTGGCCTGACGGCCAGTATGCCGGCCGGGTGCCCGAACCCGACCGGGTGACGACCCGCATCAGGGACGAGACCGACAACGGCTACCTGATCGACGTGTCATGGACCATCGCCGAAGCGAAGGACTACGCGCGAAAGATCAAGGACGCGGGCTTCACCCGCAACGCCACCGAGGAGGAACAGGCCGGCGTATACGACTACACGGCCGACGACGGCACCGTCAAGGTCTCCATCAGCGCATTGCCCGGCGACAACGGCGCCATCAACATCAACAAGCTCCAATGACATTCAAAAGGATCGGCACTCATGGACATTCCCGCACATCACGAACCGTCACCCGGCAAGCCCCTGCCGGCGCCATCGCCCGTCCCGGAGCCCGGCCGGCCGAATCCGCCCCGACCATTGCCAGCCGCGACCGCGCCGAACGATTCGATCGTCGGGTTCCTGTTGCTTGGCCTGTTCCTGTCCCTGCCCGGCGTGCTGATCGCGTGGATCACCGGCCACGACGGGCACGGATGGGAGCATGGCGGCCGTGTCGCCGCATGGATCGGGGCGCTGCTCTCGCCGTTCGTATGGCTGGCCATCATCATCGTGTTCACTGTGCTGTTCACCGGTTCGGTCACGATGCTCGGCTGCCTGATGCCCGGCGCGGACTGCCTCGCCCAGTGAACACGCCGATGACCCTGCGAGGTGGCACAGTGGATCGTATGGAGCGGCAAACGGTGAACGTCGGCAGGGTCACTGCCATAGCCATGCCATTATGCGTGCTCGCGGTCGAGATGGCGATGCTCACGTGGGAGCGCATGATCGGCGCCCCATTGGATCCGATGTACACGCTCGCCAAGCAGACCGGCGGATTCATAATGCTGCTGCTGTTCCAGCTCCTGTCATGCCTGGCATTGGTGTTCCGTTACCGGGCCCCGTCCGCCACGTTGGCATCGCAGCTCATCCTGACCCTGGTCCTGTCCTTCTGGCATGCGGACTCGATCCTGCTGGTCCAACTGGTCGCGGCGTTCTACGCGTTCATGCGTACGGCCGGGGAACGCCGCATGTACATCGGGTCCCTCGTGACGACGTTGACCGTGACTTTGGCGACGTTCATGTCATGGCCCGCCAGCCGGTTCCTCGGCGAATGGCCCGGCCGCATCCTCCTGCTCGCCCTCGCCGGCGCGATCGCCCTGGCACGCCGCGGCATGGTCCAAGCCAGGAACGCCACGGCCGCCGCCGGCCTGGAACACCGGCGCGCGCAGACCGCCGCCAAGCAGCGTGACGCAGCCGTGCGTCGTTCGCGCATCGCCGGACAATTGCACGACAGCGTGGGGCACGGGTTGACCGCGATCATCGCCCTATCCGAAGGATTGACCGGTAAGACCGGCGACTCGCGCGTGGAGGAGGCTCTGAAGGGCATCAACGAGATCGCACGGGAAAGCCTGGAGGACACGCGCAAGGCCGTGCGCGCACTGACCGAAACCGACACGACCGACGAAGACGAGGATCCCGCCGAACCAGGCTCCCGGAGCATGCGTTCATGGGATGACATCCGTCCGATCCTCGCACACGCCCGCACGCTCGACATCATCACCATATTCACCGAAACCGGCGTCCGCAACGACGACGAACCCCAGGCGGACCTCTGCTTCGACGTGACCCGCGAGGCCATAACCAACGCCATCCGCCACTGCAGACACGTCACGCATCTCAACGTCTCATGGAACCACCAGCCCAACGGAGTCACCGTCATCGTCCGCAACGACGGAGCCACCGGTGCGGCGCAAGCTATCGCACCCGATGACGGCACCGGACTGGACAGACTGTCACGGCGCGTACGGGACGTTGGCGGCACGTTCGCCTATGGGCCGGTCAATGGCACCGAATGGCAGGTCAAAGCGGTCATTCCCCCGACCGGGAAACAACCGACTGAAAGGAAGGTCCGACCATGATCCGTGTGATGCTCGTGGACGACCAGAGACTGGCACGACTCGGCTTCCAGCTCATGCTCGACGACGTGACCGACATCACCGTCATCGCCTCGGCGGAGAACGGGCAAACCGCCATCGACACACTCAACCAGTTGGACGCCGATCACCGGCCGTTGCCCGACGTGATCCTCATGGACGTGCGCATGCCCGGCATGGACGGCATCGAAGCAACCCGACACATCGCCAGACACTGGCCCGCCATCAGAATCCTCATCCTCACCACCTACGACGAAGACGACTACGCCTTCGGCGGACTCGACGCCGGAGCCAGCGGCTTCCTACTGAAAGACATAAGTAAATCACAATTAATGGAATCGATAAAAGCTGTTTTTGAAAATGGTAAAATTCTTACTCCACGAATAACAAAGAAACTAGTAGAATATCAACAAAGCAAATTCATTTTTCAAGACCAGCAAAATATATTTATTGAATCATTCAAGAGTCTTACTACTAGAGAGCGTGACATATGTGCCTTAATTGCACAAGGACTCAGTAATGACGACATAGCAAAAAACTATTTCTGGAAACCAAATCAGTCAAACGCTATGTTAGTCGAATTCTATCGAAGCTCCATCTTTCAAACCGCACCCAAATTGCAATCAATTGGATTAAATTGAGTGTCTTTACACAACTGAAATAGTGACATCAATTCAAACATAGGCCCATGTCAATATTCCACACATTTATGAAATATGCTTAACGCGAAGTATTCATCTAATTACGAGTATAATTTATATACTCCTTTATAATACTATATGAACCATAGCTAATTTCTTACAGGAGTCATCTTTGTAATCTATTTATCTTGAGACGATACTAAATCCTTGGTCAGCAGCATAATTTCTTAGCGCTATCTGCCACTTGGCAGCGGCCGTCTTCAGGTCGGTCTTGCCGGAGAAGAACAATCCCATGCTGTCGCCGTAGATGGAGCGGGCGTAGGGTTCGAAGGGCAGGAACTCCCACTTGCCGGTGACATCCTTGGCGGCCTGGGAGAAGACCTCGTTATATTTCTGGCCGCCGAAGAACTCGTTGTCGCTGCCGTCGGTGTTCCTGAGCGTGGTCTTGGCGAGGAAGTCCTTCTGGTTGAGGGTCTTGGTGGTGGCGGGGAAGCTGCCGTTGGATACGCGGGCGTTGATGCCTTCGTCGTTGGTGGTGACGTATTCGACGAACTTCTTGGCGGCGTCGAGTTTGCCGTCGGGAATCTTCTTGGCGATAGCCAGTCCGCTACCGCCGTATTCGCCGTTGATGGGCGTTCCGTCGATGGTGGGCAGGAGGGCTACGCGGAATTTGCCGGTGGCTTGGGGCACGCCCTGCAGAAGGTTGTTGGCCATCCATGCGCCGCTGATGAGACTGGCGATGGAGCCGTCGCCCAGTGACTTCATCCAGTCGTCGGTCCAGGTCTTCGTGTGGACGTCGATGAGGTCTTCGTCGCGCATCTTCTGCCAGAGGTCCATGAACCGCTGGGCGCCCTTGTCCTTGGCGATATTGATGGTCAGTTTGTCGTCATTGAGTTTGTAGGCGTGGCCGCCCATGGCCCACATCATCGCGTTGAACAGGCCAGCGTCGCCGGAGTCGGAGGTGATGTAGGAGCCGGTGGCGCGGATCTTCTTCGCGTCTTCGTAGAACTCGTCCCAGGTGGCCGGTGGTTCACTGATGCCGGCCTTGTCGAACACGTCCTTGTCGTAGAAGTAGGCCATGGGGCCCGAGTCGGCAGGCATCGCGTACAGGCCGCCATTGATGTTCACGGGCTCGTTCAACATCGTCGGGTTCGACCAGTACGAGAACGTGCTGACCGACCCGGAGTTCTACAAGTCGCTGGCCCGCACGTTCGGGTTCGCAGCCGCGCTCGTGGCCGGCAGCGTGCTGATCGGCATGGGCGTGGCCCAGCTGATGACCAAATTGGGGCCGGTGATGCGCTGGCTGGTCACGTTCGTGCTGATCTTCGCGTGGGCCATGCCGAACGTGGCCTCGTCGGTGGTGTGGAAGTGGCTGTTCCAGCCGGGGTACGGCGTGGTCAACTGGCTGCTGACCCAGACCCATTTGTTCGGGGACGTGACGAACCTGTCATGGACCGACAACACGTGGCTCGCGTTCCTGGAGATCTGGCTGCTGGTCGTCTGGCAGGCCGTCCCGTACATCGCGATCAACCTGTACGCGGCGACCACACAGGTGGACAAGTCCTGCCTTGAGGCGGCCCAGCTGGACGGCTGCTCGAAGCTGCGCTGCTACTGGCAGATCACCGTGCCGCTGATCAAGCCGAGCCTGATGGTCATCACGATGCTGTCGGTGATCTGGGACTTCAACGTGTTCAACCAGATCTGGCCCGTCTCACAGGGAGCCCCCCGCGAGACGACCGCGACGATCGGCATCTTCACCTACAAGAAGGCGTTCGTGTCGTTCGACATCGGCACCGGCGCCGCCGCGAGCGTGCTGGTCACGCTCATCCTGCTCGCCCTGACGAGCGTGTACATCCGATACCTGCTCAAATCCGGGGAGGACCTGTGATGACCACCGCAACCATAACCTCTGCCGCGCCGCGCGCTAAGCGTAGCCTTTCCTCGCGGCTGCGCCGCATCGGCACGATCGTGTTGGCCGTCGTGTTCTGCATCGTGTGGATCTTCCCGGTCTACTGGATGTTCGTCACGTCGCTCAAGCCGCGCAACCAGATCATGACCGCGACGCCCGTGTTCTGGCCCGCGAAGCTGTCGATCGACAACTTCATGGTGGCCGTCACCCAGACGTCGTTCCTGACGAACCTGAAGAACAGCGTGATTGTGACCGCCGTATCGATCGTCCTGTCGGTCATCCTCGCGTTCTTCGCGTGCGCGGCCCTGACCCTCTACCGGTTCCGCGGCCGCAAGGCGATCATGGTGTTCGTGCTGGCCATCCAGATGACCTCGGGCGGCATCATCCCACAGTTCTTCATCTTCAACCAGTTCGGCCTGCTGAACAAGTACAGCGGCCTGATCCTCGCGTACATCGCCATGGTCCTGCCGTTCGCGATCTGGAACATGCGCGGCTTCTTCCTCAACATCCCCAAGGACATCTTCGAGTCCGCGGCCGTCGAAGGGGCCAACGACTGGCAGATCCTGTGGAAGATCACCTTCCCCTTGGCCGCGCCCGGCATCGTGTCCACGTCCGTGTTCGCGTTCATCAGCGCATGGAACGACTACATGACCGCGTACACGTTCATGAAGGACCAGTCCAAGTACACGCTGCCTGTGTGGCTCTCCTCGTTCTCCACACCCAGCATGGGCACCGACTTCGGCGGACAGATGGCAGCATCCGTCATCTTCTCCCTGCCCGTCGTGATCTTCTTCATGATCATCCAAAGGAACATCATGAAGGGCGTCACTACCGGAGCCGTCAAATAGCCCAAACGGAGCGATAAACAATGCGTGCGGCGCCGGGACCATTGCTGCGAGTGGTTCCGGCGCCGCGCGTCATCTCGGAACCCAAAACGCAATATAACGCAATCAAAGGTGAACCACTGAGAAAGGACTTCCATGAGCGATCAAGCAACCCTGAAGGGATGGACCATCATCCCCACGCCGCAAACCATGCAGCATAAAGCGAACATCGCATTGCTGCCAATGTGCGGACGAATCAACGAAGCGCGCGCAGTCGGTGACGATCGGCACATACTTGCCGTGCAGCTCATCGACGACATCCGCGCAGCCACCGGATTGGAATGGGATATCGCCACCGGCGACCGCTGGCCGGGATTCATCACCTTGACGACCTTTGACGACCCCCATGCACACCCGTCCGGTGCATATACGCTCGATGTCACCCCGGACGGCGTGACCGTAGCGGGAGCGGATTTCGAGGGTGTGCGTAACGGCGTGCAGACTTTACGCCAGCTCATCCGCCAATGCGGCGCCGCCCTGCCCTGCCTGCACATCGAGGACCGACCCGCCTTCGAAACGCGCGGCTACTACCTCGACGTCACCCGCGGGCGCGTCCCCACCCTCGACTGGCTCAAACACTGGGCCGACAAGCTCTGCCTGTACAAATACAACCAGCTCCAGCTCTACATCGAACACACCTTCGCGTTCGACTCGATGAGCGAGACCTGGCGCGGTTCCAGCCCGCTCACCCCGCGCGACATCCTCGCATTCGACGACTACTGCGCCGAGCGCGGCATCGAGCTGGTCCCGTCGGTCTCCACGTTCGGACACCTCTACATGGCCCTGCGCACGCAATCCCTGCGCGACCTCGGCGAGTTCCCCGAAACCGCCGACGAGCCGTTCGGGTTCATCGACCGCATGCACCACCACACATTGAACATCGGCGACGACCGCGCCTTCGCCCTGTCGTGCCGGCTCATCGACGACTACCTGCAACTGTTCCGCTCCAACAAATTCAACATCTGCGCCGACGAGACCTTCGACCTCGGCAAGGGCCGGTCCAAGCCCCTCGCCGACCGCATCGGCGTCGCGGCCATGTACGCCGACTACGTCACCCGCCTGTGCCGCCACCTCGAAGCCCAGGGCAGGCGGCCGATGATGTGGGGCGACATCGCCCTCGAACACCCCGAGATCCTCGACCGGCTCCCCGAAACCGTCACCCTGCTCAACTGGCAGTACGACCCTCAGGTCACGGACGAGAAGATCCACACCGTCGCCGAATCCGGTGCCAAGCAGATCGTATGCCCGGCCGTATGGTGCTGGAACGCGCTCCTGCCGCGCATCGACGACGCCTGGAGCAACATCACCCGCATGGCCCGCTACGGCAGGCAATACGGCGCCCAGGGCATGCTCGTCACCGACTGGGGCGACTTCGGCCACGTCAACGACCCACGCATGGCCATCCCCGGCATGATCATCGGTGCACAGGAATCATGGAACCCGAGGCGAATCCCGGATGAGGCCGACATGCTCCGCCGTATCTCCCGACTCGAATACCACGACGCCAGCGGTGAACTGCTTAATATTCTTACGCATGCAAGTCATGCGGCCAGTTTCGAATGGAACCACCTGATCACTTGGCTGGAACTTGATGACGGACAAGGCGGAGTCAACACCGGGGTCCTGCAAACCATCCCGGGACTGCTGCCGGAAAACGAACGACCGGACGATGTGATCCGTTCCCTCCAGAACGAAAGCAAGACACCGTCACTTGCGGAATCCCGACGAATGCTGCTCCGCTATCTGAAACACCGCATCACGCTCGGCGAAACCGCAGATCACCTTCTGCAGGCCAGTGCCCGTCGAATCTCCGCGATCACCGCGACCGCAGGACCGCGGAACGCAGGAAACGCCGCTGCATTCCGCATAGCCGTCGAGGGACAACGACTGCTGAACCGGGTTGGCCTCCGGCTTGCGTCCGAGACCGGGATCACTGACACTTTGCAACCGAACACCACGTCTCAACATAACGATGAGGCGAACCTTGCTGAAGCATTGGAGATCTGGATGGAGGCGTATGCGACGCAATGGAGCACGGTCAGCCGAGACTCCGAACTCCGTCGGCTGCAAGATACGGTGCGGGAGTTAACGGACCATCTGCGCTTCCAATCCGTCTGATGCTGCGATTGTGAGACTTCGACCAACCAGATACCGAAATGCCGTGAGGGACCAGATTCAGATCCCTCACGGCATTTCCTATACGAAGGTGTGCCACGTATCGCGATGGTACATCACTTTGGTCTAGGACTCACGCCGCTGAATGCCGCTCATAAATGATTCGGCAAGCTCGTCAACCACTTGACTCTGATGTGAGGCGACGGTGAGCTGGTAGTACCGGATAGCCACCTTCTCACTGACGTGTCCCAATTGATTCATGACTTCCCGCAACGTTCCACCCTGAATCATGAGTAATGTTGCATGGCTGGCTCGTAATGCCTGGAATGTCAGATCAGGGCGTCCTGCTTTCAGCCGGGCCTTGGCGAACTGGCCGTCCAGCGTTGTCTGGGACATGATTCTTGCACGTTTGGGCACGAACACCGGCGAATCCGGTCGGGTCAGATCGCAGTAATCAGAAAGGTGCTGTCGAATAAGAGGAATCAGCGTATCCGGGATGTGTACGTTCCTGATACTGGATTCCGTTTTTGTCTTGCCGAAGTGGAGATCCCCTCTGTCAGCGTCACCGCGATTCACGGAGTGCCGGACGTGAAGTATCTGCCTGTTCAGATCGATGTCTTGCACCTGAAGCCCACAGAGTTCACCACATCGCAGACCACCCACTAAAGTCGAGAGGAATACGGACAGTCTGGTGTAATCGGGCATGGCGTCAGCCAGCAGGATTAATTCGGAAGGAGTCACCGGCGGTACATTGATGCGGGCGGGCTGTGGCGCTGGCGGAATATGGAATATGAAGGGATTGAAGGACAGCAATGGCTCCGAACCGTCCAATCCGCCTCGGGTGGCTGATTCCAGTACCGCCTTCAGCCGCATGCATGAGCGTCGGAACGCCCACCGTCCTTCCGGGTGAGGCGCATCATACCAAGCCTTGATGATGGACGGAGTGATCTCGTTAAGCGGCAGGTCCCCAAGACTTGGCAAAAAATGGCCAATGTCCAGGTAAAGATTGCGACGCGTGCCACCGGCGATACCGTTGCCGTCGGGCAGCCGGTATTCCTCGGCCCATCGCATCACATAGTCACGGAACAACATATTGCGTTGTGTCCGGCTCTTTTCCTCGACGGCTTTTCGTCGGCTTCGTTCCGTTGGATGAACCCATTCGGCGATGCCGTTACGATGGAGGCTGACAAGATACTTTTCGGCTTCCAGCCATCTACGGGCTTCGAGCTCCTGATCCGGCTTGAACTGGCGTTGGACGCGTTTGCCGGGTTCTAATGGATTCGGATATCGAACCTGCCATGCGATTAGCATGCCGGTTCTGTCATAACGGGCCAGCACGGTTCCCCACTTGCTTCGCGGAGGCTTCTGCGGATGGTTTCCATGGGAATGCCTGATTTTCGGCATATTGATCTCCCTCGATCGCGAAAAGGCGCACCCCGCGTGCGCCTTGTGGGGAGATTGAAACCAAGGAACAGTGTAAGTGAATATGCTGAAAGAGCCGTTGCTTGTTTTTGTCATCTTGAGATGACAAACCGTCCAGGGTATCTTGAGTTCGACTGCATAGGATTCGATACTTTATATCGTGGCCTTAAGTCTGAGAATCATCTTCTGGGGCTGACCCTGAAGCTATTCACAGACTGACTGCATATTGAGAAAATAATTTGCCTGACCCCGATATGCCTTAATCGTGTAGGAAGACGGACTCAAAGGAGAGAAATGGCTATATCAAACACCATTGAGTTGGCTCCGATGTGGACGCTTCTTCTTTATTGTTCGATGATTGGATGCAATATCTATTATCTGCATTATCTTGATCGGCACCGATTTCAGTGGATTCCTGCACGCTTCTTCGTCCTGCCGATACTTATCTCGATCGTCTCTGCCGTTTTTGTAATGCTGACATATTGCGATGTCGCTTATTCAGCAAAAGCAGATATGGATATGAGAGATTTCTATATCTCATATATCCCTTTGGTTTCCATCCTGTTGGGAATTCTCATACTCATGGAAATCATATATTCCATAAAAATTTCCCTATCCAAGAAGAAGAATCGCAATGCGTAATAATCGACTGGTCAAATCGACGGCCTCCCTCTTGCTCGCCGTCACGGTCTCCTTCTCCTCGGTAATGGTGGCCTCCGCGACGGAGACGACCTCCACCAATGCGGCTAAGACGCCGCAATATGCGCAGTCACATTATCCTTCCGAAGCGGAGATTGAAGCATATCTCAATGATCCGCAATACAAGAAATATGGTCGCACCAGAGAAGACGTGGAAGCCTACCTCAAGGCTAACGCTGAAGAAGATGCCGCTACCACTACCACCATGGAAGCGGGTTTGTATAGCTCCTGGAGCACGGACCTGTTTTCCGATGGATATTGGATGAATCGCAGCGGCGTATGGTCCTTGTCCATTATGCCTAGAAGAGCGCTTCTATGGGATACCGACCGCGGATGGGGACAGGTTTACGATCGTTTCCATACAAGTAGACATTGGACTTACTATTCGGCATGGGCTGACGCATCCATGAGAAAACAGTTCAATTGTCATGCTCAGTATGGAATGCTAAAGACCCCTTATAACCTGGAGCCATCAAGGTCAGACGTAAGTCCCATCACTTGCAATTAGGATTTGTGTGGGCGGAACATAAGTCCACCCACACAAATCCCATAGAAAATCATTGCCATCCTGCACTTGCTGTCGCCGGAACACCAGCGGAAAAACGCCGCGTCCACCGACTGCCGGATACTCTGGCTCTGCTAAATCAAAATTGACATCAAAAAGAGAAGCCACCCTGTCAAAGCTGGTTTAACAAAGCATCGAATATCAAGTATTCGGCTGCATTCCGACGTAAGTAAGAGGATATGACATTTTGAGCTACATAATTCAGAATTTCATGTCCTCATATATATACAACTTGTCTACAGGCCCGTCACCATGTGGCGAGTGTTTCGATGGTGTCCAATCCGTCCTGACGGTGTGGTTCGTCGAGGTTGTCCCAGTAAGGTGAATCCTCGGTGAGCAGCTCGTGCAGGAGTTTGATGTGTTTGCGGTCGGTACCGCTGTGCAGGCGTGCGAGCTCCGCATCGGGATCTGGGATGAGAGATGCGAGCATGGCTGCATCATAGAGGTGACGGTCGCTGTAGCCGGCGTGATCGGCGCTGTATGCCGCGCTTTTGAGTATCAGTGCGCCGAGCAGGTCCGGGATGCGAATCACGGCATCGGCATTGCTCTGGTCGTCGATGAGCCGGACCTGCATGCTGCGTTCCACGGCCTGAGTGCCGCCCGGCATGGACAGCACCGGCGTGCCGGCGATGGTCGCGTCTTTTCCGAGGAACTTGGGCAGGTGGTCAGCGACCAGCAGGTCCACAATGTCGCCGTTTGGTGCGCTCATACGGGTCGTGTATCCGGTCAGCATGCCCGGCTGCGTCTCGAACCCGCAGGCGGCGAGAACACCGCGCAGTCTGGCGATGCCGCGTCGGTCGGCCATGAGATCGGCGAGCAGGTCGGCGTCGGTGGTGGGGCGCGCGGTCAATCCGCCCATGATGGCGTGCAGTTGGACCATGAGCCCGCCAGTAAGCAGCCATGATTCCGACATGTCTGCTGCGGCGACCGCGTATACGGTGCTCCATGGATGACCCGTGTTGGGGATGTGGATTGTGGGAATCATTCCTGATGCTCCTTGCGGTGGTGGTCGTCGATCAGCTGTTGGAGGGTTTCCAGGCCGGCGCGTCGTTCCCTCGGGTCGTTGGATTCGGCCAGGTCGGCCGCGCATACGCCGAGAGACATAGTCCTCTCACCGGCGGGAAGACTATCGGCGACGTGGAGTCGCACCCGAACTGGCGTCGTGCCTTGCTTCAGCCGGCATTGTCGGACGGCATCATCCAGAGCGTCGGCAGCGATGTAGCCTTCCACCACATCCGTGACAGTCAGCTGGAACATGCCCGCCAGTATGCCGGTGGCGGCGGAAGGACGAATGAGAGCTTTGACCTTGGCGAGGTTGGAGTCCCTACACCAGTATTCGACCATCATTGCGCGCCGTCGGGTGAGACGAGTCAGATTCTCGGCATCCATCTGCCTCAGGTAGCCTTTGAGCCGGTACCGTTGCTGCCGACCCAGCCATGGCGCATCGAGTCCGCTGAGCATGTATAGCGCCCCGAACGCCATGTCTGGTGAATAAGGGCGCCCGTCCGCCCCTTGCCACTGTGATTGGCGGCGTACGGAATCCTCCGTGACCAGCGAGCCGCCTCCCGCGGAAAGAGATTCAAGCCGGCCGGCAGCGCGAAGCGCACTGACTCGCCGTTCGCTCACTCCGAGCCGGAGAGCGGCTTCCCGCCGTGTGAGCAGCGTTCGATTTGTTCTAATGGTCACGGACTCATTGTATACAGAACTATTCCCAAAATGGAATAGTTCTGTATACAACATACGGAAAGAATCTAGATTCACGGGGAAGCTTCTGCATTAAAGGCGTCCACCCCATCATCATAAAATAAAAGAGACATTTTTATAATGTCTCTTTTGTCAACAAAGGTGTTAACGGAGGAAAAATGAAAACTATAGCTAAACGAGTTGCTGCATCACTTTGCACCATTATTATGTCATTTAATTTTGCTTCTTTTGCCTACGCTTCGCCAGCAACGGAAGCGAGAACACAGTGCAATGTTGAATGCGAATTAGCGAAAACTACAATAAGTCAAGCAAAAGATATTCATGATGTCGAGGTAAGGTCAAAATTAGTCACAAACACGAAAGCCCTATTGAAATCAGCGCATATAAAGACACATTATCAAGATGTCAAACTCAACTGGAGCGAACCTTCATTGCTAGAGTTCGACACCGATAACGGAACTTTTCGTTCAATAACTCTTCAAATCCAGGATCCTCGTTACTCTATATTGAGTAATATTACCGCCGTCTTTGACTCTAGCTGGAACATCAGCAACTACGCAGAGCAGTTGCTTTCAAAAACCGATAATAATAAGTTTTTAATGCAGGTTTACATGAACGGCGATTTGGTTAATCAGCAAGTCAGCGACTTCGATTTCATCTCCAATGAAGACATTCAAAAAAAGTTAGATGAGTACGCCAGTCTTCCGCAAACTCAGGGATGGGGAGAGGCAGCCACTTGTCTGACTGCTGTTTTAGGGGTCGATGTGGCTGTTGCCTGGATTATTCTTGGTACCTGCACGACTGCATGTGCTGCACAACCTATTGCCGCACCTGTTTGCGCTGCCTGCATTGGAGCAGTTGCTGCGATGGGAGCCGCCAACGTCGGTGGTGTTATAGCCTGTTTCGGTCTTCTCTGAGGAGTCACCATGGATAAGCAGAATTTCAAAAAGATAATGAAGATTGTTATTGTTTCCGTTATAGGATGTTTCTTCGTTCTCTTCATACCGTGGCTAATGAATACACTAGTGAATTTGTATTAAGTATCTGTCTTTTATTCAATCCAACACTTTTGGGAGGCAATGGTCGAAAAGGATATATCATTCGTATATATGCGAACTGTTAATTCGACACAATTGGCATTGTGTGACATTTATTAAACAGTTTAAATATACTCTAATATGGATAATTGAAGCTTTTATGTACTTAATTTTAGATTCTGAGTACAGCGGCTTGCGGTAAACTTGAGACAAGTTTACCGCAAGCCGCTGTCACAAAACGAAATCTATAATCTATACACGATACCCTAAAAAGAGCACACTAGTTCGCTGCTTTGATGAAGTCTTCGGCGAGTTGGTTGACGATCTGGTTGCGATGCTGGGCGACGATGCGCTGGTAGTGCTTGATGGCGACCTTCTCACTGACGTGGCCGAGCTTGTCCATGAGATCTCCTTAGGGTGCCGTCCTTGAGCACGAGCAGGGTCGTTTCACGCTTTTCCTCTGATATATCAGACATTGGGTATGTAGCACTGTTCGCATTCCGAGAGAGCATACGATTGAAGATTGGCAATACCAGAAATGACAGAAGCTGTGGTGGTTTTGTCATCTTCAGATGACAAAACCACCAATGATAGAGCCCTGGAATGTGCACTATATGCTTTAATTAAATTGGGACAAGGTTCCCTAAAACAATAATCAAAGGAGATTATCATGAAATACTTTAGGCGCATATTGAGCAGTATTATTGCAATCTTTTTGTGCATGTCAGCCTTCACGGGCACCGCAACGGCCGCCGAGGATAATTCACCTCCTATCGATGTAACGACATGTCAAACCAATCCTATTGAATTGACCAACGAACAACAAGATACTTTGAATAAAATTGTATCTGTTGGCCCGTATTTTAAATATGTAAACAATCAGTTAACCATTACTTTGAATGAGAGCGAACTTAAGAATGCATACGGTTTTTCGGAATCTCAATATACATTCTTGCAAGATGCCGTTCTAGGAGTCACTCATGCCGATGACACTTCACCTGCGAGAGTCCCCGCTTCTCCATCCGGAGCAATGGCGAAATGCGATGGATGGTATATTTCCTACTCGGATCTCACTATAGGCATTGCTACCGCAGTAACTGTCGCGGCCGGCATAGGACCCGAGGCGCTGGCAGCGGCCTTGACTGCGTTGGGCACCATGGTCGGAGGACCCGCTGGAACAATTGCCGGCATACTTGTTTCCGCTGTAGGAGCCGCATATCTTGCGAATCTCGCTCTGCAAATCACCCGTGCCGTAGCCACCGGAAAGGGAATCTGCCTAACGATAGCCATTCCGCCCGGAGTCAGTGTCCAGTAGAAAGGACATCGTGAGATGTTTTCGCAAAAAATGCTGATGGCACCCGAAGCACTGTTTACAGGTGCATGCATATGCTGGTTCGGCAATTTTGCAGTCTCAGACACCCCCGACCCTACAGGAAGATCACTCCTCCTATGGTTGAATGGTGCAATTATAGTCGGTGCGTTTATTTGGGTGGTAATACAGTCTCTTAAAATCAACGACAAGCATCACTATCGTTGGATTAGATCCACAATATATTGTGCTCTTATCCTTCTCGCGCTGATCATCTGCAATACCAACTGGACTCGATTTATGGCGCTAGTTGCACTTGTTTTATATAGTATTGCAAGCGTGCATAAATTACAAGATAAGGAGATAATACAGGGAGATAAATAAGAGAATCTTATAAAAAGACCAGCAATAGATACTGTTATCGAATTGAATTGAATATGATTAGAATTTGCGGTTGACCTTCCAAAAGAAGACCAACCGCAAATTCAAAACAAAAGTAGTTATGAAGACTTCGAATTTAGTGAGGCAATTTTAATATTCGCGAAATGCCCATCACATCGTCGGCATCCATATATTTGTTAATGAATTTCGATTATTAATAGTATTTTAAACAGTATCACTGTTGTCTCATTTATGCTCTTCATATACGACAGCCGCTTTGATGAAATCTTCGGCGAGTTGGTTGACGATCTGGTTGCGGTGCTGGGCGACGATGCGCTGGTAGTGCTTGATGGCGACCTTCTCGCTGACGTGGCCGAGCTCGTCGGGGATAGGCACGGTGCGCCGGCTGGAGTCGGTCTTGGTCCTGGCGATGCGCGTCGAGCCGCGATCCGAATATCCTCTGTTGACGGAGTGGCGCACGGTCAGGAGCTTGCCTTTGAAGCCCGGCATGAAGTGCGCGATGTCGAGATACAGGTTCCGGCGCGTGCCGCCGGCTATCCTCTCGCCGTTCGGCAGCCGGTATCCTTCCGCCCACCGGGTCACGTAATCCTCGAACGAGATAAGGCTCGCGCGCTTCCTGCGGCGGCGTTCTGACGGATGGACCCATTCCTGGATGTTCTTGCGGTCCAGTTCCACCAGATGCCGTTCCTCTTCGAGCCACTGGTGCGCCTCGTGCTCCATGTCCGGCTTGAACTGCCGCTGGACCTTCTTGCCCGGGCGTTTCGGGTCCGGGTAGCGCACCTGCCAGGCGACGAGATTGCCCGCGGTATCGTAGCGCGGCGTCACGGTGCCGAACCTGCTCCGCCGCTCCGACGACGGCCCCGTACTGTCCTTCTTCGTCCTTGCGGATACGATGATGCTCTTACTGAATCCATAATCGACGACATGCATGGGCGCTTCGGAAATGCGAGGTTTGCCCCGAAGCCTTTTAGAACCTTTTAGATTGCCCGATGTCTATTTAGAAGTGCAACACCCTTGTTGGTCCTGTAATTCCAGCAGTTCGTCGGCGAACGCCTCGGCGGGCGTGCGGTAGCCGAGCACGCGCATGGGGCGGTTGTCGGCCTCGTCGACGATCTCCCTGACCTCCTTTGCCATGTCCATCCGTATCTCGCAGCGTTCGGGCAGATACCGGCGGATCATGCCGTTCCCGTTCTCGTTGCTTCCCCGCCGCCGGCTGGAGTACGGGTCGGCGAAGTACGTGGCCATGCCCAGCCCGTCGCGCAGCCTTTCGTGGTGGGCGAACTCGGTGCCGTTGTCGTGCGTGACGCCGGCGCGCGCGCCGGCCGGCAGCGGCGAGAACATGTCCGGCTGCGCCCCGACGCTCTCGCCGGCGGTCTTGTCCGGAACGACGCGGGCCATGAGGAACCTGGTCCTCCTCTCCACCTCGGTGTGCGGGTTGCATCCCACTCCGATGACGCTGTCGGCCTCCCAATGGCCGAACGCGCTCCTGCCGTCGGCCTCCGGCGGGCGTTCGGAGATGGGCGCTCGGCCGGGGATCGGGAAGCGCGACGTCCTCCTGCCGCCGTGCCTGCGGCGCCGCCTGTGCCCTCGCGGCAGGCACCGCGCCCAGCGTTCCCGAAGCGGCCTGCTGGAGTAGACCCATCGGTAGATGGTCTCCGGGCACACGCGCATGAGCGCATCGTCCGGCCACAGGACGCGCAGCCTGCCGCTGACGGGCGGCGGCGACCAGCCGCGGCCCAGCCATTCGGCCACCCGCGCCCACAGGCGGTCGTGCGACAGCCGGTAGGGCTTTCGTGGCTTGGATCTCCTGCGGTCGGCCTTGCGCTGCGCGGGCCCGGCGATGTGGTAGCGGCCGGTCCATGGCCCCGTCTTCAGTCTTTTCGGCCGGTACGGGCGGTACGACTCGTTCTCGTTGGACGGGAACCATGTGTTGCGCTTGATCTCCCGGCTGGTGCCGGACGGGCTGCGGCCCGGCATCGCGCCGATCCCGCGTATGCTGGCGCCGTTGCCTGCCTCGATCTGGATGACCTGGCGTTCCTCTTCCGACAGGTGCGAATATACTTCTCCCATAGGTGCGACATCCCTTCGGACTGGTTTTCTAGGCAATTTCCAATCTAACGGGTGTTGCACTTTCATTTAGACAACGGGTATTGACTTTTATATGTTTCCTATGATAAGCTTTTTAAATTTACTATATTCTTTTTAAGGAGTCTTCTATGAACACTAAAAAATATTTTATAACATTATTTTCTTTTATTATTTTCTCTATATATTTTACTTTGTCAGGTATATTTGTTCCTTTCATTGCTTCTATTCCGCAAAGCAATGGTGTATTTAAAACACTTTCATCACAAAATGATTTTTACAAAATGGTTGACAATTTTTATGATCCAGATGAATTTTATAATTTTAGAACAGACAATCAAAACATAAATATATTAGCAAACTTCTATAACACATTAAATGCATCAAGTAACTTCGATGTTTTAACCTCATTCAATCAGGCTATCGCTGTAGATATAGATGACTTTAATGGAGACCAACGCTTTTATTATAATTCTGATGAATTTATTGATAATAGTCAGTCTCCTACAATAAATATAAAAGCGTTACAACTTAATCAAAAAGCCTATGAGTTTTATAATATAAAAGTTGAGGGAAATTCCGGAATTGCATGGAATAGTATTTCATATAAAGATGACTCGATTCCTGTTCTATTGGGTTCTGAATATAAATCTTTTTATAAAATCGGAGACATAATTACCGGAAATTATTATAGTAAAAATACTAATTTTGAAGTTATCGGATTTATAGAAACAGATTGTTCTATAAATTATAAAAATACCTCTAATATCACTTTGAATACTTATATGCTTATTCCTTACCCTTCCACTCTTTGGGAAGTGGACAAAACTAATTTTCAATTTGAATCATTATTATACTTTGCTATGATAAATTGTGATTTACTACCATTTGTTGAGGAATCACAAATTTTAAAAAATATAAAGTCTATATCTGACGAAACTGGATTTTCAGACTTTTCTTTAGTTGGTATTGATAACTTTCAAATACAACATATAGAATTACTTTTATTTATACAAAAGCATCATATACTTTCCATCATTGGTTTTTTGATTATTTTTATTTTACTAAATATACTATGTTTGTATTTATTTAGCCACATTCTAAAATCAATTTATAATCAATCAACCTTACGAAAAAAACATAATAAAATTTTTATGTTGAATATTGTTATCCCATATGGATCTGCGTTTCTTTTAGGAACGTCTCTTGCAACACTATTTATAAAAAAAATATTGCCTATTAGCATCATTATTGGAATAATAACCTTGGCTTTAATATATTTGATGAATTATCTTTTTTTATCAAAATTCCTTCATTTTTCCTCAAATCTTCAGCAATAGACAATAGGGAAAAAAGAGTTATTTAATAACTCCTTTTTCCCTATATATTTTCATTGTTTATATCTTTCCACCACTTATAAACAGTATGCTTTGCAAGTCCTGTCTCTCGAATGCAGTCCGCTTTCTTTCCTGCCGGGT
>OFCQ01000130.1_pt1 | contig 51574 bp, 58 predicted proteins | sample 1520861 | NCBI WGS metagenome assembly OFCQ01 (sample SAMEA2699036, study PRJEB24076) | metagenome | biome: Human gut stool | place: Spain | collected 2012-11-21 | reverse complement strand
AAGTTTCCATTCTGTCATTCACTACAATACTTTCCTTGATGCCAAGTTCCAGACCGGCTTCTTTTGCTAATACTGTGTCTGGTGTGACTCCGATTGCCAGAACTACCATATCAGCCTGAAGGGATGGATTATCTTTCAACAGAACCTCCACTCCGTTGTCTTTTTCTTTAAATCCTTCTACTGTATAGCCCAGTACCAGTTTTACCCCATGCTTTCTCATTTCATTATGGATCATGGATGCCATATCCGGGTCAAAAGGGTTCATCAGCTGCTTAGGCCGCTGGACGATCGTAACATTCATGCCAAGCTCCCTCAAATTTTCTGCCAGTTCCAGACCAATAAATCCACCACCTGCCAATACAGCCGATTTTGGATGATTCTTATTTATATATTCCTTTATCCGAAAAGTGTCTTCTACAGTACGAAGTGTAAAAAGTTTATCAATACCTACTCCAGGAAGTCTTGGCTGTGTTGGCTTTGCTCCTGGAGAGAGAATCAGCTTATCATAGTTTTCTTCAAATATCTCATCATTCTCCAAATTTTTCACTGAAACAATTTTACGATCCGGATGTATGGAGATAACTTCATGATGAATTTTCATGTTAATACGAAAGCGTTTAAAAAAACTCTCTGGTGTCTGTAGTGTAAGTTCTTCCGGGTCTGTGATCACGTCTCCAATATAATATGGAAGCCCACAATTAGCATAGGATATGTATCCGGATCTTTCAAACACAGTAATTTCTGCATGTTCATCCAGTCTGCGTATTCTTGCTGCGGCTGTAGCTCCTCCTGCTACACCTCCTACGATTATTACCTTCATCTTATTTTTCCACCTTTCCTGAGTAAGCTGCAATGCCACCGATATTATTTACTTTAGAATATCCCATTCGTTGCAGTATCCCAGTTGCCTGACGGCTCCGAGAACCGGAATAACAGTATACAAACAGAGGGATATCCTTATTCTTCGCTACAGAAATAATATTGTCTAGTTGCTGCAACGGCACATTTTTACTTTCTGGTATATGTCCTTCCTGATATTCCTGCGGAGTACGGACATCCAGCAGAACTGCACCAGCAGTCCTTTTATATTCTTCTATGCCTTGATTAATATTCGACTGTTTAAAGAAATCAAAAAATCCCATTAGCACACCTCCCTAAAGCATTTCTAAAATCGCATTCTTAGGTCTCGCCCCTGAAACCTGCTGTACAATCTTCCCATTCTTCATAACCACTAAAGTCGGAATGCTCATAATACTGAACTTATTTGCCAGTTCAGGCTCTTCATCTACATTAATCTTTCCAACTTTAATATCCCTACGCTCACCTGCAATCTCCTCTACAATAGGTACTACCATACGGCAAGGTGCACACCAAGATGCCCAAAAATCTAAAAGAACGGTTTTATCAGAATTCAGTACTTCGTTCTCAAAATTATTTTTATTGATATTAATAGCAGACATTTTACAGTCCTCCTTATCTATTTTTTTGTAGCTTTATTATAGTCTTAATTTCATTTGTTTTCCGTGATTACATCACCATACCACATTAAATTAACTTCTTGCCATACCATCTACACTTAATATAACACCTGTAATGTAACTCGCCTCATCTGAAGCAAGAAACACAAACGCATTGGCAATATCTTCTGGCTGTCCAAGACGACGCAATGGAATTCTTTCAATCATAGGTTCGATAACTTCCTTTGGCACAGCTTTCATCATATCAGTTTCTGTAATCCCAGGTGCAACAGCATTAACACGAATACCTTTGCATAAGCATCAAGGATATTGGTATAGAGTTCCTCACGAAACTCTGCTGTGATAGGATTGCACACATCCTTATAGATCACACCATTGCTTTCATCACGCTCATTGGAGCGGTATCTAGGCATTGATACGAAAAGTTCTCCCTTGTCCTTATTCTCAAGGATTGCAATATTGGTAATCTTAAATGAATCACCGAATACTACTGTTGCAAATCCTTTGATGTTGCTGCCCTCTTTTGCTCTTACTTCGTTTACTTTAATTGAATACTTCATATGCTATTCCTCGCTCGTATTATATAGTAGTAGTTTTTATAGTCCCTCTCCAAGGACTCTATAATTACTTCATCATAGCTTTCTTTATCTTTTCTACAGATAAGGCTATGATATATAAGATGCTGTGGATTGGTTTTTCCTCGCTACCACTTGATGGTTTCAGAAAGTGTCCAACCACAGTCTCTTTGTTTGATTGTTAATCAGTTAGATACCGCATGACGGTTTATTTGGAACGAGTTCACAACTGCGAAGAGCATCTGTGGTCCAAAAACAGTATCAAATACTTTCAAAGGAGAATTTTTATGATTTACGTAGGAATTGATGTCACAAAAGATAAACATGATTGCTTCATCACAAATTCAGATGGCGAAGCACTTTTTAATGTCTTTACCATTGCTAACAACTTAGAAGGCTTGCGATATACTCATCGCACTGACTGTTGCTTGGTGCCGCCTTTTGTGTACTGTTAAACCCATAATAAAGGCAGTAACTTAAAAGCTTTCTCTGCTGTGCTGACATTGATGTGCTCGCATCATCGTAGCTGTTCATAAGCTGACCGCCATCTGCTCTTAATCCGAAATTCATACAATATGCAGAATTTCCATCAAGAATTGAATACAGAATCTTGCCATGATTATATCCGGGCTTCAGCTCACTTACTTCTCCGGAATTTTTGACTGACGCATTCCAGAACGCAATATTTGCCTGCGGACTGGCTGCAAATGCTGTTGTTCCATTCGTAAAGAGTGTTCCAAGGCTTCAAATTTCTTTCATCAACAAGATAATTGTAGTATTTCTTAATATCTGATTTCTTCAGCGTTGATATTCTTTTACTTCCAATCACTGGTCGCACAAAGGTATTGTACATATATTTGTAATTTTCAAAGGTATTATTCTTCAGCCCTCTTTTCATATTTGCCCAAAGGTCAAATAATTCATCAATGGTTGTATATCGTGCTTCGGTCTTAATACCATCACATTTATCTTTCTGAATACGCTTCTCTTTTTCTCTCAGGTCATCTAAGGTTCTTGCGTAAACAAATCTTCTTTTCATCTGGCTGTCCTGCCAGCTAAATTGATAAGTACCGTCTTTTCTCTGAACCTCTCCGGTTTTCAGAACAACCCTTGATTTATCTTTTCTTTTTGTCGCCATTGTATCCTCCTAAATTCTAAACTGCTTATCTATATATTTGTCCAGTCGTTTCCTCACAATATGAATTTTGTTGCCTATCCATATTGCAAAGGGACAACCTGCTTGATTAGACAACTCACGCAACTTCGTTCTTCCTATACCGGAATATGCTGCGGCTTCTTCGATTGTCAGCCACTTTCTTTCCCATATTGGTTCTTCAGCATTGCTTATGAGTTTTTCCTGATATGTTCTTACTTCGGCAAGTAAGCGTTCATCATCATTCAAGGAAAGTAAGTTTTTCAATGTATTCATCAAAAATCCTCCTCTTAATCATTCGACGATTTCCTATATGAAGAACAAATGGGCATTCTTCTTGGCTTGTTAGTTTTCTCAGTCTTTCTCTACCTATGCCAGAATATTCAACTGCTTCATCAATCGTCAAATTAGACTTATGCCATATCGGCACATCATATTTTTTTCGGATAATCTTTTCTGTATCTGCCATTACGGAAGCACCTCCTTGTTTTTTTCTGCCCTTATGATAATTAAAAATAGTGTGTAAACACACTCTCAACTCCCCTGCCCCTCATTCATGAGGGGTGGGTTTTTCTTTGTTCATTTTTATTGTAAAATTATTGCATGAGCAATATATTACAAAACATTTTTATTGATTATTATGAGCATATCCTTTACGAACTTCATCCTCGTCAAACTGAGATCGAAAATATCTCCAAGATGATTCATTGTGGTGATCCTTCTTATGGCGGTGCTTTCTTTGCATGCCCTGATTGTGGTAAATTGAAATTCGTTCCTTTCCGCTGTAAAGCAGGAAACAATGACAAATACTCCTGCTCACAAATTCGACAGCCTTTCTTCAATATCGTTCTTTCATTTATCTTCATACTCCATGAATGACCGTGCCTGCATTTCCACCATGCTCTCTTTGCTGAAGTTCGTGATACTTCTGTCGGCTTCAATTTATTCTGTTCATAATCCCATTCACTGAGAAGCTGACTGTCTGTTGTCGCCAAATCATTATATCCGGCAAGAACTTCTCTCTCCGCACAAACGGGGCATACCGTTCCTTTCACACGGGCATTGATAACTGATTTCCACTCATTACCGCATTTTCTACACTTCCACCAGACATTTTTCCTCGACTTTGCATTTACTTCATCAGGCTTCAATGGCAAGTTCTTCTCCGACCATTCAGCAGCAATTTCAGGATGTGTTGTCTGTAAATCGTTAAATCCTTTCAGGAATATGTACCCACTGCAATACGGGCATTTACTGCCACCAGAACGGGTAGAAATAAGGGTGTTCCACTCTCTGCCGCAATCCTTACACCTCCACCAAGCCTTACGATTGGCAAAGACCGTAACCTGAGTTGAAAGTAACGGATAATTTCTGTCCGACCACTCGGCTGCTACATCCGGCAGAAGCGTTGCAAGGTCATTAAATCCTGCCAACACTTTATTGTGGGAGCAATACGGGCAACCTGTTTTATTTATTGTCCTGCTCTTAATGGCAGCTTCCCACTCGTGTCCTTTCTCACATCTCCAAATCACTCTCTTATGAGAACCAATAGAAACCTCTGTCGGTTTTATCTTATTCTTTTTCGACCACTGTTTCACCAGTAATGGCTCTAATGTCGTCAAATCGTTAATACCTGCAATCACTCTCGCACCGGAACATATCGGGCATTTTTCTCCATTGGAACGAGCCTTAACGCTTGTCTGCCATTCGTGACCGCAAGTACCTTTCCACCATACTTTTTTATTTGAGCCGAAGGTAATATTATCAGGTGTAAGCGGTAAATTCTTCTCCGACCACTCCGAAACAAGTTCCGGGCGTACTTCTGCTAAACTGTTATTCATAGCCAAACCTCAACCTCCTTGTGCTTAGAGTATATGAAGTTTTAGCTTTATCTTGTAGTTTGCGAATATCTGTATAAATAGAAAAAGCCCTTTGAGAAAAGGATTTCTCCTCTCTCAAAGGACAACCTGACAAACTGAAAGTTGCCGCTTTCCTGTACTTACCATTTTTCATTAAAGCGGCTGCATCATCTCAAGAATGATTCCATCCGGGTCTCTGAAATAAAACGCTCTGCTTTCCCCAAATCCATCTGCTCTAAAATCGAAATACTGCGGTTCAGACAAGCACTCCACATTATTATCTACGAGATATTTGTAAGCAGAATCAATATCATCTGTGTAGAAACATACTTCCGAGATGGATGTTGTAAACAAATCAGAGGGAACTTTCTTTACTTCGTTGTTTACAAACTGAATCAGCTCAACTGGCGGTGCTTCAACAGCCTTGGAGCCATTCAAATAAGCGACCCTTGCTTTGCAATTTACTCTACGAAACATTTTATCTGTTTCTTCGCCTTCCATAAAAATCTCTCCTTGAAACTCAAGCCCAAGGACATCTCTGTAGAATGCAATTGAGCGTTCCAAATCAGAAACCGTTAGTCCTACATGATAAATTCTTCCAACCATATATATTCCTCCTGTAAATTTCGATATGTATTTTTGTTTGTTTTAAAAATGGGCAATCCCGATTGGAATTGCCCACTCATTGCACTAATTATGCGATTTTCTCTTGTTTGCACCGATTTCTGCATCAATTGATGTAAGTTTGATGTAAATCGCTGTTTTTTCAGTTTTTTATCAAATGAAGTACGTCCCGTCTATTCGGTAAAACGGTACATCTTTACATCATCTTAATAGAGCTTTGCACCTGCCGGAATGTGGTCATCAACCATCAGAAGATGAAGCTTTTCTTCGCCTTCTTCTTCATGAATAGCACTGAGGAGCATACCGCAAGAGTCAATGCCCATCATAGCTCTCGGTGGAAGATTTGTGATAGCAATAAGAGTCTTTCCAACCAGTTCTTCCGGCTCATAAAAGCTATGAATACCGCTTAAAATGGTTCTGTCTGTGCCTGTTCCGTCATCAAGAGTAAACTGTAACAGTTTCTTTGACTTCGGTACTGCAACACACTCTTTAACCTTTACTGCACGGAAATCTGACTTGCTGAATGTATCAAAATCAACAAATTCCTCAAATAAAGGCTCTACCTTTACCTTAGAAAAATCAATCTTTTCAGACTCAGTTTTTACATTTTTTTCAGGTGCTTCAGAAGCTGTATTATTTACATCATTTTTCTTATTTACACCATCTAAGGACTTCATTGTCGGGAACAGTAACACGTCTCTGATTGCTTCTGCTCCTGTCAACAACATACACATTCTATCAATACCAAATCCGATACCACCTGTAGGAGGCATACCAATCTCTAAGGCATTCATGAAGTCTTCATCTGTTGTGTTAGCTTCATCATCACCCTGTGCAAGCAGTTCTTCCTGTGCTTTGAAACGCTCTCTCTGGTCGATTGGGTCATTCAGCTCTGAGTATGCATTTGCCATTTCCCATCCATTCATAAAGAACTCGAAACGCTCTACATATTCTGGATTTTCTGGTTTTTTCTTTGTAAGTGGTGAAATTTCAACCGGATGATCCATTACGAATGTCGGCTGAAGAAGGTGCTCTTCTACATATTCTTCAAAGAACAGATTCAGGATATCACCTTTTTTATGTCTCTCTTCAAATTCAAGATTGTGTTCTTTTGCAAGTTCTCTTGCCTGCTCCAGAGTCTCAACCTCATTCCAGTCAACGCCTGCGTATTTCTTAACTGCGTCAACCATTGTGATACGCTCAAATGGTTTACCAAGATCCATCGGGATTCCTTTGTAAACGATCTGTGTTGTTCCAAGGACTTCCTGAGCAACAAAACGATACATATTCTCTGTCAGATCCATCATGCCGTGGTAATCTGTATATGCCTGATAAAGCTCCATCAGAGTAAATTCTGGGTTATGTCTTGTATCAAGACCTTCGTTACGGAATACACGTCCGATCTCGTATACTTTCTCAAGTCCACCAACGATCAGTCTCTTCAGGTACAGCTCAAGTGAAATACGAAGCTTCAGATCCTCGTTCAATGCGTTAAAGTGTGTCTCGAATGGTCTTGCTGCTGCTCCTCCTGCATTTGCTACAAGCATTGGAGTCTCAACTTCCATGAATCCTTCTCCACTTAAGTACTTACGGATTGCTGCAAGGATCTTTGAACGTTTGATAAATGTATCTTTAGAGTCTGCATTCATAATCAGGTCAACATATCTCTGACGGTAACGTGTGTCTGTATCTGTCAGACCGTGGAACTTCTCTGGAAGCATCTGTAAGCTCTTAGAAAGAAGTATCATCTTTTCAGCATGGATAGAGATTTCTCCTGTTCTTGTTCTGAAAGCAAATCCTTCTAATCCGAAAATATCACCGATATCTGAACGTTTGAAATCTGTATATGCATCAACTCCGATTGCATCTCTTGCGACATATACCTGAATATTTCCCTGTAAATCCTGAATGTTACAGAAGGAAGCTTTTCCCATAACTCTCTTGAACATCATACGTCCAGCGATTGATACGTGAATTGGATTTGCATCCATAATGCTTCTCTTGTCTTCGTAATCTTTCTTCAGAACTTCTTTTACCTGCTCTTCATCCAGTCCGTCTACATTTGGCTCCTGGCGATCTTTTAAAAGCTCAGCTTCGTGTGCTTCATAAAGATTTTTCACTTCGAGTGAATGGTGTGTCTGATCAAATTTTGTAATCTGAAATGGATCTCTTCCATTCTGCTGAAGTTCTGCGAGTTTTTCACGACGAACTTTTCTCAACTGATTTAAGTCTGGTTCCTGTGTTTTTTTCTGATTATCTGCCATTGTATATCTCCTTCCTAGAGTGAGCGGTTGATACCAAGAACCTTGTACTGGATCACACCTGCCTGTGTCTCAACATCTACTACGTCTCCGACTTCTTTGCCCATCAGAGCCTGTCCTACAGGTGACTCGTTTGAAATCTTTCCTTCCAAAGAGTTCGCCTCTGTAGATCCTACGATTTTGAATTCGATTTCTTCATCAAATGTTATATCGTATACTTTTACTGTACATCCAACATTGATTCTGTCGAAATCCACTTCGTCTTCCACTACAACCTCTACATTTTTAAGAATTGCTTCAAGTTCTTCGATACGAGCCTCGATATCGCGCTGCTCATCTTTTGCTGCATCGTATTCAGCATTCTCTGAAAGGTCTCCCTGTTCTCTTGCCTCTTTTATCTTAGCTGCAACTTCTTTACGTTTTACTACTTTTAAATTTTCCAGTTCTTCTTCTAATGCTCTTAATCCAGCATATGTCAGTAATCTTTTCTTTGCCTCTGCCATGATTTGTTCTCCTTTTTAGTCTCACGTGTTTTCTTTTTAAGTCTGCAATCATATCTTATGATTAACTTTAGAATTACTATTTTTCAAATCTATATTTTGAAATAAATATATTCTGAATACTTCTGTCTTATTCTTCTGTCTGTTTGTTCCTGTAAATTAATCTCATAACGCAACTAAAAGATGTCCCAAACCTTTTGTTTTTCAAGCATGGTCCATCTCTTTTTTAGTCTTATTCGCAGTTACAATATTATACCCAATCATGCCAATACTGTCAAGATTTTTTCAAGTTCTTCATAGCTCTCAACGCTATTGATATCATCCCTTAAACGTGCTGCATTATGCAGTCCTTTGGTATACCAGGCAACATGTTTTCTCATCTCTCGGATTCCGGTATAATCACCTTTATATTGCAGTTGGAGTCTTGCATGTCTAAGCATCATCTGACGTATCTCATCTACATCCGGACGTTTCGGCATTTCACCTGTTTTTTCATATGCTATCAGCTCCGAAAAGATCCATGGATTTCCTTGTGCCCCGCGTGCGATCATTACTCCGTCACATCCTGTTTGTTCCTGCATTGCAACGGCCTTTTCTCCCGATGTTACATCTCCATTTCCAATAACTGGAATATGAACGGCTTCCTTTACCTGACGAATAATATCCCAGTCAGCTTTTCCTGAATAATACTGTTCTCTCGTTCTGCCATGTACCGCAACTGCCGAAGCTCCGGCTTCTTCAATAATCTTTGCAATTTCTACTGCATTTACATGTTCATCATCAAATCCTTTTCGGATTTTGACAGTTACCGGTTTTTGAATTGCCTTCACTGTTGCTGATACAAGTTCATACACCAGCTTCGGATTTTTCATCAATGCAGACCCTTCTCCGTTTCGGACAATTTTCGGCACCGGACATCCCATATTAATATCTAATATCGAAAATGGTCTTTCTTCGATACGTTTCGCCATCTCACTTACAATCTTTGGATCTGAACCAAATAGCTGCAATGATACCGGCATCTCATCCGGATGAATCTGAAGCAGACTTTCTGTATTTTTATTGTTATATAAAATCCCTTTTGCACTGATCATTTCCATGCACAGCAGACCGGCTCCCTGTTCTCTACATAACAAACGAAATGGCAGGTCTGTTACGCCTGCCATCGGTCCCAGTACATAGCAATTGTCCAATGTAACATTTCCAATTGTTAACTGTTTCATATAGTTCCCCTTAACCTATTCTTCTGAATCTTCGACATCATCCAAATCAATATCTTCTCCAAGATATTTGACTCTATAATACAATTCCAATGATTCAAATAATTCTCTTTTTGTATTCTGCAATTCTTTAATTTTAAGAACGCTTCCAATTTCGTCAAATTCGAAATCATTTTCATCATGTTCGACTTTCAATTCAAGGTTTCCATCTTCATCATATACAACCATGAGGATTCCGCCAACATCAGCTGTATAAAGTACACACATGATTTGAAGTTCCTGGCGAATTGACTCTGGAAGTGTCATAAAATCTGGATTCAAATAAAACTTCTGCTCATATGCACTGGCTGCACAAAGTACAATCTCTTCTGTGTTTTCCATATCATACCACCTTATACATATCCGTATACTCCACGCACAGATACCTCTCCTGCATATACGGTTTCTTTACTTCCATCTTCCCGGCGGACAATTAATTCACCGGTTTCATTAATTCCCAAAGCATGTGCCCGATAAGATTCTTTTGCACCTAAAATGCAGACATCCTTTCCGCAATTCACAAGCAGCTTATTATATTCTTCCTGAATAAAGCTCAAATCTTCCTGTTTTTCAAATTCTTCATAGCATTTTTCAAACTCAGACATAATTTCTGCTACAATCGGTGCTCTCTTCTGTACTTCCCCAATCTCAATCCGAAGAGAAGTTGCCTTATCTGCTATCTCCTCTGGAAATGTTTCTGTGTTGACATTGATTCCGACTCCAATCACTACATGGTTAATATAGTCGATTTCTGTACTCATCTCTGTCAATATCCCAACAATTTTTTTTCCATTCAGGATAATATCATTCGGCCACTTAATCTGTACATCTAATCCGGTACATGTACGTAATGCTCTTGCTACGCTATAAGCCATTACGATTGTCAGCATAGGTGCTTTTACCGGTGGAAATTTTGGTCTAAGCATAATGGACATATAAATACTGCTGCCGGATGGTGAATCCCACCCACGTCCTCTTCTTCCTCGACCTGCAGTCTGCATATCTGCTACTACGAGTGTCCCGTGTGACGCACCTTCTTCACCTAACTGTTTTGCTTTTATATTTGTTGAATCAATCTCATCAGAATAGACAACATGCTGTCCGGCCCACTTTGTCCGGCCATCCAAAAGGCTTTCTAACTCCTCTTGTGTCATAACGTCTGCACTGCCCACGATTCGATATCCACGATTCCGAACCGCTTCGACCTCGTATCCTTCTTCTTTTAACTGATTCATTACTTTCCAGACTGCTGTGCGTGAAACTCCAAAAGTCTCACACAATTGCTGCCCGGAAACATAATCTTTACTTTCTCTCAAAAGCTTTAAGATTTCTGTTTTCATTTATTTTACTTCTCCAAGTGTTGCTACCATAACCGCTTTAATTGTATGCATACGGTTCTCGGCCTCATCAAATACTTTTGACTGCTCAGATTCAAACACTTCATCTGTCACTTCCATATCTGTAAATCCGAAGCGTTCTCCCATCTCTTTACCGATTGTCGTATTCAAATCATGGAATGCCGGTAAGCAGTGTAAAAAGATTGCCTGTTCTCCTGCATTTGCCATAATTTCTTTTGTAACTTTATATGGTGCAAGTTCTTTAATACGTGACTCCCACACATCGTCCGGCTCACCCATAGATACCCATACATCTGTATAGATAACATCTGCGCCTTTTGTTCCTTCTATTGCATCTTCTGTCAATGTAACACTTCCACCTGACTGGGCTGCATATCCGCGGCATGTCTCAACTAATTCTGCATTTGGGAAATAGTTTGATGTTGTGCAGGCAACAAAGTGCATACCTAATTTTGAGCAGGCGATCATCAGAGAGTTACCCATATTATATCTTGCATCTCCCATATATACCAGCTTACGCCCTTTTAAATCTCCGAAATGTTCGCGGATCGTCAACATATCTGCCAGCATCTGTGTTGGATGATACTGGTTTGTCAGCCCGTTCCATACCGGAACACCTGCGTATTCTGCCAATGTCTCTACGATTTCCTGATCAAATCCGCGATATTCGATTCCATCATACATTCTTCCAAGTACACGTGCTGTATCTTTGATTGTTTCTTTCTTTCCAATCTGAGATCCTGTAGGTCCAAGATAAGTAGACCCCATTCCCATATCAGATGCTGCAACTTCAAAAGCACATCTTGTTCTTGTACTGTCTTTTTCAAAAATCAGCGCAACATTTTTCCCTTTGTAGTGGTCCACCGGAATTCCTTTTTTCTTTTTTTCTTTTAATTCTGCTGATAAATCAAGCAAGTATGTAATTTCTTCCGGAGTAAAGTCTTTTAATGTCAAAAAATTTCTTCCCTTTAAGTTCATGTGTTTCTTCTCTCCTATTCCCACATATAAACGTGTAAATCTTGGTAAATATATATGGCAAAACTATTATTTATGTGTAAATTCATGTGTTTTGCCCTGCATCTATTTACTACAATACCATATTCCAGTGATAAATCCAACATTATTTTCGTCTCTGTCTTGCTGCTTCAAACATCAAAATAGAGGCTGCAACTGCTGCATTCAAGGATTCTGCCTGTCCCAACATAGGAATCCGTATCCATGTGTCCGCACAATCTGCCACTTCTTGTCTCAGTCCATTTCCTTCATTTCCAATCAGATAAGCTGTGCCATTGAGATAGCACTCCTTATCATACGCATTCTTTCCATCCAGATGAGCCGCATAAACCTGAATCTGATGTGCTTTCAATTCTTCTATTGTATCTGTCAGTTTCTCCACATACACAAATGGCATACGGAAAATTGCACCCATCGTAGAGCGGATCACTTTCGGATTGTAAATATCCACGCTGTCTTTACTAAGAATAATCCCTGTAACCCCCGCTGCCTCTGCAGTTCTGAAAATGGTTCCAAGATTTCCCGGATCCTGAAGATTATCTAACACAAGCAGCATTTCTTTTTTTTCTGTACCTTTTTTTAAAATATCTGCCAACGTGTATTTATTCTGCCATACAATTGCCAATACCCCTTGAGGTGTTTTTGTATCTGCAATATATGAAAACACCGTCGGAGTTACAAACTCCGGCTTCACATTTCCCGGCAGTTCTGCTTTATGCTTTTTATAAAACTCTTCTGTTACATAGAGTGCTTTTAGCTTATCCTCAGGTATTTCCCTTACCATACGGATTCCTTCTACAATAAATACACCCTCTGTATTTCTTGCTCTGTTTTTCTTTTGAAGCTGTACAATCTCCTTAATTCTCTGGTTACTTGTACTTGTGATCATTCGTCTGTTAATCCTTTCTTTACCTTAGCTTAAACTTCTCTAAATCAGAATTTTTCCCGATAATAAATAACATATCATTCGGTTGCAATGGTTTTGATGGATCTAATGCCATATCCATCTTGTCTTCCTTTAAAATTCCGATTACGTTAATCCCATATTTTTCGCGGACCCGCAGCTCTGCCAGACTCTTTCCTTCCCATTGTTTCGGAAGCAGTTTCTCTGTCAGACTATAATCCGGCGATAACTCAATCCAATCAATAAATTCTGTCGATATCAGCTTTTTTGCTACACGTTCACCCATATCGATTTCCGGATACACAATCGAGTCAGCACCGACTTTCTCAAGAATCTTTCCCTGCAGTTCGTCCATTGCTTTTACCAATACATAAGAAATTCCCATTTCTTTCGAAATCATAGTTGCCATGATCGCAGCTTCAAGATTTTCTGAAACTGCAATCACTGCCCCATCCAGATTGCGGGCTCCTATCGTTTTCATAAATTCTGGCTCTGTTACGTCTCCGCACATTGCATATGAAACTGAATCTGCAATATCCTGTATCTTCTCATAACAATTATCAACTGCGATTACATCGCATCCAAAACTTTGCAAGGTCAATGCTACACTTTTTCCAAAGCTTCCAAGACCGAACACAGCAAATTGTTTTCCCATCTTCTATCTCCTATCCTATCATAATCTGTTTTTCCGGTAATTCACGATACTGTTCTGCATTTTTCCCTTTTCCTGCAAAAATCATTGCCATCGTGACCGGTCCGATTCTTCCAATGTACATTATCACCATCAGTACATACTGACTTGCTCTGCTCAAGCTAGGTGTCAAATCTGCCGATAAACCAACTGTAGCAATTGCCGATGTTGTTTCATATACAATTCTCAAAAAATTCACCTGTGGATCTATAATCGTGATGATAATTGTTCCCGACAACCAAAACATAATTGTCAAAAATAAAATTGTCACCGCAGATTTTACTTGTGAGAGTGGAATTTTTCTTCCATAACACTCTATATCACGACTTCCTCTTACTACACTTAAGCAAGTCAATAACAGCAGCGCAACCGTTGTCGTTTTGACGCCTCCTGCTGTTCCTCCGGAAGAACCTCCAATCATCATCAGCATACAGCCGATTGCCTTCGATGCGGCTGTCAGCCCTGATTGAGAAACTGTCGCAAATCCTGCTGTTCGTGTTGAGACAGATTGAAATAATGACGCCTGTACTTTCTGCCAGAATGTCAATTTTCCCATTGTCACAGGATTATGATATTCCAATAAAAGAAATGCAAACATTCCAAACAAAAGCAGCCCTGCCGTCATTGTAAGTACAATCTTGCTCTGCAAAGACAGTCTGTGAAAGAAATTTCGCCTCACATCTTTTATACTTCGCACTTGTTTTATATTATTCAAAATATCATACCACACTACAAATCCAAGTCCTCCGCTTACAACGAGAAATATCGTCGTAAAATTAATGATTGGACTTGTGACCATATGCATATAACTGGAGCTTCCAAGTATATCAATCCCTGCGTTACAAAATGCTGATACAGCGTGAAATATCGCATATGCAATTCCTTTTAACACTCCATATTTTGGAACGAAGTAAAAACTATAGGCAAGTGCACCGATTCCTTCAACGAAAAATGTGCCTTTTATGATCCGAATAATATATTGTACCATTCCACTCAGCGTATCCAACCCATAGCTTTCCTGGATCATAACTCGTCTTCTCAGGGAAATCCTTTGTCCTGCAAGGATCATAAATGCAACAACGCATGCAATAATTCCAAGTCCTCCAATTTGAATCAGGAATAATAAGATTACTTTTCCCACCACAGTAAATTGTACTGCCGGAGTAACTGTAACAAGCCCTGTCACACAGACTGCTGTAACCGACGTAAATAATGCATCGGTAAATTTCATCGGTGTTGTCACGGAAAATGGCATCCATAGAAGTACTGCGCCAATCAAAATTACGAACAAAAATCCCAGTCCGATTACCCGCACTGTATTAAAGCTTCCTTCTTGCAAACGCTCTTTTATTGTTTTCTTTCTCATATTTTTATACCTTGAATCTATATCCAACTCCCCAGATTGTTTCAATATACTGTGGGTGCGATGTATCGTATTCGATCTTCTCTCGGATTTTCTTTATATGCACTGTTACAGTTGCAATATCTCCTACTGACTCCATGTCCCAAATTTCTCTAAATAGTTCTTCCTTCGAATACACATGATTCGGATGACCTGCAAGAAATGTCAACAAATCAAACTCTTTTGTTGTAAATGATTTTTCTTCGCCATTTACCCATACGCGCCGTGCTGTTGTATCAATCTTCAATCCACGGATTTCTATGATTTCATTTTCATCCACACTGCTTCCGATCAAACGCTCATATCTTGCCAGATGTGCCTTAACACGGGCAACCAGTTCGCTTGGGCTGAATGGTTTTGTCATATAATCATCCGCTCCCAGTCCCAGTCCACGGATTTTGTCTATATCATCTTTTTTTGCTGAAACCATAATAATTGGTGTATTCTTATTGTTTCGTACCTGTTTGCAAATCTCAAACCCATCTACTCCCGGAAGCATAAGGTCTAAAATGATTAAATCAAATTCTTCTCCTAATGCTTTATCTAATCCCAGTTGTCCATCATTTGCAACTTCCACCTCAAAATTACTAAGTTCCAAATAATCACGCTCTAATTCTGCGATACTTTCTTCGTCTTCGATTATTAAAATTCTTTTGCTCATTCGATTGGCACCTCCTGATATTTTCTGACAACAAAATACATTGTTGTTCCTACGCCTTCTTCGCTGGTCGCCCATATTTTACCGCCATGTTCTTCTACAATCTTCTTCACGATCGCAAGCCCGATTCCGCTTCCGCCTTTGGAAGAATTTCTTGACGCATCTGCACGATAAAATCGTTCAAATATGTATGGCAGATCCTTCGTAGCAATTCCTTTTCCATTATCACTTAATTCTACCTGGATAAAATCTCCCACATCCAAAATTTTCATCCTTATTTCTGCCTGTGGCTTGTCTGTATATTTTAATGAATTGGAAACAATATTGTTGATCACTCTTCGCATCTGTTCCGGGTCTACTATGATCTTAGAATCCTCTTCAAGATAATTACGATATTCAAATTTTGCACCTTTTGATTCCAGCTCAATTGCAAGATCCTCTGCACAGTCTCTGAAATACTGTTTTGCAGAAATTGTTGTAAAATCATAAGGAATACGATTCGTGTCAATCTTTGAATATAATGTCAGTTCGTTAATCAACCGATCCATCTCATTTGCTTTATTGTATATGGTTTTGATGTATCTGTCCATCTTTTCCGGTGTATCTGCAACACCATCCATGATTCCTTCCACATACCCTTTGATTGCCGTGATCGGAGTTTTCAGATCATGGGAAATATTACTGATCAGTTCTTTATTCTCACGGTCAAATTCTATTTTTTCTTCTGCATTCGCCTTCAGACGCAATCGCATTTCCTCAAAATCCTGACACACCTGACCTATCTCATCATCATTTTCCGGCTTTATCTCAAAATCCAGATTTCCTTCTTTGATATTTCTCGTTGCTTCCTGCAACTTTGCCAATGGCACAGAAACCGTCTTATAAATCCACCAGACAAGTACAGCTGTTGTAACGCAGACGATAATCAAATACATCTGCTGTATTTCCCCTGCCTTGTTCGGTGCAAGCATATGCATTCCCGCCATTGTAACAAAAGTTGGAAATATCATAACCAGAATAAATGCAATCACCAGTTTCGTTTTCAACTTCATAGGTTCGTCCTCTTTTCATTTTACTCTAGTGGGATTATAACATAATTTTTCAAAAAAAGATGCGGTACACAGCATTTTTCTGCACCGCATCTTTTTATTTTATTCTTACAAATATTTTTTCAAATCTTCAACCTTATCCAGTTTCTCCCATGGAAGGTCTAAATCATTTCTTCCGAAATGACCATATGCTGCTGTCTGCTTGTAAATCGGACGACGAAGATCTAACATCTTGATAATTCCTGCCGGACGCATATCAAAGTTCTCGCGAATGATCTCTACTAATTTTTCATCAGATAATTTACCAGTTCCAAATGTATCCACCATGATGGATGTAGGCTGTGCTACACCGATTGCATAAGATAACTGAATCTCACATTTCTTTGCAAGTCCTGCTGCCACAATATTCTTAGCTGCATAACGTGCTGCATAAGCTGCTGAACGGTCTACCTTTGTGCAGTCTTTTCCTGAGAATGCACCGCCGCCATGACGAGCCATTCCGCCGTAAGTATCAACGATGATTTTACGTCCTGTCAGACCACTGTCTCCGTGAGGTCCTCCAATTACGAAACGTCCTGTCGGATTGATAAAGAATTTTGTATCGGCATCGATCATATCTGCTGGGATGATCACGTCAAATACATGTTTTTTGATATCTGCATGAATCTGTTCCTGTGTCACTTCCGGATCATGCTGTGTTGACAATACAACTGCATCCAGACGTCTTGGGACACCATTTTCATCATATTCTACTGTAACCTGTGTTTTTCCATCCGGTCTTAAGTAAGGAAGTGTTCCGTCTTTTCTTACTTTTGTAAGCTGCAGGGCAAGTTTATGTGCCATTGCGATTGGATATGGCATATATTCTTCTGTCTCATCTGTTGCATATCCAAACATCATTCCCTGATCTCCGGCACCGATTGCTTCGATCTCGTCATCAGACATCTTATTTTCTTTTGCTTCCAATGCCTTGTCTACTCCAAGAGCGATATCCGCAGACTGCTCATCCAATGTTGTGATGACACCACATGTCTCTGCATCGAATCCGTATTTTCCTCTTGTATATCCAATCTCACGAACTGTATCGCGAACGATTTTCTGGATATCTACATAGGCATTTGTTGTAATTTCTCCCATAACCATAACAAGACCTGTTGTTGTACATGTCTCACATGCTACACGGCTCATTGGATCCTTTTCCAATAATGCGTCCAAAATTGCATCTGAAATCTGATCACACATCTTATCCGGATGTCCTTCTGTAACGGACTCGGATGTAAATAATAATTTTTCCATGTTCTTCTCCTTTTCTTCCGTACTTTCTCTCGGTTTAGGATTTGTTCGACTTGAATACCGCATAACACCATTGCTTCCCAGCTTGTTCAAGAATGCCTCGGCCTTCTTAGATGCTTATAACGATAAAACAGCCCGCACAACGTACGGACTGTTTCTATTTCATAACAATCCCCTTATTGTTCGATTACTCGCTCAGGCTGGCACCTTCCTGCTTAGAGGGGTTGCCGCAGCTTCTTCGATCCTTTGTATCTCCACTGCTCTGAATAAGAGAAAGTTTATATTATTTAATTTGTAGTTATCAAACAAACTATACAACTCATCATTGTCTCTGTCAATACAGTTTATAAAACTTTTAGATTAGCTTACTTTCAATGTGAATTTCTGAATTTCTTTTTCGCTCGATACACGCTCAATGGTTCCACCCAGGCTTCTGAGTTTTTCTTCAAAGCGCTCATATCCACGCTGAATGTAAACAATATCATCTACAATTGTAATTCCATCTGTAGCCAAACCTGCAATACAAAGTGCTGCTCCTGCACGAAGATCCGGTGCACTCACTCTTGCTCCGGAGAACTTCTCTACACCTTCGATTGTAGCTGAATTACCCTCTACTTTGATATTTGCTCCCATTCTTGCAAGCTCATCTAAATATTTAAAACGGTTTTCAAAAATACTTTCTGTGATTGTACTTGTTCCTGATGCCAGTGCTAATACTACACCAATCTGTGGCTGCATATCTGTCGGATATCCCGGATATGGCAATGTCTTAACCTGTGTAGACTTTAATCTGCCTTTTGCAACAACACGAACTGCATCATCGAGTTCCTCTACCTCACAGCCAATATCAATCAGCTTAGAAATTGTTGCATCCAAATGTTTTGGTATTACATTTGTTACAGTTACATCTCCCTTTGTAGCCGCTGCTGCAAACATAAATGTTCCTGCCTCGATCTGGTCTGGAATAATGGAATACTCTGTCTTATGAAGCGTTTTCACTCCACGGATCTTAATCACATCTGTTCCGGCTCCACGGATGTTCGCACCCATGCTGTTCAGGAAGTTTGCAACATCAACAACATGTGGTTCTTTTGCTACATTTTCCATAATTGTCATGCCATCAGCCATCGCTGCTGTCATCATGACATTAATTGTTGCTCCTACAGAGACAACATCGAAATACAGATGTGTACCCTTAAGTACATCGGCCTCGGCAACAATCTTGCCGTGTTCAATATCAACATCAGCTCCAAGTGCCCTAAATCCTTTCAAATGCTGATCGATTGGTCTGCTTCCGATATTACATCCACCCGGAAGAGCCACCTCTGCTTTTTTATATTTTCCAAGCATTGCTCCTAATAAATAGTAAGATGCTCGAATCTTTTTAATATAATCATAATCAATATTAAAATCTGTGATCGTTCCACCATTAATCTTCACTGTATGACGATCAATACGCTCTACCATCGCACCGATTCCTTCGATTGCTTCCAACATCACATTGATATCGTTCACATCCGGAAGGTTGTCAATCAATACAGTCTCGTCTGTCATAATTGCAGCTGCCAGTATTGCCAGTGCAGCATTCTTTGCTCCGCCAATCTCTACTTCACCAACTAACGGATTACCACCCTTAATAATATATTGCTCCATTTTGCACCTCTATTATCCGATATTTATATCGTATCTTTCTAAATCCCCATTCTCGGTTGCATAAATCATTTTTTAGCTTATATACTTATATCCCGCGTTATTCTTTGTCTATTTCAAATGACACGCTGTTGTGTCTACAAATTCACAAACGCTAAAACATTATAGCATAAAAAACAATTTTGTAAAAGAACTTTTTATTTTCGTAACATCATTGCAAAACTTTTTGATATAAACTTAATTATAATCTGGAGAGTTCTTCCAGTACATTCTCAATCGTATCCCCTATCTCGCACTGGTCTTCATTAACAATGATATCTGCATATTTTTCAAACAAAACGCATCTCTCATCATAAAGATTCTTTAATGTCTGTCCTTCTCTGAGCACGACCCCTCGCTTCTTCGGATTACGGATTCTTTGTTTTATTGTTTGATAAGATGCCTGTAAATATACAATCGTTCCGATTTCTTTATAATGCTGCATCGCCTCCTCGCAATACACAATACTTCCTCCCGGAGAGATTACAGCATTCTCTACGTCTACGTCTCTGTTTACTTGATTTTCAATCTTTAAAAATCCATCCTCGCCGACTTCTGCGATAATCTCGCGAAGCAGCTTTTTTTCCTGTTCCTGTATCAACAAATCTGTATCAATAAACTTTTTACCCAGTCGCTTGGCAACCACAACCCCTACCGTACTTTTTCCAACAGCAGGCATTCCTATAAATATAATATTCTTTTTTTTCATATATGTCTCCAGCTTATGTTCTTTCATTTCACTTTGAATAATATAATTGTTAACATCGGTTTCTATTATACCATATATTTTTTCATTGTAAAATATCTGCGCCACTCAAAACACTTATAATTCATAAAAATTTTCTTAACATCATATACAGTCAATAAAAGCGGCGTCTGTTTCTCCTGTCATCACTTCTACGTTTGAACAATTCCTGATATAATATGACCTCTATCAAATTTCTAAGCCAATCCTCCGGTTCCAGTTTTTCCTGACTTACAACCTTATCAAAGATACGATTACACATCATCCGAAGTGAAAAACGGTCCGGATATTCATCATAAATCATACTGCATGGATATTCATTTCTATCACACTCTTCCTCTACATAGGGAAGTACTTTCTTTGCAGTATCCGGGTACAGACTTTTCATATATTCATAATCTCGTCGTTCCATCCTTTCATCGTCATATGCAAGCGGCATCGGATAAGCCATATAATACGGCAGTTTCGAGTTCATGGTCACCCTCTCCATTTCTGAGCTTATATCATTACTGTATGCCTTTTTTGCAAAATGGTTCCGCTTATATATAGAAAATGCAGCCGGAGCACCTTTCGGTTTTCCAACTGCATCTTTAAAATCTGGTTTTATTTTTTTGAATATCCATGTGCTTCTTCGAGCATCATGTCTTTTACTTTCATCAGACGAATCTGCGTACTTCTCTCGTTCTCATCCAGCTTCATCGTAATATATTTAATATTTTTCTCTGTTTCCGGAATAATTACATGCTCCAACGCATTTACACGTCTTCGTGTCTTTTCAATCTCTGCCGCCATTAACTGACATGCTTTTTCGCATTCTGCCAATCTTATCATATCCGGCAGAATATCTGCAAGAGATTTGACAGCCCCATCCAAATCACTGGATGTAAATGCAAATCCATATGAATAAATATCATTTTCATCCGCTGTTCTTGTTTTATATTCAAATTTTGGAATCTCTACACTCATGACATTTTCTTCCGAAGGAATCAAATTAATTTCCTGTTTCGGTGCCATCAGTGCTGTGTGAAGTTCCGCCTCCGACATTCCAGCCTTGGCAATAACAAAATTTTTATTCGCTGATAAAATGCCGGCTTCGACCCGTTTTCTAACTTCCATGTTTTCTCTTACAAGATCAAGATACTGGCGCATCAGTTCATCACGTTTATCTTTCAATAATTTGTGACCTCGCACTGCAGTGATCCGTTTCTTTTTCAAACGTGTCAGTTCCATACGGGTTGGATTTACTTGTGTGGATGCCAAGCGTCCTCACCTACCTTTCCTTTGATGCTTCTCAGAGTCTTTTTTCGTCACCTTTTTTGCAGCAACTTACTTTCCGTAATATTCATCGAGATATTTGTCATCGATACGTTTCAACTCTGTTCTTGGAAGCATGGAAAGTAGTTTCCATCCAATTTCCAAAGTCTCTTCAATACTTCGATCTGTATTGTATCCCTGTGATACATATTCTTTTTCAAATGCATCTGCAAACTTCGCATACAACAAATCAATCTCTGTCAATGCTGCTTCACCAAGGATTACCATCAGCTCTTTCGCATCTTTACCACGTGCATATGCCGCAAACAGCTGGTTCATTGTATTGGCATGATCCGCACGTGTCTTACCTTCGCCGATACCTTTGTCCTTCAGACGAGACAATGATGGAAGTACATCTATCGGTGGTGTTACACCTCTTCGATACAGATCACGACTTAAAATAATCTGTCCTTCTGTAATATATCCTGTCAGGTCAGGGATTGGATGTGTCTTATCATCTTCCGGCATTGTCAGGATTGGAATCATTGTGATACTTCCTTTTTTACCATTCTGACGTCCCGCTCTTTCATACAAAGAAGCAAGGTCTGTGTACATATATCCCGGATATCCTCGACGTCCCGGAACCTCTTTACGGGCTGCTGATACTTCTCGAAGTGCATCCGCATAGTTTGTAATATCTGTCAAAATTACAAGTACATGCATATCTTTTTCAAATGCAAGATACTCTGCTGCCGTCAGTGCAACTCGAGGTGTAGATATACGCTCAATTGCAGGGTCATTTGCAAGATTGACGAATAAAACTGTACGGTCTATTGCACCTGTCTCTTTAAAACTTTCAATAAAGAAGTTTGACTCTTCGAATGTAATACCCATTGCCGCAAATACAACGGCGAATTTATCATCTTTTCCTCGAACCTTTGCCTGTCTTGCAATCTGTGCTGCAAGATTTGCATGTGGCAGACCCGATGCTGAGAAGATTGGTAACTTCTGTCCACGTACAAGTGTATTCAATCCATCAATAGCTGATACTCCTGTCTGGATAAATTCTTCCGGATAACTTCTTGCTGCCGGATTCATTGGCAGTCCGTTGATGTCCATACGAGCTTCCGGAAGTATCTCCGGTCCTTCATCAATCGGACGTCCCATACCGTCAAAAACTCGTCCAAGCATATCTTCTGAAACACCCAGTTCCATGCTTCTTCCAAGAAAACGCACTTTACTGTTCGATAAGTTGATACCTGTTGCACTGTCAAATAACTGCACCAGAGCATCACTTCCATTAATTTCCAATACTTTACAACGTCTTACTTCCCCACTTGCCAGCTCAATCTCGCCCAGCTCGTCATAAGTAACATTTTCCACATCGCGCACCAGCATCAGTGGTCCGGCTACTTCCTGTATGGTTCTATACTCTTTTGGCATTTAGAAGTCCTCCTTTCCCAATGCATTCGCAATCTCAATGTGTAACTCTTCTTTTACTTTTTCATATTCTTTCTGAATCTCATCTTCAGTCACATATTTGAATCGGCCAATCTGTTCACGTACAGGCAGATTGATCAAGTTCTGTAATTTTGCACCCTTTTCTAAGGCTTCTACAGACTGATCATAATATGCGAGGACAAGATCCATCATCATATACTGCTTATCCAAAGAAGTATAAGTATCTACTTCATGGAAAGAGTTCTGATGCAGGAAATCTTCTCGAATAGAGCGTGCAGCTTCCATCTTCAGACGGTCGCTTGCTGATAAGGCATCCATACCAACCATTTTTACGATTTCGTCTAATTCCGCTTCTTCCTGAAGCAGGGTCATCATTTCCTGACGTTTTGCCATCCAGTCCGGCTCAACTTTTTCATTGAACCATTTTTCCATATTATCAAGATACAACGAATAACTGTTTAGCCAGTTGATTGCCGGGAAATGTCTCTTATAAGCAAGTGCTGAGTCCAATCCCCAGAATACTTTTACGATTCGAAGTGTAGCCTGTGATACCGGTTCTGAAATATCTCCACCCGGAGGTGATACTGCACCGATTACAGACAATGCTCCTTCTCTTTCTTCCTTACCTAATGAAATCACATGACCTGCTCTTTCATAGAACTGTGCAAGACGGCTTCCCAGATAAGCCGGGTATCCTTCCTCACCAGGCATCTCTTCCAGACGTCCTGACATTTCACGGAGTGCCTCTGCCCAACGTGATGTTGAATCTGCCATTAACGCAACTGAATATCCCATATCTCGGAAATATTCCGCAATTGTAATTCCTGTATAAATAGATGCTTCACGTGCTGCAACCGGCATGTCTGATGTATTTGCGATCAGAACGGTTCTCTGCATCAAAGACTGTCCTGTCTTTGGATCTTTCAGTTCCGGAAATTCATTCAGAACGTCCGTCATCTCATTGCCACGCTCTCCACATCCGATGTAAACAACGATATCTGCTTCCGCCCATTTTGCAAGCTGATGCTGGATTACTGTTTTACCACTTCCAAATGGCCCCGGTACTGCAGCAACTCCACCTTTTGCAAGCGGGAAAAATGTATCAATAACACGCTGTCCTGTTACCAGTGGCATATCCGGAGATAATTTCTTTTTATATGGACGACCCTTACGGACAGGCCATTTCTGCATCAGTGTCAATTCCTTGTCACCTTCTGCAGTCTCTACAACAGCCACTGTTTCTTCCACCGTAAATTCTCCGGCCTTTATTTCTTTTATGGTTCCCTTGATTCCATATGGAACCATGATCTTCTGCTGTACGACGATTGTCTCCTGCACTGTTCCGATCACATCTCCGGCTTCTACTTCATCTCCGACTTTTGCAGTAGGTACAAATTCCCATTTCAAATTTCTCTTCAGAGATGGAACCTCTACACCACGTTTTAAGTTATTTCCGGATACTTTCATAATGTCATCCAGCGGGCGCTGAATTCCATCATATATGCTGGTAATCAATCCAGGTCCCAATTCAACAGACATCGGCACTTCCATGGATTCTACCGGTTCTCCCGGTCCAAGTCCTGATGTCTCTTCGTATACCTGAATAGATGCCTCGTCTCCGTGCATCTCTATGATTTCGCCAATCAGTCTTTGTTCACTAACACGAACGACGTCAAACATGTTCGCATCTCGCATTCCCGAAGCAATAACAAGTGGGCCTGCGACTTTCTTTATTACGCCTGTACTCATTTGACGAACTACCTCGCTTTCTATCTATTGTTTTATTCTTCTGAGAACAAAATATCGCTTCCGACAGCCTGTTCCACCGTCTTCTTTACGCCTTCCACACCGGCACCGGTATTTCCCGATACGCCCGGAATTTGTATGATCGCTGGAAATGTCCGTTCCTGATATTCTTCTATCACATCTGTCAACTGCGCTGCAACTGCCTCTGTAATATAGATAACGCCATATTTTCCATCTGCCAGCTGACGCAGCTTATCTTTTGCTTCTTCCCGGTTCTTGACAGGACAGATGCTAAGACCGAGTGTTGCAAATCCATATATGCTGTCATAATCTCCGATTACTGCAATCTTATACATACATCTCCCTTATCCTTTCCCGGATCATCTCGTCTGGAAATCCATTTTGTTTTCCTGTCAGGATCATCCGCACCGTCTTAATTTCATTTTGTCTTGCCAGCAGATACGCTACCAGCGGCCCTGCAGAAAAGACATTATATTTCTGTGGTTTAATTGCCTCGATCATCCGGTTATCACACCATCTTTCAAATGCCGATGGCGATTCTTCCAACGCTTCTACACCGTCTGCATAAACTGTTTCTTTCAAATATTCTCGCAATGCATCTGCTCCCGACAATGCTGCTTTTGCCAGCTGTTCCACATTGATGCTCTCACACGGAGCCATAGCACGTTTCATAAACTCCAGCGATTTTCCTGTCTTCTGACATCTCACTGCAATTTTGATATTTGCAAGTGCCACCGTTGACTCAGCATATACACGGATAATCTCATCTTTTGCGTCATGTCCAGCCTGTGTAATAGCCTCCAAAGCTGCACGATCGACAATCACATCACATAACTGCCCATCTCTTGTCTGAAGCAATGTCTCATAAGCCTCTTTTGCAGCCGCCTCCATATTCCCCGGAAGACGTTCAAACGCTTTATTCTCTACAATTGACAGCATTTCCTTTCCCGGAATCTCGCAGTCATCATAAAAAATCTTTTCATTTGTCACCTCTGTACAAACTTCCTTGATCGCTGCTTTTAGGTTATGATATAGTTTCGGATAAGACATCACATCAAACACTGTTAAATCTGGAGATACTTCCTGGATAACCTGCCATGTTTTCTCTTCCTCGCAATTTAAAATTGCTTCCACATCATTTTCTGTCTCAGCATTTCCCCAGCCTTTTTCACTTAAAAGCCCAAGACACTGTGCTTCATCTTTGCATGCAAGGAGCTGGTCGATTACAGAATCTGTAAGCAGTGATGCCTCCAACGCACGTATTCTGGCAACTGCATAGGTATATTCTAATTCATTCACATTCAATCCTCCCGGCTGCTTTATTTTATACAAACATTACTTTTTGCACCAAGTCAGACCATTCATCACGTTTGGATTCAAAGATTGCCCGTATGGTACAGTTCTCTTCAATCCCTCCGTATACCAGAATAAAACCGCCATCAATCTGCTTTGTTTCCGAAGCAAATGTCAGCTTTCCGCCTTTCGATGCTACGATTTTCTCTGTTTCTTCTACAAACGAAGCCGGAATTCTCTGCTTATCTTTTTCAGAAAAATAAATCTCACCATCACCTGACTGCACATATGTCTTCAACAGATTTGTAAGTAATTCGAAATACTCTGCATCTGAAAGATTCATTACTTTTTCATATGCCTTTTGAAGCACTTCGGAGATCATTTCCTGTTTTGCCTTCAAAATGGCCGTTTTTCTCTTCATGTCACAAGAGGAGACAATGCGTTCATGATAATTCTTCACTGCAGTTTTTGTTTTCTGATCCATTCGCTGCTGTGCTTCTTCTACTTCCGCTTTTACTCTTGCCTGTATTTCCTCTGCCTGTGCATTTGCTTGTGCGATTCTCTCTTCGGCTTGTGCGTTTGCATCTTCCAGGATCTGACTTTTCATCTTGTCTAATCCACTCATTTTCTTTACCTCGCTCTATTTCAATTCATCTTCATTCTCCGAATAACATTCTCCTGAAGTAACCCTTCAGCTTATACCGGAATTGCACTTACTGCGAGGATAGAAATCAAGAGTGCTAAAATTGCATATGTCTCAACCATCGCCGGGAAAAGCATTGCTTTACCAAACTGTTCCGGTTTCTTTGCCACGATTCCGATTGCTGCTGCAGCTGTTTTACCCTGAGATTTTCCTGAGATCAATCCAACAATACCAATTGGAAGACATGCTGCCAAAATCAAAAGACCTGTTGCCACAGATACTTCTTTGATACCTCCGCCAAGCAAACCAACCTTTGAAAGTGTAATAAATCCAACCAACAATCCGTAAATTCCCTGTGTACCTGGAAGCAGCTGCATAATCAATACTTTTGCAAATTTACTTGGGTCTTCTGATACAACCCCTGATGCTGCCTGACCTGCTACTCCAACACCTAAAGCAGAACCTGCTCCTGCCAATAATACAGCCAATGCTGCTCCAAGAAGTGCATATACAATACCTAATTTATCCATAACTTTTTATTCCTCCTTAACATCCGCATACTTTGTATTTTCTCTAAATGGATGGAATGCTCTTCCTCCACCTTCATAGAATTTTCCGAAAAATTCTACATACTGTAAACGATTTGTGTGCACATACGCGCCAAGTAAGTTGATCGCAATATTAAATACGTGTCCGATAATAAATACGATCACAAACAGGATTACTCCAAATACGCTTTTTCCTCCCATACTTCCCATCTGGTTTACAACCTGGGCAATAACACCTGTTGCAAGTCCCAGTGCCAGAAGTCTTGAATAAGATAACACGTCGCTTAACCATCCTGTCACATTGTACAGATCATACGCTCCTAATGCGATACGAAGTCCAAAATTTTTATTTGCTCTGCCTGACATCAACACAATACCCACCGCTCCGAGGATGGACGCCCATTTTGCAATTGCATTGACAACCGGCGGAAATGTAATCTGAACCTGTGCAATAGATGCAAAAATATCTGTCGGAATTAATAACAAAATCAATCCGATTAAGAAAACATACCACAATACTACGTCACATAAGAAATCTACATATTTTTTATCTCTGATACACATGTATCCTTTAATCCCTAATCCTGTAAATAAATGGATCAATCCAAATACCATAGAATAAATCAACAATTTCATTGGATTATTGAGTGGAACAAACCATAATGCTTTGATTCCCACTTCATGTCCGAAAAATGTTCTGGATACAACGTTGATCACGTCTCCGAAATATCCGCCAAACATGATTCCCCAGAATAATGTTGATAATCCGCACCAGAAAAATAACTGAATCGACTTCTTCATTCCCTCTGACATACGCGGGAATTTTAAAATCAATACACCGCAGGCAATAGAAACAATTGCTCCATATGCTGCATCTGATAACATCAATCCAAATAAAAATACATAAAATACTGACATAATCGCTGTCGGATCAATCTCACCTTTTTTCGGAAGTCCGAAAGATTCTAAAACGCCTTCCGCACTTGCTGAAAATTTATTATTTTTCAAAAGTACCGGCGGTTCTTCCTCTTCTTTTAACTCCTCCACATCGATTGCGCAGTCATATTTGCTTTCCAGAACCCGTTTCACCTTTTCTACATCCCGATGAGGGACATAACCGCTCAGCACAAAAGTATTTGCCGATTGTGGTATCTCTCCTAATACTTCGTACTTTTCCGCTCGTACACGATAATAATCTGCAAGCAGATAAATCTCTTCTCTTTGTTCTGCGAGCCTGATCACTTCCTGCTCGATTTGTGAAATCCGATTCTCTTTTTCTTTAATTGCCTGCTTTAACTCCTCCGTTTCCCCTGCCGGAGTCTTTGCGCTGCTCTGCGCTATTCTTGAAAATCCTCGACTTCGAAGTGCTTCTTCTATACTCTGTTCTTCTTGTTTTAAACAGATAACTGCAATACAGGTCATATCCTGTCCGGATGAAATCACATAAGCATCTGCCGCCTCAACTTCCGGCGCTGCATCTGCCAAAATCTCGTAAATTCCAGAAATATCAGCCAGTCCCGGAATACTTCCTAAAATCACAGAAGTTTTCTTTGTTCCTGTCGCATTCATCGGGATATCCAGACTCAGCCATGGGACAAGGCTCTCAATCCGATTCTCCAGCTTAAGGATCTCTGCTTTATTCTCTGCTTTTTCCTTATCCAATGCCTGAATCTGACTCACCACTTTAAGCAGTTCCTCTCGCTTTCGAATCACTTCTTCATGTACTTTTGCATCAACCAGCTTCTTGCCTTCTAAAGATGACAGCATCGATGTTTTTACCGGAGCATATTCATTCAATATCTCCAAAGCTCTGTCAGCAGAATTAGCAGCTTTTTCAAAACTGCTTCTGGCATTTGCAGTGTCCATCCGGCGGAAATCTTCGTCTTCGTCCAACACATGGTTAATCTCCATAACTCCCATGCTCTGAATCTTTTCCAGAATCGCTTTTCGGTCCTTCTTCAACGCGCAGATACTCATTCGCTGCATCTGCAATACCGCCATAACACAATCCCTCCTTTTTCATTACAGTTTACCTGCAAACTGTAATCCTTTTTACCTTCCCGCAACACGCAGCTTATGATACCAATTGTGCTATTACGAGGCTGACTGCTTCCTCTTCCTTTACGGAAGCAAGTTCTTTTAACGCTACAACTTCTTTCTCAATCTTTGACAGCGTCTCTGCTTGTACCCGTTCTCCTTCTTCTCTTGCATCTGTCATGGCTTTCTGCATCTTCTCTTCCATTACAGCTAATTGTTCTTCTTTCCATTGTTTCGCCTGTTTTTCTGCATCGTCCACGATCTGATTGCCTTTGACTTCAGCATCTCTTGTTATTGCATCTGCTTTTGCTTCTGTCTCCCGGATTACCTGAATGGTTTCTTCTACCATATTCTAGTCACCGCCTTTCCCTAAGGTACATATTTTCATCCTAGCACATCTCTTGTATAAAATCTATAAATTATTTAGATTTTTTCAAACTTTTTTATGAATAAATTGTTTGTTTTTTATCAATAATAGAAATAATTTAGTAAAATATGCACAACTTTTATTTATTATGCTCTTTTTATTCCATATTTATTCCATCTTATCTAAAAAATTTTTAGATTTTTAAAATAGAAAAAAATCCCTTTTAGCCAATACATCGTATCCGCTAAAAAGGATTTTTCTCTCTTTTTCTTTTATTTATTCCATTCCAAATGATGAAGATGTCCTTCCAAATTCATCCCCGCAAACTGATTTTGTCTCAATGCCTCATATAACATAATTGCAACTGAATTTCCAAGATTCAAAGAACGAATCTCTCCTACCATTGGAATTCTCACACAGTTCTCCTGATTTTCAACAAGAATCTCCTCCGGGATACCTGCGCTTTCCTTCCCAAACATAATATAACAATCTTCTTCATATGCTACATCAGTATATACTTTTTCAGCCTTTGTCGTTGCCATGTAAATCTTTGCTCCCGGGTTTTTATCAAGAAAATCCTGATAATCAATATAAGTTGTAACATCAAGATCTTTCCAATAATCCATTCCTGCACGACGCAATGCTTTCTCATCAAGACGGAATCCTAATGGTTCGATCAAATGCAGTCTTGTATTTGTTGCAACACAAGTACGTCCGATATTTCCTGTATTCGCCGGAATCTCAGGCTCCAATAATACAATATTTAACATATTTTTTCTCCACAACAGTTTTTTCTAAGCAAAATAATTATTTATTTTGTTCTGCTCGTAATTTTTCAATAAAATGCTCCAGTCTTTCCAATGCAGCCTTTAAATCTTCCAAAGAATATGCATAAGATATTCTCAGGAAACCTTCTCCACAGTCTCCAAATGCTGTTCCCGGAACAACTGCCACTTTTTCTTCGTATAACAGACGAGTTGCGAACTCTTCCGATGTCATATTGAACTCTTTGATACTTGGAAATACATAGAATGCACCAAATGGTTCAAAGCACTCCAATCCCATACGTTTGAATTCGTGCATCAAAAATCGTCTTCTTTGATTATATGCTTTTCGCATTTCTATTACTTGATCTCCACAGTGACGCAATCCTTCAATCGCTGCATACTGACTGTTTGTAGGTGCACACATAATTGCAAATTGATGTAGTTTGATCATCTGCTTCAAAATCACCTGCGGACCACAGCAATATCCAAGACGCCATCCTGTCATCGCAAACCCTTTTGAAAATCCATTGATCACAATTGTTCGCTCTCTCATTCCAGGCAAACTGGCGATAGAAACATGGTCACCTTTATAACTCAATTCCGAATAAATTTCATCTGAAATAACAAACAGATCATGTTCTTCCACAAACTTTGCAATTGGTTCCAAATCCTCTTTTGTCATAATTGACCCTGTAGGATTATTTGGAAATGGCATGACCAGAATCTTTGTCTTTTCTGTCACTTTATCTTTCAGATCATCTACTGTCAGTTTAAACTCATTTTCATGCTTTAATTCTACGATTACCGGAACACCATCCGCCATAATTGTACATGGCAGATATGATACATAACTAGGCTGCGGAAGCAATACTTCTTCTCCCGGATCAAGCATACAACGAAGTGCCAGATCAATAGCCTCACTTCCTCCGACAGTGATCAGTGTTTCTTTTTTCGGATCATAATTGACATGGATCGTACGTTCAAGATATTTGCAGATTTCTGTACGAAGCTCCATCAATCCTGCATTAGATGTATAAAATGTTCTTCCCTTTTCCAGAGAAAAAATTCCTTCTTCACGTATTCTCCATGGAGTGTCGAAATCCGGTTCTCCAACACCAAGGGAAATGACATCTTCCATTTCATTTGCCACATCAAAGAATCTTCGGATTCCTGATGGCTGTACTGATACAATCTTTTTTGATAATGGATTTCTCATTATGGTGTCACCACCATTCTGTCAGACCCTTTCTTAGGCAACATGATCGTACCATGGTCTTTGTATTTTTTCAAAATAAAATGAGTTGCTGTTCCAATAACCGGTTCAATCGGAGAAAGCTTCTCTGATACAAACAATGATACTTCCTGCAATGTTTTTCCTTCCAATGTAACAAGAAGATCATATGCACCGGAAATCAAATATACCGCATTCACTTCCGGATAATTGTAAATACGTTCCGCAATACGGTCGAATCCCTGATTTCTCTGTGGTGTAACACGCACTTCAATCAATGCTGTCACTTTTTCCACCCCGGTTTTATCCCAATTAATCATTGTATGATATCCGCAAATGATTTTTTCTTTTTCCATTTCTGCTACTTCATTTGCAATCTCTGCTTCTTCCATACCCATAAGAACTGCAAGTTCTCCAAGATCAATCCGGCTGTTTTTCTCTAAATTTCTCAAAATTTCATTTCTTAATTTCTGTTTTGTATCCATAATTTTTACCTTCCTCTAATTTCTGTTTTCTCCATAACATCAGTTCATCCGATGTTGGCCGATCCAGGTATCTGATTTCACTTCCGCTTGTGATCACCCTCGCATTCTCTGCGGTGGTACTCCCAAGCCTAACGGCTCGTGCGCCGTTCTTTTCTAAAATCTCGATCAGCTTTTCGCCTTGATCTGTGAAAAACAGAAGACTTCCTGTTGATGTCATCTTATATGGATTCAAATGATAATATTCACAAATTTCTACGGTTTCCTGTCGGATTTGTATCTTCTGCATATCAATCTGCAACCCTAGTCCTGCCACCTCAGCTGTATCCCATAAAGTTGCAAAGAGCCCACCGCTTCCTACATGCTGCACAGCGGATAAAATAATATTTTCCTCTTTCACTTCTTTTTCAACATTCTCCAATAGCTGAAGCTTGAGCATCTGTGACTCTAGTTCTTTGGTCTGACGTAAAAATGCCGGAACAAATCTTCCTTTTAGCTCTTTTTCCTGCTCGTCCAAAATACGCAGCGTACCTTCTAATCCCACAAAACCGCACATGACAATGTCTTGTTCCGGCTTGATATTCTCGATATTTCTAAGCATCCTCTTTTCAGCAAATCCCATTGTCTCCACACGCACAATTGCCTGTGTCACTGCCGGATTCACCTCTACCTGAACATTTGAAATTACAATATTCATCATGGTACACATTTCTTCCATTTCTTGTACCATGCCTGCCACCTTTTGCTCTCCGATACGCTCCGAGATCAAAATAAAAATCTGCACATCTATAGGTTTTGCCCCTCTGGATGCTAACTGATTGATTGCTGCTGCCAAAGAATAATTCCCTAGTTTTTTTGTATCACCTGATGTGGATGCCGCCGATTTTATAAGCACTTGTTCATCATCTACAGCATAGGCACTGCAACTTTCTGCCGCTGATATCTTTAATAAATTTTGTTCCTGCTTTTTATATAATTGTTTCATCACTGCACGATTCCATGCAGTTTGTGATAGTTTTCCTACTTTCATACTACTCCTTGATCATCCGGACTTCTATGTTCTTTGCACTCCTGATCAATAACCATAAATAATTTCCTGAATTGCTGCATTGATTGTTGCTAAATCCTGTGTTCCAATCGCTTGTTGCATTTTAGCTGTAGCATTGGCATCATCTGATGCTGTTCCCACAGAATAGGTCTCCGGCGACGATACATACTCACTATGATTCACAACTTCTCTGCTCACCTCTGTCCCATTCTCTGTCACAACCTTCCACAGCTGTGCAGAAATCTTCGGATGTGCTGCACTCACATAATTGATATATCCGATTGGGTCATCTGATGCAACATAATTTGTTCCTGTTGCCTGTTCACTTGAGAGTGTCTCACTGACATAAGTAACTGTTCTGTTCGGATCTCTTGTTTCTTTTCCATATATATTAAACGTTAAGCTACCCCCGCCAACAATTGCTTCAATATAAACAGGATATTCCTGATTATTTTTAAATACCAGATCCATCACATCATCTGCTATTGCCGCATCCATAGACGGCTCTGCATAAGATACAAGCATAGAATGTTGATGTCTTTCTACAATATCAAGTTCTGCATAAAGCAATGCCTGATACAATGTCGTAGACACCTGGCAGATTCCTCCACCCATTGTCTGTTCTACCGTATTCCCGGAAAAAGAAGCTGCTTTTGCATATCCATTCTCTTCTGTATATGGCCTCATTGCTTCATCTGCCGACTGCTCTTCACCAGGCTGCAACAAAATATCATTCAGGTGTTTTGCTCCGCTTTCTACGTTTTGTGCTCGCCCACTGTCATTCACATCATAATAAGTTGTAAAACTTCCCAATAAATCCGTCGCATCTTTCAATTCCTCTGCTGTAACTTTTGCCTTATCTTCATCTATCTTCGCTTGAATCGTAGCATTTTTTCCATCCCAAGATTTTAAAAGCTTCTTTATATTCTCGATTGTTTTATTTGTATTCAGAACTTCTCCGCTTTTTTCCTTCTCGATGCTTACATTTCCTAATGCATCCTGTGTCACACAGGCATTCTGTGGCTCATTAAGAGCTGATACCGCAGCTGTTTCCAACGCTTTTTTTGCTGTATTTTCATCTATTTTATATTGCAGTGGAATATCATGTGTCAATTTTCCACGTTTTGCATTTTTCATAATTTTATATGCTTTTAATGCATTTCCTCTTCTGCCATAGTCCACTGCCTGTTGTACAGAATCTTCCAGCTTACTCACTTGAAGTCCTAATGTATTTGCTTCGACATCAAATGCTCTGTCATCCGTCACTTTGAATGTAAAGGTCACATTATTTTCCTGGCTTATAACACCCTGCACTGTCTGAACAGCCTCATCTTTGGTCTGCCCGGACACATCGACTCCTCCAACTGTAATCCCTGATAATATTTTCCCATCATCATGACGATGTATATAGCTTTTCATAACGAGCTGTACCACCCCCATAATGATTAATATTAAGAGCAACACTATACCCAACAAATAAATATCTCTCTGGAGTCTTCGAATTCTTCTGCTTCTTCTCTTTCTTTTTTTCTGCTGCATCTTATACCCCTTGGTCTTATCTGGCATCCATATTCTTTACATAAGATATGGAATTATCATCGTTGCAACCATTGCTAATATTATTACAAGAATAACAATAGACACTGTTTTCTTAAATTTTTTATCATAAAAATTCATTTCGATACCCCTTTTTTTATTTCTTATTTTGAATTGGTTTTATTCTATACTTTTTGCTCATTTTTTGCAAGAACCTATATAGTTATCATTCACAGTACCTGTGAACAGTAACATGACCTGCAACCCTTATATAACCTCATATGTTGTGGCCTGATTTGTGAGCGGATTGCGGTTTTGATAATCAAACAAAATCAAATGTCCATCTATATTTTCCAAATGTGTCATCTTACGCAGCTGACGTTTATCATACTTTTCATACCCTTTCAAATATTGATGTTCTTCTGCCTCTGTATCGTAAAATGTCCGCTCCACCTCTTTACTTACTAAAGAGTCACCTGCAAATGCCGGACGATTTTTCATATTTTCCCTCAGATATAAATCCATAACTAACGTCTGACGAAATTGCTCTTCTGTTAATAAAGTCTCGTATTGTACTAATGCCACTTCTTTTATAAACGCATATAATATTTCATATCGTGCGACACGATTGTGATTCACCCCATAATATCCATGTTCTTCATAATAGTTACTCATTTCTTCAAACATCACAAACGCATCTCCAAAGACTTGTTCAAGCAATTCCATAGTATGTTCAAATTGTCTGCTGTTATAATACACCTCTACCATCTCTTCCAGTCCTTTGAGGCAAATCACATCCGAATATGGAAGCCATTTTGTCGACAGCACTTCATACGGCGGTCTGTTCTGATACAACAACTCATAGTCTTTTGTTTTTTCTTCCATGTATGAGCCTTTTAAAACTTTAAGAAAGCCAAGCTGCAGCTGTTCCGGTCTCAATGCATATACGTCACAGAATGACTTATGGAAACTATTGTAATCTTCAAAAGGAAGACCCGCGATCAAATCTAAATGCTGATGAATATTTTTCGCAGCATGCACACGATTCACCACTTCTGTCACCTGCGAAAATTTCATTGTACGATGAATTTCCTTAATCGTCTGTTCATTTGTTGACTGCACACCAATTTCCAATTGGATCAACCCAGGTCGCATAGTGCTGATTAAATTTAATTCTTCTTCATTTAATAAATCTGCCGCCACCTCAAAATGGAAATTTGTTTTCCCTTTATCATGTTCTTTTATATAAGACCAGATTTCCATAGAATGTGAATGTTTACAATTGAATGTACGGTCTACAAACTTCACCTGCGGAATCTCATGATCTATAAAAAACTGTAATTCTTTTTTTACCAGCTCTAAGTCTCTAAAACGAAGACATTTATCAATAGAAGAGAGACAATAACTACATGAAAACGGACATCCCCTGCTTGATTCATAATAAATGATCTTATTCTTAAAAACATCTAAATCTTCATATACAAATGGCACTTTACTTAAATCCATCACACTTCGATCTGCAGTTTCTATGATTTCTTCCCCATCTCGGAAAGTTATCCCCACGATTTCTTTCAATCGTTGGACTTTTTCACATTGTTCCAGACTTTTCCCACTGTTGTTGTAATAAAACTCTGCCAATTCTAAAAATGTCTCTTCTCCTTCTCCTCGCATAATGCCATATACCTGTGGAAATTGTTCCAACATATGAGACGCATGATATGAAACCTCAGGTCCACCAAGCCAGATATCTGTCTGTGGCATAATCTTCCCTAGTTCTGCGACCAGTTGTTCTACATATTCAATATTCCACAAATAGCAGGAAAAGCAAAGCACTTCCGGTTTTCTTTTATACAGATCCATCAATATCTGATCCAATGGCTGGTTGATCGTATATTCCGCAATTCCTATCTCTTCTTTATATTTCTCACATTTTCCTGCCGCATAAGCTCTCAGACTGTATACTGCTAAATTGGAGTGAATGTATTTTGCATTGATTGCAGTCAATAAAATATTCATCTATATGCTCCCTTTTTTCTAATATGTCACTTTTATATTAAATAACCCGATACTTTTTTCATTTCATTATAAACGCTTCCCCCTCTATTTTCAATTATTCTTCTTAGGCATCTTGACTTTTTCTTAAAAACCATGTAAACTTAAGACTCGTGCAGCCGGGGTGTTAGCGGTACCTTGTACCTGCAATCCGCTATAGCAGGGGTGATATTACGCAGAGGGTGCTGATTTGCAAAGCTGCCCTTGGAAAGTGGCGTTGAAAATCCGGGTCTCACACGACGGGAACCTGTGAACCGTGTCAGGTCGGGAACGAAGCAGCACTAAGCAGGACCTTCCGGGTGTTGTGAGGGTGCCTGGATCGAGTCAACTACCAAGGTAACGTTTGTGGAGATGTATTCGAAGCGTAATGCACGTAAAGTAAGAAATTCAAGACACTGAAAAGGAGAATCCTCACAGTGTCTTTTTTTTATCTATATTTAACTGATTGTTCTATACTCTCTTATCTAGTCCTCTTTTTTCAGCGTTTTTTCGTATTTTATTTTCTTCTGCTTCTCCCTGAGTTCTTTAAAAAACTGTTTCATCATCGCACTGCATTCTTCACCCAGTACACCTGTCGTAAGCTCAACCTGATGATTAAATTCCTGCATATCAAGCAGATTTAAAATAGAGCCTGCACACCCGGCCTTTGGATTCATACACCCGACAACAACCCGCTTTGTCCGCGCCTGTACAATCGCGCCCGCACACATCTGACAAGGTTCCAAGGTAACATATAATGTACACTCTTCCAATCGCCAGTCATTTATTTTTTTACTCGCTTTTTTTATCGCAGCAATCTCCGCATGTGCCAATGGATTTTTGTCTGTTGTTCTTCGATTATAACCTCGTCCAATAATCTTTCCTTCGTATACGATCACACATCCTATCGGAACCTCCTCCAGCGCATAAGCCTTCTTCGCCTGCCGAATCGCCTCTCTCATATATTTTTCATCCAACTTTTGGTTCATCTCATCCATGAATATTTCTAATCCTTTCATGTATTTTCAGTTCTTTTCTTATTATTACAAGAATACATTATCTTAGAGGTTTTGAACAGCATTTCCTCAATTCTTATTTTATTAATCTATTGGAGGTACTCTATGAATCCAGGTATTTATTATCTTTATGAATATAAAAATAATCACTGTATGCGCAACACCGGATTTTTAAAACTCACAAAGAAGCCAGATTGCTGGCTTCTTCAGATTCAAGCCAGAAATATTCCCGTCACGAATCAGCACCTTGTCCCTCTCTGCGCTATTTTAACCGAACAAGAGCATAACATTTCCAAAAAAATAAGTGAGCTTCCATGCAATTCTCATATCATTTCTGCTCAACTTACACTACCGGATTCTGCCATCAATTCAATTTCATCCATGGAGAATCTGCATGGTTTTTTAATTCCACTGCCTGATGAAAGCTTTCTTACCGCTACAGAATCTCATTTTCATCTGGATATCAATGAAATTTTTTCGACAACTGTGCAATCCGAAACTCCTGATCCAGCTCCAGATCTTTCAGCTTCCGAATACAACGATAATGATAATTTATTCGAAGCCAGTGATACAACAAACTTATTATCTCCTTCTAAAACCATACAGAAAATTCATCATTCAGATTTGAAAATTCTTCCTAAAAAATGTTGGAATCTTGCAAACAACAGTTTTCTTCTGCATGGATATCATAATTATCATCATCTTCTCCTTATCGAAGAAAATGGTCATTATCAGCTCGGAGTGCCCGGAGTATATGATATTCGAGAAGCCCGAGCCGCAGAAATTTTTGGTTTTCCGGAATTTATCAACTCCTATAACGATCAATTAGAACTTTCTCCTGATGAATGTAATACACAGGAAAATTTTGGATACTGGTGTCATTACATTTATTAGAAAATATTTTCTAAATTTTCTTTACATTATAAATGGGGAGCATATCCGTCTATTGTAGCTCCCCATTTCATCTTAGTCTAAATAAATTGGTGGTTCATAATCTTTGCCAAGCTCTGATTTCATCCGCTCCTGGTATCCAAGGTATGCCCATTCTGTCATATCATCCCAACGATGCTTCGCACGATCATATACCTGCACATATCCGATCTTATTCGGATGCATTCTCACACTATTTGATAAATACTCGTGTCCTGTATATGGATTCAACTCTCCTATCGTCAAATCTTCTTCAATTTCGTTTCTCTTCACAAAACGTTTAGGTTCTTCCTCCGGCTCAATCGTTGCCTTCTCCCATTCCGAAGTAAATCTCGCCCTCTCATATGCACTCTGCACAATCTGTGGCTCCCAGATAGTTGTCTTGTGATCATCATAATTTTCTGTTTCGTCCTGCGGTATCTCCTCCGCATCCTCCAGAGTCAATTCCTCTGATTCATCCCAAGGCTCTTCATCTTCAAGTAAAATTTCTTCTTCCGAATCATCATCTACTTCTTCAAATTCTGCTTCCTCTGTTTCTAATTCTTCCGCTTCCTCTGGTTCTGGTTCTTCTGATTCCGGTTCTTCAACTGTCATTTCTTCTGCATCTTTATTTTTCAGTCCTGCATTATTTGCATATTGAACTGCAAGTTCCTCTGACGCGGTTTCCTCTATTTCCAGCTCCTCTGGAAATATACTCAACTTAAACGGACACCCCAAAATAGCTGCAATCAATCTCATGTCTTGTTCCTGAAAGTTATCTCTACTCAAACGCTGGGTCAGATTCTGACGTGACATTGCTTTCCCAGTTCGTTCCTCGATCATCTCAGCCAGTTGTTTGATCGTCATGTTTTTTCTGCTTAACATAATTTTAACTTGTTCGCCAAACGTTAAATCTCCCATAAGAAACCCTCCTTACATCTACCCCTTATTCTAACAAAAGCACATTCCATCGTCAATGCAGAACCCCTCCCTAAAAAATTTCTTTCCTACTATATTAAAAAAGGAACCGAATTACTCGCTGTCATTTACAAGTAATTCCTGTCCCTTTTAGAAAGAAGATAGATTTTTCTGCTGCCTTTCACAGACGCTCTGCACAACAGCAGAATCTTTTATATTAAATTCTAAAGTTGAAATCTGCATAAGCAGAACATCCATGTTCATGAACATCCAAACCATCAATTTCTTCTTCTTTAGATACTCTCAAACCGATTGTTTTATCAATAATTGTAAAAATAATGATTGCTAATACAAATACGTATGCTGCTGTTGCTGCAACACCAAGCAACTGAGTTCCAAATGTGTAATCCGGTGAAAATACACCTGTTAAAATTGTTCCTGTCGCACCACATACACCATGTACACTGATTGCTCCGACCGGATCATCAATTTTTGCCACCTTATCAAAGAACTCTACTGAAAATACAACCAATACACCTGCTATTGCTCCGATGATGATTGCTGACCAGTTACTTACTGCATCACAACCTGCTGTAATTGCTACCAGACCTGCCAGAGAACCATTAAATGTCATTGAAACATCAGGTTTTCCATAACGAACCCATGTTACGATCAATGCCATCAATGTAGCGGCTGCGGCTGCAAGGTTTGTTGTCATTGCAATGTCACCTAAGTTCGTTGTTGCTGCTGTTGTAGATCCACAGTTAAATCCAAACCAGCAGAACCATAAAATAAATACTCCCAACGCTGCAATTGCAAGATTGTGACCAGGAATAGCTCTTACTTTTCCTTCTTTGTTATATTTTCCAATACGAGATCCAAGGATTTTAGCTCCTACCAAAGCACAGATACCACCTACCATATGTACTGCTGTAGATCCTGCAAAATCATGGAATCCGAGTTCTGATAACCAGCCTCCGCCCCAGATCCAGTGTCCTGTAATCGGATAAATAAAAATACTGATTGCTGCACTGTATGCCAGGTATGCTGCAAATTTTGTTCTCTCAGCCATAGATCCTGAAACAATGGTTGCTGCTGTTGCACAAAATACTGTGTGGAAAATAATAAACACGCCTGCCGGAAGTCCATTGATCATCCCATCTGCATCTGCCAGTGACGTCGGATCAAAAAATCCTTTGATTCCTACAATACCATTCCAATCTGTACCATGCATCAAAGCAAAGCCAAATATAAAGAAGAAAATACTTCCAAGTACAAAGTCCATCATATTCTTCATCAAAATATTTCCTGTATTTTTTGCTCTTGTAAAACCTGCCTCACACATAGCAAATCCTGCCTGCATGAAATAAACCAATATAGCTCCTAACATTGTCCACATAACATTTATCAATAATGCTGTTGCGTCTATGCTATCCATTCCGCCTGCAATTAAATCTGTCAATCCCATATCTACATCCTCCTTCTCATTTCTTTAGAGACTGTCTTTTAACTATCTCATTCAATATTTCAAAAGAAAGAGGACACCTGTAAGAACATTTTTATGTATCTTACAACTATCCTCTTTGATAACAATCTATATCTTTTTTTATTTTCATGGTTTGCACCGAATTATAATGCATTCGATCCACGTTCTCCTGTTCGGATTCGAACTGCATCCTGTACTTCGTATACAAAGATTTTTCCATCTCCATAAGTACCAGTCTGAATTTCATCTACAACTCTTTTAATAATTTTTTCTGCTGTATCTGGTTCAACAATTGTCTCTACTTTTACTTTTGGTAAAAGATTCACACTATATTCTGCACCTCGATAAATCTTTTTATGTCCCTTCTGATTACCATATCCCATGATATTTGTTATCATAAGACCATTTGCCTGACAATCATCCAGGATTCCCTTCAAATCCTCTAATTTTTCTGGCTGAATTACAATTTCAAGTTTCTTCATATTCTCAACCTCCTTCTATTATCGAAAAATTGCTTTCGCAATTTTTTCTCGTTAAACAGGGTCGCATGCATGACAACTACAAAACAAAAGAGGCGCTTTTCCGTAATGGAAAAACGCCTTTGTTTTTGTTGAGTCTTATTATACTCACCTCTGTCAGAATGTCAATTAAATATTCAAATTTTTTATACTTTTGTGACTATTCATGAATTTCATTTAAATTTCCAGATTATTTTCCGTCTTTTTGCTGTTCCAAATATTCTTCAAGCGTAATGCCCTGTTCCATAATTTCTTTTGCCGCTGTTTTACCGACATAACGGAAATGCCATGGTTCATAAACAATTCCTGTTACATCTGACTTATCAGTAGGATAACGCAAAATATAACCATAATTTGCACAGTTTGCTTTCAGCCACTTTGCTTCATCTGTATTTTCTTGTTCATCATCTAACTCCTGATAAGTTGGTGATGTAATATCCATTGCCAATCCGGTAGCATGTTCACTTGTCCCCGGCACTGCTACAGACTGTTTTGTTTCATCATAGGCCTCTAGTGGTGTTTTTCCCTGATAAATCCAGTTTAGCATTGTATCATTAAACACGCCTTTTTGTGTCTCATAGTCACGATATGCAGATATAATATTCAAACTCAACCCTGCATCCGCAGCATCCTGAAACATCTTCTTTGTATCATCCGCAATACGACTATCTACAGAATACTCATCTGTTATTTTTGTCAGACTCGGTGCATATGATGTATCTAGCGGACTCTCGCTATTAATCAGAACAAGACTCCAGTCATCATCGTTTGAAGCTAATTTTTCCGCATTTTCCTTCGCGATTGCCTCTGATGACGGCTGCACCTTAGCCTTTTCAGCTTCTGCCTGCAACTGTTCATTTTCTTTTTTCAGCTTATCCTCTGTAGTTTTAAATTCTTCTCTTACTTCTTTGATTCTTGCTCTTCCACTCAATCCCATAAGAAGCATTCCTATCAATGCTCCAAAGATGATTCCAACGCAAAGTATTTTAATCAGACGATATTTCATCGCTTTTTTCTTCATCTGTTTATATCTCCCATCTTACTTTTTACATCTACTGCATATATCGCACTTCAAATGTCTCAATTGTAATTGCTTTATTAAATAAGTTTCCCTGAACATAATCGCATCCCAATTCTTGCATTACATTCAACTGATCCTGTGTTTCTACTCCGCAGGCATAAACAGATGCACCCAGTCGACGGCAAATATCAATCACTGCTTTTGCCACTATTCTGCTTTTACTGTTTCCTACAATATTAGAAGTAATTCCTTTATCTAGTTTTAGACCATCAAACTCCATAATAGACAAAATAGAAAAACTTGAATCTTTTGCCCCGAAATCATCCAAAAGGACTCTCACATTCGCTTTTCGAATTTTATTACTTGTCTCAGCAAGCATCTCTGGATTCATCTCCTGATTTGTTTCCGATACTTCCACTTGCAAATACTCGCTTGACACATGATATTTTTCAATTATCTTCAGGATCTTATCTCCAACACTCTCATATCGCAAAGTTGCTCCTGAGAAATTGACAGAAATCGGCAACATCATCCGATCTTCATTCTCCCATCTGCGAAGTGTCTTACACACTTCTTCAAACACATACAAATCCAGATAATGCGAAAGCTTTGTTTCCTCCAAAAGTGTCAGGTAACGCCCCGGATCCACAATTCCCAAATCTTTGTGATGATATCTCACAACTGCTTCGGCTCCGACAACCTCTTCTGATTCCGCCTCCAGCACTGGTTTTAAACATACAATAAAATTACCCTGCTCAATATCATCTAACAAATCCTGCTTAATAATCGGTTCATGATGACCTTTTTTCAGATTTTTATAATATTTACGTTTTTCTTTACGCATCATATTCCCTGCATCCATAACAAGATTATCTATATTGATATCCAGTTTTTCCCAGGCATATCCCATCGTAACCAGTCCTAGACTGATATTGTCTAATTTGTCTCTGCTGCTGTGGATACGATTCATGAATCCTTCATATGAAATATTCTCCGCAAGAATCAGGTATTCATCTCCTGTCATACGATAAACCATAAATCCTTTAAAAAACTCTTCCAGTACTTCTCCTACTCGGATAACAACCTCGTCTCCATATTCCCTTCCAAACTCTTTATTAAAATTCTTCAGGCCATTTACATCGACAGAAACCGCACCCAAGGATTTTAACGCTTCTTGATTCACTTCTGAAAGATATCCCACAAAGCTATTCCTGTTCAGCAAGCCTGTCAGGTCATCATGGTAACTTAAATATTCCTGCTGTCTTTGTAATTTCTGTAAAACTGTTGTCTGTGAAATATACGGAAGCAACGAACGCAATAAAGAAAGATCGCACCCTCCTCTGTGAACATTCACAACTGCCAGTATTGCCTTCTGATTTTCACCCATCGGATAAAATACACTGTAGCTGTCTTCTGTGGTATCTGTAACTTCCTCTCTCAGCCATTTTGGAAACTGATCTGGGGATAACATTTTGATTCGGTCTCTCTGCCACGGAATATTCTCCGCACACCACTCGTAGACCATTGTAATTTCTTCATCATCCCGTTCAATGTAATATGCATATTCTGAATCATAGTAATCACGTACTGTTCTCAAAGCATCATTCATCAGCTCTACCATCGAACGTAATTTATCTTTTTCACTCATTGTAATTCTCCCTAATATCAATTCAGCTAAAGTATATTTTAGTATAATAACGTGAAAAAAGCAACACTACGCACTCCTATGTGTTACATTTCTGTTACTTTTTTACAAATATTTTTAACAACAAAAAAAGAACCATACAATTCCGACATAAAAAGTCTTTTTGTACAGTTCTTTTATGATTATCCACAATATTTACACATTCCAATGCTTTCCATGTGATACTTTCAAACGGTTCATCGCCCTGGCAAGAGAAGCCTGCGTATGATAGTATTCCTGAATACTCTGTTTCTGACGCAGCTGCTCCTGTGCACGTTCTTTTTGTTCCTGTGCATGACGGATATCAATCTCTTCCGGACGCTCTGCTGTCTGCACAAGCACGGTTACACGGTTATTAACAATCTCCATAAAACCACTTCCGACAGCTACCTCACGCCAATCCCCCGGCTCAATTTCCATGCGGGCAACTCCGACATTTACTGCGATCACCATATTCTCATGGTTTGGCAAAATTCCTATTGTACCGCCATCATAAGCCGGTACAACGATTTGCCTGCAGCGTCCTTCGTAAAACACACGGTCACTTGCAATTATTTTCAGACCAAATGTTTCCATATGCGCACTCCTTTACTCTTCTGAGCTCATTGTCTTCGCTTTCTCAATAACATCGTCAATTGTTCCGACATTAAAGAATGCATTTTCCGGATATTGATCCATATCTCCATCAATAATAGCTTTAAATCCACGGATTGTCTCATTTAAAGGCACATATTTTCCATGAATTCCTGTAAATGTTTCTGCAACGGAGAATGGCTGTGACAAGAATTTCTGAATCTTTCTTGCACGCATAACTGTTGCCTTATCTTCATCAGAAAGCTCTTCCATACCAAGAATTGCGATGATATCCTGCAACTCTTTATATTTCTGCAAAATTGCTTTTACCTGATTGGCAATTCTATAATGCTCCTCACCTACAATATCCGCTTCCAAAATACGTGAACTTGATTCCAGTGGGTCTACCGCCGGATAAATTCCCTGTTCTACAACTTTACGTGAAAGTACAGTTGTTGCATCCAAATGGGCAAATGTTGTTGCAGGAGCCGGGTCAGTCAAATCATCTGCAGGTACATATACTGCCTGTACAGATGTAATTGATCCATTCTTTGTAGATGCAATACGTTCCTGTAACTCACCCATTTCTGTTGCAAGTGTAGGCTGATAACCTACGGCTGAAGGCATACGTCCAAGCAATGCGGATACCTCTGAACCAGCCTGTGTAAAACGGAAAATGTTATCGATGAATAACAGCACATTCTGATGTTCCTCATCTCTGAAATATTCAGCCATTGTCAGTCCTGTCTCTGCCACACGCATACGTGCTCCAGGTGGCTCGTTCATCTGACCGAATACCAATGCTGTCTTCTCCAGAACTCCTGAAGCTTTCATCTCTGTCCAAAGGTCATTACCTTCACGGGAACGCTCTCCTACACCGGTAAAAATAGAATATCCACCATGCTCTGTTGCAACGTTATGGATCAATTCCTGAATCAATACAGTCTTACCTACACCGGCACCACCGAACAAACCAATCTTACCACCTTTTGCATATGGAGCAAGAAGGTCAATAACTTTAATACCTGTTTCCAGAATCTCTACTACCGGACTCTGTTCTTCAAATGTCGGAGGATCGCGATGGATAACCCATTTCTGAGCATCGTCTTCGATTTTGTCTCCGTTATCAATCGTTTCACCAAGCACATTGAACAAACGTCCAAGTGTCTGATCTCCAACAGGAACGCGGATACCTGCTCCTGTTGCAGTTACTTCCATATCTTTATGAAGTCCTTCACTTGCAGCCAGCATCAGGCAGCGCACTTCATTGTTTCCAAGATGCTGTGCAACTTCCATAACGCAGACTTTACCATTATTTTCTACCTCCAAAGCATCTTTGATGCTAGGAAGATTTCCATCTTCAAATAATACGTCAACGACAGGTCCCATAACCTGTACAATTCGTCCTTTATTCATATGCTATTCTCACTTCCTTTTCCGCTTCTGCGCATTTGCGCCACTGCAGACCTCAGTAATTTCCTGAGTGATTGCAGCCTGTCTGGCTCTGTTATATTCAATAGAAAGTTCTCTGATAATATCCTGTGCACTGTCTGTTGCTGTCTGCATCGCAGTCATTCGAGCATTATGCTCACTTGCATATGCCTCAACCAGACAACCATAAATCATACCTACAATATAGTTTGGTATAATAATGTCCATCACTGCCTGTGCAGATGGATACAATGCAATCGCTTCACGATACACGTTAAGCGGCATCTTCATCTCGTTGAATGAGCTTCTCTCCAGCGGAAGCAGACGAACCTTCTCTACTTCAGACTGAATTGAATTTTCCATTCGTGTATATACAATATATACTTCGTCCAGCTCTCCATTTTCAAACTGTTCAAGAAGAGTTGCGGCAATATCTCTTGCCCGGTGCATCGTTGGTTTCTGTACAGTGTACTGGAAATTTGTGTCAATCTTTACTCCACTTTTAGCAAAATAATGTCTTCCCAGCTCACCTACAACAAATAATTTGTGCTCTCCCGGACCTGCAAGTATCTCTTCTTCTGCCTTCACCACATTGTGATTGTAGGCTCCTGCCAGACCTTTATCCGCAGTTACTACGATTGATGCGATCTTACGCTTCTCTGGCGGAATCTCTTCTCGAAGATCAAAAAACCGTTGCTTCTCCATCTCCGGTACATGTCGGAGAATTCGTGAAATTTCTCCCTGCAAGCCATAGAAATACGGCTCTGTGTCAGCCAGTTTTTTCTTTGCCTGACGCATCTTTGTCGAAGAAATCATATACATGGCATTTGTAATCTTCATCGTGTCTTTTACACTATTAATACGAGTCTGTATTTCTCTGATATTTGCCATCTTAACACCTGCTCTTCTTAAATTCCTTTGCAGTCTCTACAATCTTCTCTGCCAGTTCATCGGACAATACCTTTGTCTCTTCAATTTCTTTGCCGATTTCAGGATGTTCTGTTGCAAAATACTGCAACATATCGTGCTGGAATTCTTTAATTTTTGCTTTTTCAACTCCAAGCATCACTTTATTTCTTGCAGTACATAATGTAATAACTTTTTCTGCCAATCCCATCGGTGCTCCTAATGGCTGCTTCAAAAGTTCCATCAAACCGCTACCATATTCCAGCTGTTCTTTTGTTGCAGCATCCAAATCTGAACTGAACTGCGTAAATACTTCCATCTCACGATACTGGGCAAGATCGATACGAAGACTTCCTGCTGCCTTCTTCATTGCTTTTGTCTGTGCATCTCCACCTACACGGGATACAGACAAACCAACGTTAACCGCCGGACGCATACCAGATGCAAACAAATCACTTTCAAGGAAAATCTGTCCGTCTGTAATAGAAATTACGTTTGTAGGGATGTATGCAGACACATCACCAGCCTGTGTTTCAATAATTGGAAGTGCTGTAATAGAACCTCCGCCAAGTGCATCACTCAAACGGCTGGAACGCTCCAACAGTCTTGAATGCAGATAAAATACGTCTCCAGGATATGCTTCACGTCCAGGCGAACGTCCAAGTAACAATGATAATGCACGGTAAGCAACGGCATGTTTTGAAAGATCATCGTATATGATTAATACATCTTTTCCTTTGTGCATATAATATTCAGCCATAGCAGTTCCTGCATATGGAGAAATATATTGAAGTGGTGCACAATCACTCGCTGTTGAAGCAACAACGATTGTGTAATCCATCGCACCTGCTTCTTTAAATGTATTTACTACCTTAGCAACTGTAGATGCTTTCTGACCAATTGCAACATAGATACAGATTACATCTTTTCCCTTCTGGTTCAAAATTGTATCGGTAGCAATTGAAGTTTTACCAGTCTGACGGTCTCCAATGATCAACTCACGCTGTCCACGTCCAATTGGGAACATAGAATCGATTGACAGAATACCTGTCTCCATTGGTACACTTACCGATTTACGGTCAATAATACCAGGTGCTTCATTTTCGATTGGACGATAACCGTCTGCTTCAATCTCACCTGCTCCGTCAATTGGCTCGCCGAGTGCATTGACAACTCGTCCGATAAATTTATCTCCGACCGGAACACCGGCCTTTTTCCCTGTTCGAGCAACTTTTGTTCCTTCTTTGATCTCTGTGTCATGGCCAAACAAGATACATCCGATAGCATCTTTCTGGATATCCTGAACCATTCCCTTCAGACCATTTTCAAAGGTAAGAATTTCCCCGTACATGGCGTGATCAATCCCGTAAATGGTTGCGATTCCGTCACCGACTGTAATTACAGTACCGACTTCGCTGTCCTTACTGATCTGATCAAAATTCTCTATTTCATTTTTCAGAATAGAAATGATTTCTTCTGAATTGATTGAACTCACCTTGTTCACCTCCAGGTCAATTTTTGTTCTAATCGTGTCAGTCTTCCTTTCAGACTCCAGTCATACTCATCATTTTCAACATGAAGAATAAATCCACCAAGAAGAGACGTATCTTCTACAATTTGAATCTTCACATCTGCTTTCTGATATTTGTCACAAAGGAATACCTTCATCTTATCGAGCTGTTCCTCACTTGGAGGCTCTACACAGGTCAATACTGCCGTCAGAATATGAGCCTGTTCATCGCAATATTCATCATACGCGTCAAATATCTCATTAATCAGATTGACACGCTGATTTTTACATACGACTTTCAGGAAATTCTTCATACTCTCCGGAAACACCTGATCGATGACGCTCATTTTTATTTTTGCAGAAATCGTTGGATTGATAAATACTTCTCTCAACTGTGGTACTTCTGCAAATGTTTCTTTTGTTTTCTCTATATCTGTTTTTGGAACGTTAAGCTCATACAACACTCGCGCATAATGTCCTGACATTGATGAGCGGTACATCCGTTTAATCGATGTCTGTGTTTCCATGAGCTTCACCTACTCCTTCCAGAAACTGATCATAAATTCCTTTGTTTCCTTGATTCTCTGTCTTTTCATCAACAATCTTCTTAGCTGCCTGCATTGCAAGTCCCGCAATTTCTGACTGCAATGTATTCATTGTCTGCTGACGTTCAACCTCGATTGTATTCTTCGCATTTTCCAGCATAATTCCTGCTTTTTCATTTGCCTCTGATAAAATACGATTGTATTCTTTCTTAGCTTCTGCATGTGCTTTATCAACAATCTGGCTGGATTGTTCTTTTGCTCCGCTCAGGGCTTTCTCATAATCTGCCTTTAACTGCTTTGCTTCATTCTGTGTATCTGTTGCATTCTGAAGTCCATCAGCAATCATTTTTTCACGTTTTTCCATAATGCCCATAACCGGTTTAAATAAGAACTTTTTCAGTAAAAGATAAAAAATCACAAGGTTTATAATGGTATAGATAAGGCTTGCATTAAACTGTATCACCTTTTACACCTGCCTTTCTTCTTTACTCGTCTTGCTAAACAACTTCTTATTTCAGCATTAAGATAATTAACAGACCAATAATGAAACCATAAATAGCAGTTGCCTCTGCAAGTGCACAACCAAGGATTAAGTTCTTACTGATTTTGCTTTCTGCTTCTGGCTGTCTTGCGATAGCATCAACAGCTTTTGCTGTTGCAATACCAATACCAACTCCTGCTCCTAAACCTGCTAATACTGCGATACCTGCTCCAATTGCAATAATTGTTCCCATAATTCTAATCTCCTTTTTCTTTTTTCACCAAATGATTGTAATTTTATTATTCTTTGCACAACTCTCTGTGAATCTAATAAGTTATTCCTGTTCTTCGTTCATAAACAATGCTGTCAGGAACACAAATACATAAGCCTGTAATAATCCATCGAATATATCAAAATAAAAACTAAATGGGATAGGAGCCAAAACCGGAACTACTGTCTTCAAAAGTTCCATAATAACAAATGCTCCCAACACATTACCAAATAATCGCATACAAAGCGACAGCGGTCTGATTACAATTTCCAAAATCATAATCGGTGCTACAAATGGTACTGGTTCAGCAAAATGCTTCACCCAATGCTTCACTCCATTTTTATGAATTCCTGAATACTCAATAAGAATCATACTCATAATTGCTATGGCTGCTGTAACATTCAAATCTTTTGTCGGCGGCTTAAACCCAAAAAGACCTATAATGTTTGAAATTCCAATATAAATCAGAACAGTCAATAAGTATGGAATATATTTTCTGTTTTCCTTACCCATGACATCTTCGAAGAAATTCTGACCCGTGCTAATAGCGGATTCTAATAACAACTGCCCTTTCCCCGGATTCTCAACTTTGAGATTTCTCACAAAGATGATACACAAGGCGACTATCACTGCCATGATAATCCATGTGACGACTACCGATTCCTTAATATCCAGCAACCCATTCAAGAATGGAATCTTTATGACCGTCTCACACTGCAGTTCTTCCAGCAACCTGTCTGTCAAATTGCCCGTATCGCTCCCTCCCTTTCTTTATCAAATTGTTATTTACGATAAGGTTCCATTTAATAAGAAGAAACTCCTCATTTTAGGTACAAAAAAAGAACTTCTTTCACAGAAGAACTTTTGCCTTATCGCACCTTTTAAGATTGTATCTCTCAAAAGCTATTGTAAATATACTCCCACAAAATTCTTTTGTCAATCTTTTGTTATTGCTGTTTTTACTTCTACTTTTTATCATTTTTTCATGGAATTTTTATTCAAAATTCCTTTTATTTTTATTGATTTATTTCTCTTTTTCATGCATTTTTTCTTCCATTTTTTTTGTACGGAAACACATTTCCAAATTTGTCGTCACGTATTTATTCTATTTACCACGAAAAAAATGTGAATTTTTGTGAAATTTGCACACTGCTTTCTTTATTCATATATATTTCATCCATTTACTTTTATCATTTTTTAACGCATATAAATACTTTCACTCACATTCTCCCCAATAGATTGTAGGACTGTTTCTGTTATTACTGTGAATTTTTTGCTATTTAGTTCATTAAGTTGGATAAGCGTCCCTGAGAAAAATATTGGATATG
>OFCQ01000125.1_pt1 | contig 52065 bp, 44 predicted proteins | sample 1520861 | NCBI WGS metagenome assembly OFCQ01 (sample SAMEA2699036, study PRJEB24076) | metagenome | biome: Human gut stool | place: Spain | collected 2012-11-21 | reverse complement strand
GGAAACCGGATGCCGTAGCGGTAAAAATTATAAATACTAGACATGCGGAATGCTGTAATGAAATTTCAGCCATTAGAATCTGGTTTCGAAATCAGTGCATGTATTACTCTAGATATAGCTATATGTTTGCAGCCTATGAGTCTTAAATAATATATTAATATGTTTGGTTTGACGGCATCATCAGGTTCAATCGGTATCTTTTTTGAATTCTCAGTGGATATGGAAATGCAGTACTTCTGCAACATTTTATATGAATAATTGAAGAGATATTATTATTTGGGGATTTTTGAGGTGCTACTTATGGAAAGCAAAGATTTACAAAAAGAAAAGAAAATAGTGTTTAGTGAAGAAATCGACAGTAAAATATCTGGATTTTCTTTAGTCCTTGCATTTTTATCAATTGGTATATTCCTACTTGTTTTTCCTGATTACTTTGGAAATACTCTTGCCTCTAGAATAATCCGATGGATATTTATTTGTATGGGTATACTCGGATTTGCTGTTGAATTTTCAAAATCGAAGCATACTGCAATCAAAGGATTTGACGATTTCATTCTAGGATGTGTTTTGATCGCTCTTTGGGTTTTACTGTTCCTTTGGGCTAATATATGGTGGGTAAATATTATAAGTTTCTTCATATTATTCATAGGAACTTATGGCCTATATCAAGGAGTTATGAAGATAATATATTCAGCCTCAATAGTAATTAAAGGAAAGCAGGAAAGTAAACGGGAGGTTTCTAGCAATATTATACTTTTCTTAACTAAATTGGCGAGCTTAGTATTGGTTGTGATTCAAATAATAAAAGCTGTAGGCGTTAGATAAAAACAAAAGTATAGATGACAAATCAAATGAAATATTCATTTTTACCCTGTATCACACAAAACCGCTCGTTTTACTTTTCTGGCGATTCAACTTATAGATACATGTATTACCGCAGTACACTTTAGAAACAAATTCTTTATCAAAACAAACCCAGAATTGCGGGGGATATGGATGATTCTTTCCAACATCAATATGGCGACAATTTTGATCGTTCTTGTGTTTGGCCATCTTTTAACGGGCGCGCTTATCATTGCTTATACCCATCAACAAAACAGAAGCAAAGCGGTCAATATGTTTTTGCTTTCCAAATTGCTGCAACCGGCCGCATGGGTCATGCTTGGCCTGAGAGGCATGATACCCAGCATGGTCTTAGTAGCTGTCGGCAATTCAACCTTATTTACAGGCGCGGCGCTGGAGCTGATTGCTCTTATGATCATCAAGAGAAATTACACCGAAAAAGTAAAAAGGCGTTATACTGCCCTGCTGATTTGCTGCATCGCCGTATTTATTGGGGCGACGGCTTATGGTTTTCCGGAGAACGTCAGGATCACATTTGCCTCCTCCATCACAGCGCTCTTAATGATATTTCCCGTGTATAAGCTTTTTACAGATCAGAAAGCTTCCACGCTGCAAAAGGTAATCGCCGCTCTTTACAGCCTTACCATACTGTTTTTGATATTCCGCGCAGTTGCGGCACTCACGACAGATTTGGATATGAACTTAGCATCGACAAGCATTTTCAACACCTGGCTGTTTTTGCTGCTCTACATTGTGATGCTTGCGGGAAGTACTGGGTTCATCCTTCTGGATAAAGAAAAGCAGGATCTTGAGCTGCTGAAAGCCGCCTCTTTTGACGGGCTGACAAACATACTGAACCGAAAGACTTTCATATCGCGTTCAAAAGAGCTGATTTCCCTATGCCTGAGGAAGCAGGAGAAAATCTCATTCTTACTGATTGATATTGACGACTTTAAAAAAATCAATGATAAGTATGGGCACTTTGTAGGCGATGCCGTATTACAGGATTTTGCAGATACCCTGAAAAAGCAATTGAGGGATTACGATCTGTTCGGCAGATATGGCGGAGAAGAATTTGCCATATTGCTTCCTGGGGCAGATGAAAAAGCGGTCCAAGAGGTTGCGGAGCGGCTGAGGTCGACGATAGAGAATTCGTCCGTAGATGCCGGCTCTAACATAAAGTACACGATAAGCGTAGGCTTTTTCAGCATCCTTCCGGGCGAAGAAACAGATATCGATATGCTCTATAAGCTTTGCGATCAGGCTCTTTATCTGGCAAAATCCCAGGGGAAAAATTGCTGCAGAAGCGCGGCAGAGATATGATATAAGATGACTTGAAAGATATCTTTGATTTCAATCATTCTTCTTTTACTAAAGTTTTTATGGTTACAATCTTAATAAAAGAAATACAGTGGGTAATGGAATGAATGTTCATTCCATTACCCACTGTATTTTATAGGAAGGTTACTAAAAAAGTGAAAAAGACGATAAACAGACAGCCGCCCGGAAAAAAGCGCCGGGATTCATTGGGGGGAGGAATTTCATACCACTCTATGTTTCAATTGATTCTATACATAGTTCCCTTCTTTGAATATTCTCTGGCAAATCCCTGCCACAAAACGGGACAGCGCGAAAGCTCCTGATTGTTTAGAACAGGTCTTATTGTGTGAAGCAATGTGAGTAAGGGAATACAAGCGTTCAGTTTACGTATGCCATACCTGAAGTGATTTCATTGAAGATGTCCTGATTTAAAAAACAGAATAAATGGAATTGACATTTTTTCCCTTTTGAAATATATTTAACTAAATAGTTAATTAAGGAGCTGGAACGCATGCCCGGAAAAGAAAACAGTCAGGAAAGGCGGCAATGGATTCTCGATGCCGCTTTGGAGGTGTTCTACGAATTTGGGTTTGACGGCGCCCGAGTGGATGAAATCGCGAAAAGAGCGGGTGTGAACCAAGCTCTGATCTATTACTACTTTAAAAGCAAAGAAGAGCTTTATTTGGAGCTGATCAATCAGAACGTCGATGAGATGATTCAGGAAAAGAAAAACTCGGTCGGCGCAGCCAATACAGAAGAGTTATATAATATTGATATTTATAATGCGGACGTGATCAAAAGGCTTGTGGATCACGTAATGAGAATCGCAAAGGAAAAAGAAAAGATATTCAGCATCATTCTGGGGGAACTTTTCAGAAATTCTCGCCGCAAAAACAACAGCAGCGAAACATTTAAAATTCTGCTGCATTCCATCGACGTATCCAGGCAGGGGATGCGGGGGTTAGGGATCGACGAGACGGAGATTGAACGGCAGCTTATCAAGGCCATCTTTTTTGCGAGTCTGCCGGTGTTCACTTATACCACCCTGGGGGATAGGCTGGCGGGGGAGTATGGGCTGAAAAAGGAAATGATGCAGGAAGTTTTTACGCAGCAGATCTATCACTTTTCGGAAGAATACGTGGAATTCATCAAGGAGTACAACCAGGGGGCCAAAAGCGCCGGGGAACAGGGGCTTTCTTCTTCTGGCGGCTGATAAAGGGAGGAATCGCATTTGGAACCGATCATTTCCATCAAGGACGTCGTAAAAGAGTATGTGATGGGGGAAGTGAAAATCCGGGCCGCAGACGGTGTTTCCTTTGAGGTGAACCGGGGGGAGCTGGTGATCGTTCTCGGGCCCAGCGGCGCCGGGAAAAGCACGGTTCTCAATATTTTGGGCGGTATGGATTTTCCCACCTCGGGGGAGGTATGGGTCAACGGAAAGGATATTTCAAAGTTCAATAAAAATGAGCTGACGATGTACCGGAGAAAGCATGTCGGCTTTGTGTTTCAGTTCTATAACCTGATGCCGAATCTGACTGCTTTGGAAAACGTTGAAATCGCCGCCCAAATCTGCGACGATCCCATGAACTCCACCACAGTGTTGACGGAAGTGGGGTTGGGGGAAAGAATGGCCAATTTTCCGGCGCAGCTTTCCGGCGGCGAGCAGCAGCGGGTTTCCATCGCAAGGGCGGTCGCCAAGAACCCCACGCTGCTTCTTTGCGACGAGCCTACCGGTGCGCTGGATTATATGACCGGAAAATCCATTTTAAAGCTGCTGCAGCATGTGAACCGCGAGTTTGAGAAAACCATAATGATCATCACCCACAACAGCGCGCTCGCCCCAATGGCGGATAAGGTGGTCAGAATCAAAAACGGGAAGGTAGTAGCGGTGGAAAGGAACGAAGCCCCGGTTCCGGTAGAAAGGATTGAATGGTAATGTGGATTTTTCTGAAAAAATTCTACCGCGATCTGGGAGAATCGAAGGGGCAATTTCTGTCCGTTCTGGCCGTAGTCATGATCGGCGTCATGTTTTATACCGGGATGAATACCGCGCTGATTGGCGTTGAGGGAGCCGGGGAAAAATATTTCAGCGAATACCGATTGGCGGATATCTGGAGCACCGTCATCCGCGCTCCGGAAGGGGCGGTGGATCGGATTCGGTCGATCCCCGGGGTGAAAACGGCACAGGGCAGAGTCGTGCGCGACGCGAGAATCGACATTCAGGACAGAAACGCGATCGTCAGGCTGATTTCCCTTCCCGAGCAAAGAGGGGAAATCCTCAATGATATTCTGCTGACCTCCGGCAGCTATTTCTCGCCGGAAGTCGGAAACCAGTGTATCGTATCAGAGAAATTTTTCAAGGCCAACGGCCTTGTGATGGGGCAGACGATCGAACCAATCATCAATGGCAGCCGCGTCAAGCTGCGGGTGGTGGGCACGGCGAAAAGCCCCGAATATACCTATGAGCTCCGGGAGGCTGGCGATCTGATTCCCGACCCCAAAAAATTCGGCCTGGTCTATGTGAAAAAGTCCTATCTTCAGACCGTGCTGGATATGCAGGGCACGGTTAACGACATCAATGTGCTGCTGGATCAGAACGGTGACGCAAAGGCCGTAAAGGAAAAAATGAAAGAGATGCTCAAACAGTATGGAGAGAGCAGCACAATAGAAAAAAAGGATCAGCTCAGCTACAGTATGTTCAGTTCCGATGTGGATGGACTCAAGTCGATGGGAACGAGCTTTCCCATGCTGTTTTTCATCGCGTCGGCGGTGATCATCTATATCACGATGACAAGAATGATCGAGAACCAGAGAACGCTGATGGGGGTTCTCAAAGCGCTTGGCTACAGCGATTGGGACATCATGCTCCACTACGAAACGTATCCTCTCATGGTCGGGCTCCTGGGGAGCGTGATCGGGTCGCTGATGGGGATTTTTGTGGTCGGCAGCGCCATGATGGATCTTTACAATACATACTACAATCTCCCGATCGGCGGTGCCGTGATCCACTGGGATCTGGTGCTGCCGGCCTCTTTGCTGGCCCTGTTTTTCTGCGTGGTAGCGGGCTACAACGCGTGCAGAAAAGAGCTGCGGCTGATGCCGGCCGAATCCATGAGGCCCAAAGCCCCCGCTTCCGGCAGAAAGATTCTTCTGGAAAATTGGAAGCTGTTCTGGAAGAGCATCAATTTCAGCTGGAAAATCATCATCCGGAACATTTTTCGGTATAAAAAGCGCTCCGCGATGGCCTCTGTAGGAATCATCTTTTCCACCGTGCTGATCCTGATGGCGATGGGCTTTCAGAATTCCGTCGATTACCTGATGGATATCCAGTTTCGGGAAATTCAAAAATTTGATCTAAAAGTCAGCTTTTCAAAAATATTGGATGCCAGCGCACTGAATGATGTGCGGAGCATCGACCACATCAAATCGGCAGAACCGGTTCTGGAAAGCGGGATGGAGATCACCAGCGGGTGGAGGAGAAAGGACATCGGCATCATTGCGCTGGACAGCGGGTCACAGCTGTATGGGGTTCTGGATGCCGAGGGGAGGCGGGCGGTCATTCCAAAGGAAGGGATTTTGCTGCCGAAGCGCCTGATGGATACGCTAGGAGTGAATGTTGGGGACAGGGTGTTCCTGCGCTCGTTTTACCCGGGCAAAAATGAGGAAATCGATAAACGGCCGGTGATCATCCGGGGAAACACCATGGAGCTGCTGGGACAAAGCGCGATCTGCAGCACGGAATATCTGGATTACCTGCTCCGCGAAGGGACTGTGATCAATGCGGCATATGTCCGGCTGGAGGATCTGGAGCATGAAAAAGAGGTTGTTCGGGAGTTAAAGGACAGGATGAATGTCAACACCGTGCAGTCAAAGGCGGAGATCGTTTCCAATATGGAGCAGACCATGGGTACTATGAACAGTATGATCCTCATCATGATCCTAGGTGCGGGCGTTCTGACCTTCGCGGTGATTTACAACATTACTAATATCAATATTTTTGAGCGCAGGCGCGAAATCGCGACACTTTCGGTCTTGGGCTTTACGACGGGCGAACTGAAAAGCCTGGTGTTTTATGAGAATTTCTTTCTCAGTGCTTTCGGCGTTCTCGTCGGTCTTTTGCCGGGGAAGCTGCTGACCCAAGCAGTCCTTAACATGTCGGCCACTGAAACGATGTGGTTTCCGGCGGTTTTGAATCCCTCCAGCTATTTCATCACCGCGCTGCTGGTTGGCATTTTTACACTGACGGCCAATTTACTGCTGGGGAAAAAGGTTCGGGATATCGATATGGTGGAATCGCTCAAGAGCGCGGAATAAATGGATGGGATCATCTCACTGTGTAGGGGGTTGGGAAATCATGAAAAAGAAAAAATTATTACTGTTAGGGATCGGCGTTGTGGCGGCTGCAGCTTTGTCGGTGCTGTATTTTTCCGATCAAGGCACCGAAGTACCTGTCGCAGTCGCTCAAAAAGCGGATATCCGCAAATATGTGGAGGATATCGGCACCGTAAAATACAAGGAGCTTCGGAACGCCAGCGTTGAGGGGAGCGGCCTGATTCAAGAGATTCCCGTCGATGTAGGGCAGCAGGTCAAGCGGGGAGACCTGCTTTTGTCCATGGAGAAAGCGGATTTACAGCTCCAGCTCGAGAATCAGGATGCAAGGATCCAGGAGATAAAAGCCACCTTTCAGGGCAGAAGCGACGTAAAAAATTACGCGAGCAGCATTGAAAAGCTGAAGCTCGCGGTCACGGCGGCGGAGGATGCGTATGCGCTGGCGACAGACGACTATCATTATGCAAAGCTTCTTGCGGATCAGGGTGCGTTGAGCGCAAAGGAGCTAAAGGCGAAGGAAACGGCTATGAAGAGCGCGCAGGCTCAAATTGAGAGCGCCAAAATCGACCTGGAGCAGATGCAGGCGAATACCCCCGCAAGCGTAAAGGCGGTTTATAACGCGCAGCTGCAGCAGGCGGAGCTGAGCCGGGAAAGCCTATCCCGCAGTCTGGAAAAGCAGGAAGTCAGATCGCCCATTGACGGGGTGATACTTGAAAAAAAGGTGGAAGTGAATACGGTCGGCGCCCCGGGAACCGTTGCGTTCGTGATTGCGAATGTAGATAAAATGGAGCTGGAAGCCTATATTTTGGCGGATGACGCGGTCAATATCCAGCTGGGGGATGAGACCGAAATCATCGACAGATCGGAAAACAGACAGACGACGACAGGCAAGGTGGCGGCAATCGCGCCGAGCGCCGTAGAGATGACCTCTTCTCTGGGCGTCAATCAGAAAAGGGTGAAGGTGACCGTAGAACCGTCCGGCCCGCTCCCGCAGATGAAACAGGGGTATGAGGCGGATATCCGAATCATTACCCAAAAGAAAGACGATGTTTTGACAGTGCCGCTCGCCGCCGTGTTCGACTATGAGGGCAAAAGCTGCGTCTTTGCCATACATGATGGAAAAACAGTACTGAGGACGGTGAAAAAAGGCATTCAGGATCAGGAGTCGGTGGAAATTCTGGAAGGGCTGAAGGAAGGGGAAATGGTGCTGTCGGAACCGGATGTCAGCATCAAAGAAGGGATGAAGGTAAAGCCGAATCCATCTAAAACCTAAACGCTTTTGCAGGAACAGTGCCGGAAAGAAACGGCCAAAGTGATTTCGGGAGGGAAAACACATGAAAAAGTGGATTGCATTTCTGCTGACAGCTGTTTTGGCAGCGAGTTTGCCGATCCCCGCTTTTGCGGAGGAAGCGGCACCGGCCGCGCCGAACCCGGCGGCGGAGGTTTCCATGAATACGATTCAGACCATTATGGAGGACTACAGCCTGGAGCTGCAAAACCTGCTGAACAACCTCAAAATTGCCAAGGAGAAAAAAGAAGATCCAGATTACTACAACCTGTCGGAGGATGCCGCGAAGTACCAGTATAAATTGGCACAAAAAGAGTACGACAGTAAGGTGCAAAATACGGTGCTGAACGCAAAGCTGGCTTACCTTGCCTACTGCGCGGACAGCGAGCGCCTTACCGAGGCACAGACGGCCGCGGACAACGCCCAAAAAGCATGGGGGACCGCATTGCAGGCGTTTTCTTTGGGCTATACTTCACAGAAGGAGGTCGACTCCCTTCGGCAGCAGGCGGATCAGGCGAAGAGCACGCTGACCCAGCTGAGCGATCAGCTCACGCAGAAAAAAGCGGTCCTGCGTATGCTGCTGAATCTGCCGAGGGATATTCCGATGAATGTCAGTCCTCTTTCAGCCACGGATCTGGATTTTAAAGAGATTGCGGCCGTTGATTATGGTGCAGATGTGATCGAGATGTGGAGAAACAGCGAGAAAATCAAGGCGGCAAGGCTGACCTATGATTATACAGAGGAAAATTACGATACGGATTATGAGCTGGACAACGCGGAGATCGCGCTCCAGCAGGTGCGGGCCTCCGAGCAGGTGACATTTCAAAAGCTGTACGATGCACTGAAAAATTCCTACACGGTTTATCAGCAGAATCTCATCAGTGTACAGCAGAAGGGAAACGAGCTTGCGCTGGAACAGCAGGCCTTTTTGCTGGGTTACTCCAGCCAGAAGGCGTTGGACGGAAAGACACAGGAATTAAGGGTGCTCCGCAGTGCTCTTGCTGATAGCCTGAGCGCGATGCTTTCCAATTATTTGAGCTATACCAATATGAAAAACGGCTATTCAGCGGGAAGTTGAACTCATAAAGCCAAGGCAGGAAAAATGGAAAGGTGTCACAGGCGGCATATGATCTCCTGTGGCACCTTTTGGGCAAAAAGAAAGACATCCGGATTTGTTGGCCCGGATGTCTTTCTTTTTCTATAGAGGAGATAAGATGGCGAAATCTGTTTTGTCTCATCAACACAAAGAATACAAATGCACCCGGCAAAGCGTATCGCTCAATTCAGGCTGTTTGATTCCACTGGATTCTGCTGTATGTATTGGTCCATTGCTTCCGCCGCTTTTCTTCCGGCACCCATAGCGAGAATGACCGTGGCAGCGCCGGTAACCGCATCCCCTCCCGCGTAAACACCCTTTCGGCTTGTTTCACCCGTTTCTTCCTGAGTGATGATGCAGCCGTGCCTGTTTACCTCAAGACCATCCGTCGTTTTTCGAATCAGGGGATTTGGAGAGGTTCCCACCGCAATGATCGCAGTGTCGATGTCGAGGAAAAACTCGCTTCCCTTCTGCGCGACAGGCCGGCGGCGGCCGGATGCGTCGGGTTCCCCAAGCTCCATTTTGACGCACTCCACACCCCTTAGCCAGCCGTTTTCATCCCCGATAAAACGAATCGGATTGGTCAGCAGATTGAACTGTACACCTTCTTCCATGGCGTGCTCCACTTCTTCCTGCCGGGCCGGCATTTCTTCCATACTGCGGCGGTAAATGATCGATACGGACTCTGCTCCGATTCTCAGCGCGCTTCTCGCGGCATCCATCGCGACATTGCCGCCGCCCACGACAGCCACGGATTTTCCTTTCAGAATGGGAGTTCCATAATCCGGAAGATAAGCCTTCATCAGATTGATTCTGGTCAGGTACTCGTTGGCGGAATATACTCCGTTCAGGCTTTCGCCCTCGATCTGCATAAAAGAGGGCAGCCCTGCCCCAGAACCGATGAACACCGCCCGCATTCCCTGCTCAAACAGCTCATCCACAGAGATCGTTTTGCCAATGACAATATCTGTCTGAATCTTCACTCCCAATTCCTTCAGGTTTTCAATCTCGTACGCCACGATCTTTTTCGGGAGCCGAAACTCGGGGATACCGTAAATCAGTACGCCGCCCGGCTGGTGAAGCGTCTCGAATACCGTGACCTCATATCCTCTTTTCGCCAGTTCGCCGGCACAGGTCAGGCCGGAAGGCCCCGCCCCCACAACAGCTACCGGAATGCCGTTCGACTTTACGGCTTCTGTTTCTTCTGAAAAGTGCTGCATGTGGTAATCTGCCGCAAACCGCTCCAGACGCCCGATCGCGACCGGTTCCCCTTTGATGCCCCGCACACATTTTGCTTCACATTGCGACTCCTGGGGGCAGACCCTGCCGCAGACAGCGGGGAGCGCGTTTGTCTCGCGAATGGTCTGATAGGCGGCCTCGTATTCGCCGCTTTTCAACTGACTGATAAATTCAGGGATTTTGACGCCGACGGGACAGCCGGCAATGCATGGCTTGTGTTTGCAGTTCAGACATCTCTGCGCTTCTTCCAGGGCCATTTCTACGGTGTATCCCAAAGCGACCTGTTCAAAATTGTTTTTCCGGATATCCGGGGCCTGAACAGGCATCTCTGTTTTTTTTATTGTGACCGGCATCTTACTGAACTCCTTTCATCAGACGGCATTCCATCGCATGCGACCGTTCCTTTTCCTCGCCGGAATACAGCTTGCTGCGGCGGATCGCCTCGTCAAAGTCCACCAGATGCCCATCAAAGTCGGGGCCGTCCACACAAGCGAACTTCGTTTGGCCGTCCACCGCGATCCTGCATCCGCCGCACATGCCGGTGCCGTCGATCATGATCGGGTTCATGCTGACGATGGTTTTGATGTGATATGGCCCTGTGACGGCACATATCGCCTTCATCATGACCAGGGGGCCAATGGCGATCACGGCATCATACTGATTTCTTTCCTCGATCAGCCGACTGAGCACATCGGATACAAATCCTTTTGTTCCATTGGAACCATCATCTGTTGTACAGAAATATCTGGTGCTGGCCTTTTTGAACTCCTCTTCCAAAATAATGAGCTCTTTGCTGCGAAAGCCGGTCACCACATCCACATGGGCCCCCAGCCCGAACAGCTTTTTTGCCTGAGGATAAGCAATCGCGCAGCCGACACCGCCGCCGATGACCGCGACTTTTCCCAGACCCTCCAGATGAGACGCGGTGCCAAGGGGACCTACGAAATCTGCCAGATGCTCGCCCTCCTGCTTTTGTGCGAGGAGTTTGGTGGTAGCCCCTACGATCTGGAAGATGATCGTGACCGTACCCAGCTCCCGATCATAATCCGCTATGGTCAACGGGATGCGTTCTCCCGTGTCGTCTACTCTCAAAATGATAAACTGCCCGGGCTGTGCTTTCTTTGCCACCAATGGAGCATCGATGACCAAAAGTACCACAGTAGGATTTAACACCTGCTTTTTGACAATTTGATACATGGGTATTCCTCCAATGACTGTAACAGTGATTTGCGGTAATCAATTGATTTCCGGCAAAAGACTCTTGTCTGTTTTATTGTTATGATTGCGCGGGAAGCTGTCCAGCTGCAGCATTTTTAAAGGGACCATATAGTAGGGCAGATGTTTTTTCAGAAATGCTTTCAGGTCCTCTATTTCTATTTTGCAATTTGCGGTAAAATATCCACATAGGATATTGGTTCCGCCGCAATCGGTACACGCGGTAACGGCCGCTTCGGTGATCTCGGGATATTTCAGCATCGACAGCTCTACTTCATGGGATTCCACGCAATAGCCCCTGATTTTCAGCATCCAGTCTTTGCGGCATACAAATTGGAGATTGCCGTCCGGAAGCTGTTTGACCAGGTCATTTGTTTTATACACAATTCGATAGGGTTCTTCCTGAGTAAACGGATTTTGAATGAACTGCTCCGCGGTTTTTTCGGGATCGTTCAAATACCCTCTGGAAACCTGGGGGCCGGAAATACAGAGCTCTCCCGCTTCTCCTTCGGCAACCTCCTGGTTGTTCTGATCCATCACATAGTACTTTAAGGAGCTTTTGATTTTTCCGATCGGGTAGCACACGGCTTCTTCCGTGATCACATAGCTGGAAACAAAGCTGCACAATTCGGAGGAAGCGTAGATGTTCCGTATCTGATACCGCCGCGGCTGAAGGTTGCGCGCCGCCTCGCTGCCCACAAGCAGGGTTTTCAGCGTCGTGTTGTCGGCGTCCAATTTGATGTATTTTGCCGCCATATGGGGCGGTAAAAAGGTGATGGTGATTTGATGCTCGATATAATATTTTGCCAATGCCCGAATGTCTTTCCGAATTTCGTCCGGAACAATGTCTACGGTGGCCCCCAGCGCCAAAGGGGTAAAAATATCATTCAGAGCGGCCACAAAGCAAAAGTTTGCAAAGGCCCCGAAAATATCATTTTCATCCATTTCCAGCTCCGCGTAGCTGTTGATTAAGGCGGCCAGATTTTTGTGTTCGATCATAACCCCTTTGGGATTTCCCGTTGAACCGGAGGTATAGATGATCACCGCCAGGTCTTCCGGGGTGTGAGGCGGCGGGACACGGCGTTCCATGGCATCCAAGTGATCCATAAAATCTTCGGTGAGGATCAGGGGACATCGACAGTGCTCCGTTATGTATTCCAATCTTTCCGCCGGGTATAAGGAATCCAAAAACACAAAGGCGGCGCCGGCTTTTAAGACGCCGATCATGGCGGCGATGGAATCAATGGAACGTCCCATTTGAATCGCTACGATATCTTCATGGCCCACGCCTTTTCCTGCAATACACTGTGCAACCAGAGTGGATTTCTCATCCAGCTCCCGATAGGTCAGGGCTTGTTCCTTCCACACAACGGCTGTTTTATTCCTGTGTCTGGTTACCGCATCTTGAAACAGCTCACAAAACATCGGATCGCTTTTGTAATAAAAAGCTCCCAATTCTAATCTTCCTTTCTGTTTCAAATTTTGCGGGTCAGGCATGTCACCCGGACATGCCCGTTTTGTTCCCCGCAGTTCACCTGAGAGCAGCATCTTGAAAAAGTGCCGGAAATATCGTTTGATATAAAGTCCTGTATCCCTTTGGGCAATCCGTTTGCAATATTTCCGTCCCTGCCGGCCTTTTGTGCGGAAAAGCGTCGTCGCCCCGGCACAAAAGAAAGGAGGGCAGAGGGCTGTCTGATTTTATTTTACATATCCGTCGGCGGCAAGAAAAGCCTTAAGCAAATTCTTTTTCCTCGTTGTATTGCGTAAAGGCCTCAATCAGCATGGGAACCACTTCGTTTACGTCGCCGACAATACCGTAATCTGCGATGTCGAAGATCGGGGCCATCGGATTTTTATTGATCGCGATGATGATATCGGATTCGGACATGCCGGCCAGATGCTGAATCGCACCGGATATTCCGCAGGCAAAATAGATGGTGGGCTTGACCGTTGTTCCCGTTTGCCCGACCTGGTTGGCGTGGTCGATCCAACCGGCGTCCACGGCTGCTCTGGAAGCGCCTACCGTGCCGCCCAGAACCCCCGCCAGCTGCCGGAGCATGGCAAAGCCGTCCGCGCAGCCCAATCCTTTTCCGCCGGAAACGATAAAGTTGGCGTCTACCAAAGAAACCATGTCTTTTTTATGCTTTACGATCTCGATGACCTCGGTTCTGATATCGGCCGGTTCCAATTGCATGTCGACCTGAATGACGGAACCCTTGTTATCGCTGTTTCTGGCTGCCTTTTCCATGACTCCCGGCCTTACGGTGGACATCTGCGGTCTGTGATCCGGGCAGACAATGGTGGCCATCAGGTTTCCGCCGAAAGCGGGACGCGTCTGCATTAATTTTTTATCCTCCGGGTCCACTTCCAGCTTTGTGCAGTCTGCGGTCAGCCCGGTATTGACTCTGGCCGCGATTCTCGGCGCAAGGTCTCTTCCGATATGGGTCGCGCCGTAAAGCACGATTTCGGGCTTGTATTCCTTGATCGCATCGGACAACACTTTCGCATATCCGTCTGTTGTATAATACTCCAACAACGGACTTTCCGCCAGGTATACTTTTTCGGCGCCGTATTCGATCAGCTCGCCGGCCAGCGAGGCCACATTGCTGCCGATCAGAAAAGCGCAGAGCTCAGAGCCGGTCTTTTCGGCGATCTTTTTGCCTTCGCCCAACAGCTCATAAACAACGGGAGTGATCGCGCCTTGCCTTTGTTCCGCGTAGACCCAGACATTACGGTACTCATTTCTGTTTTCCATACGTAAGCCTCCGCTATATAATGTGTTGTTTCTGCAGGTTATTGATCAGGTTGGCAACCTTTTCCCTGGCTGGGCCCTCGAGCATGACGCCTTTTCCCTTTGGGGCGGGAGTAAAGGACCGAAATACCTTCGTCGGGGATGCCTTGAGGCCGACAACCTCTTTCTCTACCGGGATATCGTCGATGCCCCATACGGGAATCTCTTTTTTGTAGGCGTCGTAAATCCCTTTTACATTCATGTACCGGGGCTGATTCAATTCTTTCACCGCAGTGAGAAGCACAGGGGTTTTGACCCGGATCACCTCGTATCCATTCTCCAGCTGCCGTTGAACGGTCACGGTGTCTCCGTCAATCTCAAAGCTCTGTACGTATGTAATCTGCGGCAATCCCAGCTTTTCAGCGATTTGAGGGCCTACCTGGGCGGTGTCTCCATCGATCGCCTGACGCCCGGCAAAGATGATATCAAAGCTGCCCGCTTTTTTGATCGCCGCGGAAATGGTGTTTGAGGTTGCCCAGGTATCGGCGCCGCCAAAAGCCCTGTCGCTGACGAGAACAGCTTCATCCGCCCCCATGGCAAGGCATTCCCTGAGCATGTCGTCTGCCTGGGGAGGTCCCATGGACAAAACCGTCACTTTGACGTCCTCGTATTGATCCTTGAGCCGGAGCGCCTCTTCCAGCGCGTTGGCGTCGTCTGGGTTCAGAATGCTCTCTACGCCTTCCCGAATCAGAGTCCCTTTCACCGGGTCGATTTTGACCTCGTTCGTATTGGGCACCTGCTTTGCGCAAACTAATATATTCATGTCGTTCCTCCTGTTTATTTCCCTAAAATATGCCCTGAAATAACCACCTTCTGGATTTCGGACGTGCCCTCATAGATCGATACGATTCTTGCGTCGCGGTACATTCTTTCAATATCGTAATCCTTGATGAATCCATATCCGCCGTGCAGCTGCAGGGCCCTGTAAGTCACATCATTACACAAATCCCCGCAGTAATATTTGGCCATGGCCGCTTCCTGGGAATAAGGATTTCCCGAATCCTTTTTCAGGGCGGCGTCATAGACCAGCAGTCGTCCGCATTGGATTTTGGTGGCCATGTCGGCAATCTCAAACTGCGTGTTCTGCAGTCTGGAAATCGGCTTTCCGAACTGGATTCTTTCTTTTGTAAACTTTACGGCCTCATCGAGCGCTCCCTGAGCGATCCCCAGTCCCTGCGAGGCAACGGTGATTCTTCCCGAATCAAGGGTGGCCATGCAGATTTTAAAGCCCTGGCCCTCTCTTCCCAGAAGGTTTTCTTTGGGGACCCTGACGTTCTCGAAAACGATGTCACAGGTTTTTGAGCCCCTGATTCCAAGCTTATCCTCAACCTTGCCCCGGGAAAAACCCTTCCAGGCTGCCTCTACGATGAAAGCGCTGATTCCGCTGACACCCTTCGCTTTGGTATCGGTTTTTGCAAATACGGTAATGAAGTCGCAGACAGGGCCATTGGTGATGAAGCATTTTCTGCCGTTTAAAATATAATCATCGCCGTCTTTTTCCGCCGTGGTCACGATCGACGCAGTGTCGGACCCCGCCCCCGGCTCTGTGATGCCAAAGGAGCCGATCATGGTTCCTTCCGCCATGCCTCTCAAATATTTCTGCTTTTGCTGTTCATTGCCGAACAGCATCAAAGGTGTGCCGGAAAGCGAGTTCGGCATAATCTGTGACACAGAAGAAGCGCATACCCTTGCGATTTCTTCTGTTACGATCGCATTGGATCTTGTGTCGCCGCCGCATCCGCCGTACGCTTCCGGAATGGTGACGCAATGAAACTTGCACTCAATGATTTTTTTCGCAAGTTCTTCGGGATAATGGCCCGTTTGGTCAATTTCTTTTGCGTAGGGCGCAATTTCATTTACGGCAAATTCCCTGACTAATTTTCTGAGCAGCTCGTGCTTTTTTTCAAACATATCCTTTCCTCCGTCCCGAATTCGCTGATTTTTGAAGCTGTGTGTACCTTGTTTCGAGCATTGTGTTTTCCTCCGTACCTCGTTGTGATAAATTCCCCTCGGTTGGATCAATCTCTTTTATTAGCAATAGATGTGCCAAATGGAAAACACGCTGAAACAGGCCGGAATCCCTGTTTTTGGGAGGAGCTAGAAAAGGGTTGTATATTACATACACATTAAACCGGACGCATCTTTCGAAAACTATATATTAAGTATACACGAAAGTGCCCTGCCCGTATATGTAACTGTGAGACAGCGTGCTGATTTGTCTCACGACAAAAAAATTTGTTGTCAAGGTTTAAGCTTTTTGAGACAAGCCTCATACTGGATGATGACGGTATCGATCAATTCCTTGCAGGAAACGATGCGGTCGATCAACCCGCTTGCCTGGCCGATCGGGATCAGAATGTGGTCTGCGTCGCCTTCCCGGTAACCGTTTCTCGCGTGGGATTTTTTCAAATAATCAAAGATAACTTCAGCGGGAGCGTTGTTTTTTTCAAGCTCCATGATTTCAAAGGCAAAGTCGTTTTTCAGGCAGCGGAAGGCGTTCCTGACCGACTTGAACAGCACCACAGTGTCTGTTGCACTGGCCTGCAGGATTTTGTTTTTGATATTCGAATGGTAAGGGGATTCTTCTGTCATTGCAAAGGCGGTGCCCATCAAAATTCCCTCTGCCCCCAGCAGGAAAGCGGCGGCCATGCCCTCTCCCGTGCAGATTCCGCCCGCGGCAATCACGGGGATTTTTACGGCACGTACCGTTTCGGGTAAGTTGACGAACAGTCCAACTTCTTCCATGCCGGGGTGCCCGCCCGCCGCGTACCCCACCAGTATAATGCCGTCGGCTCCCGCCACTTCCGCTTTTTTTGCGTGCCTGGCGGTCACCGCTTTATGGAGCACCGTGACCTTTGCTTCTTTCAGCCGCTTGATATATTCCGCCGGGTTATTCCCGGCAGTTTCCACAACGGGGACCTTTTCCTCCACGATGACGTCGATGTAATTGTGGGTGAAATTTGTTTTGGATTCCGCCAGAAGAGAAATGTTTACGCCAAAGGGCCGGTTTGTCAGCTTTTTTGTCTGCCGAATCTGTTCCCGAAGGGCCTCTTTACTCCCCAGATGATTGGAAGATAAAAAGGCGAAACCGCCCGCGTTGCACACGGCGGAAACCAGCTCCGCCTCAGAAAGGCCATACAGGCCGCCGCAAAGGATCGGGTATTTGCTCCCCAGCATTTCCGTGATTTTTGTTTCCATAAAAGCACCTCCTGTTGTTTCTGTGCTTTGTATATAGCAAAAACCGTACCATGCTGAAATGGGATAGGAACCAGACCGTTTTTTCACAAAATAAGGGAGCCGAAAACAAGTGCTTCCGGGAGGCGTTTTGAAAAGGGAAAGGGAGATAGGTTGGCATGAATTTTGCTATATCATCCGAGTGAAAAAGGTTCCCCTCGGTAAGTTTCGTTGTACTTAAATTGAATCATTAAAGGAGGTATACAAATGAACGAAAATGCAAAATTGCCGTTTCCAATGCCCAATTACGATCTAACCGGAAAGGTGGCCATTGTAACAGGCGGCACAAAGGGGCTTGGATACGGCGTCGTAATGGCACTGGCGTACTACGGCGCGAAGGTAGTCATTACCAGCAGGCATCAGGATGACTGCGACAGGGTGGCAAAAGAGGTTACAGAGCTGGGCGGCGAAGCGATTGGCATCAAAACAGATGTTCAGGTGAAGGAAGAGATCGATTCGCTGGTGGCAAAGACAGTTGAAACCTATGGAAAACTGGATATTATGGTGAACAACGCGGGTGTGGCCATCACCAAGCCAATGCTGGAGATGAGCGAGGCGGAGTACAGTACCGTGATGGATTCCAATCTGAAAAGCGTGTTTTTCGGTTCCGCCGCCGCCGCAAAGGAAATGATCAAACAGGGCACCGGCGGAAGAATCATCAACATGGCTTCCATCGGCGGGCTGATCGGCACCAAGAACATTTCTACATACGGAGCCTCGAAGGCCGCTGTTTTGAACCTGACAAAGGGCATGGCAATTGAATTCGGCAAATACGATATCACAGTGAATTCTGTTTGCCCCGGCTATGTGAAAACGGCGCTGAACGCAGAAGCGCTTGATAATCCACAGTATCAGGAAAAGATGTTTAAAAAAATTCCGCTCAGAAGATGGGGAAAAGTCGAAGAGGTTGCGGCCATCGTGTTGTTCCTCGCGTCGGATTTCTCAGGGATCATGACGGGCTCCTATATCGTGGCAGATATGGGCACCACCAGCGGCTGATTGTTTTTTTCTATTTTAAAATTTAGGGAGGATTTCGATTGTGAGAAGATGGGAAAAAATTGAACGCAAGCCCGCACCGCTTCTGATCCCCACGTTTGGGCCGCTGAGCGGAATTCGGGTTTTACTCAACGGAACCGTGGTGGCGGCGCCCTTTTCCGCCACGATGATGAGCGATTTCGGGGCGGAAGTGATCGCTCTGGAGCGGCCGAAGGTGGGCGGAGACCCGGCAAGACATCAAAAGCCGCAGATCACGTATGGGGACAAATCCATCAGCGGCTCGTGGATGCAGAACGCAAGAAACAAGCTCAGCGTCTCACTGGAAACGAATTTGAATGTTCCCGAATCCAAAGAGATCTTTTTGTCCCTGATCAAAAACTCGGATGTCTGGATCGAGAATATGGTCTGGCTGAATAAGCTGGGGATCAGCGATGAGATATTGCTTGAGGTGAACCCCAAGCTGGTCATCTGCCATATCAGCGGGTTCGGCACCTCCGGCTTTGGCGGCGAGGAAAAGCACATCAACCGGCCGGGCTATGACCCCCTGGGACAGGCCGAATCCGGGTGGAGCCTGCTGCAGGGCTGGCCGGATCGGGAGCCGTATTACGCCCAGCAGTATGTAGGGGATTATTTGAACGGACTGTTTGCGGTCAACGGTATTTTAATGGCATACATGAACGCCCAGAGAACCGGCAAAGGCCAAAGCGTTGAGGTCAGCCTCACAGAAGGCTGGATGAGAGTGATGGACGACAACTTTACCCTCTGGACGGAGAAGAAGCTCCTGAAGCAAAGGCAGGGGATCAAGCAGACCACCTATCAGCCCGGCGGCATCTTCCCGACCAAGGACGGCAAATACATCAATCTGGGGTCTTACGGCAAGGCCGCGTATGAGAAGGTTCTGAAGGGCTTCGGCATAGACACCGAGAAATTCAGCTACGAAAAGGCGGGCGGCAATGCCGAAGCGGTAGCCAGTCCGCTGGGGCAGGAGCTGGACGCCACGTTCCAGAAATTTTTCCTGGAGCATACCGCCGACGAAGCGCTGGAAATCTGTATCGCCAATAAAATCGGCGCGGCCGTCGTGCGGGATGCCGGGGATGTGTACGAACAGACCCATTGGCGCGAGAGAGGGGATTGGATCAAGTACACAGACCAGACGCTGGACAAGGAAATCGAAGCGTTTGGCTTTGTGCCGAAATTCTCTGAAACGCCGGGGCAGGTATGGCGCGGCGCGCCCGCTTTGGGGCAGGATACGGAACTGGTTCTCAGGCAGCTTCTGGATTACAGTGAAGAGGAAATAGCAGCGCTGAAGGGAAAAGGCGTTATCGACTGAAATTCATGGATTAGGAGGAAAGGTCATGGGAAAATTATCGGGCAAAAATGCAATCGTAACGGGCGCAGCAAGAGGGCTTGGCAGAGAATACGCATTGCGGCTTGCGTCCCTGGGTGCCAATGTAGGGGTTATCGATATCAATCTGAAATCCTTTGAGGAATACACGGCGGAAAAAGAACTGCTCACGGCGGATACCGTGATGGATGAAATCAAAGCGCTGGGGGTCAATTCGGTCGGGGCAGTGGCCGATATCGGAAACCGGGAGCAGGTTTTCGCGGCGGTCGAAACGATCGCTAGGGAGCTGGGGGATATCTCTATCCTGGTCAGCAATGCCGGCGGCGGAATGGGCCCAATGGATGGGAACAAAGCCTCTCAGCTCAATTGGGAGCAGTTTCACGCCGTTGTGGAGAGAAACTTTTTTGGGACCGTCTACACCTGCAACGCCGTTGCCCCCATCATGAAAAAGCTTGGGTACGGAAAAATAGTGAACGTGGCCTCCGTGGGCGGGCTGATGGCAAACAGTGACGGCAGCTATTCTCACTATGCTTCTTCCAAGGCTGCCATTATCCATTACACCAAATTGCTGGCACAGGAGCTTGGGCCGTACAATGTCACCTGTAATGTCGTCGCTCCCGGATTTATTTCAACAGCGCGCCTGGTGGCGGGATATCAGGCCGTAGGCGAAGAAAAATTCACCCGCAATATCGCTCTGGGCAGATTCGGCACCCCCGAGGAATGCGCCAATGCCGTCGAGTTCTTGGCGACGGATTTATCCTCCTACGTCAGCGGGGCGGTTCTGGAGGTAACGGGCGGCACCGTGGGCCGTATTCTGATGAATCAGTGACCGAAAAAGAATAGGATAGAATGGCCGTTCGCCGAAAGGAGTAAAACATGGAAAATCGCTGGAATATTTTGATGGTAGGCGCAGGTACGATGGGGCGCGGAATTGCCGAGGTATTTGCCTCTAAGGGGATTCCGATCACCCTTTACGATGCCTTTCCCGAGCAGCTGCCCAAGGCAAAAAAGCTGATTGAAACCGACATGCAGTATTATCAGGAGGAGGGCCTTGTCACACCGGAAGAGATCGAGAATACCAGGAGTCTGGTGCTTTATGAGGAGGATTTGGAAAAAATCGCTCCCAAGGTCAACCTGGTGATCGAAGGCGTGTTTGAAAAGGCCGAGATCAAGCGGGATATTTTCAATAAGCTCGATCAGCTCTGCCCGCCGGACTGTATTTTCTGCAGCAATACCTCTGCCTCCAATATTTTTGAAATCGCACAGATCAAAAACCCGGAGCGCCTTCTGATCACTCACTTCTTCAACCCTCCTTATGTCATGCCCCTGGTCGAAGTGGTGCTGGGGCCGAAAACATCTACTGAAACCGCAGAGCAGGTGCGGCAGCTGCTGATTTCAGTAGGCAAAGAGCCTGCGGTCATCAAGCATTACATCCCCGGCTTTATTGTGAATCGTCTCGACAACGTACTCTGCCGGGAAATCGGGTACATGATCAAACAGGGCTGGACCACCGCGGAGGATGTGGAGCGGGCCATCCGCTATACAAGCGGAACCAGGTATTCCTTTGAAGGGCCGCTGTCCCTGCACGATGTGGTGGGATGGGATCTGACAAACACCGTTTCCGGCGATGTCTACAAAACCCTTTGCAATGATACCGGAGAGGATCAATTCGGGAAGGGACTGGTGGAAAAAGGAAACCTGGGCATCAAAACCGGAAAAGGCTGCTATGACTACAGCGGAATCGATATTCCGAAATTTATGAACAAAAGGTCCCATCGGATCATCAAAATGTTAAAGGCAATTCGAGCTCTGGACGATCCCGAATAAATCCGAACATAAATTTTTGGCATCGTGAGTTCGGCTTCTGCCACATTCCATAAAAGGAGTCCCAAATGTTGTGATGGATTCAACATTTGGGACGCCTTTGTGATTGCCGGGGGAAATCGAGCGGTCCGAATCACTCGCGCTGTCCTGAGTGCAAGAGATTGTTTCCTTTCTGCACTATGGACGAAAAAACTGAATAAATTTTTTGAATCAATAAAATAAAAAGTAGACACAATATACTTGTTGGTGGAGATAGCCCGTGATACAATGTATATATAATATACATAAGGGGTAACTGTGATTATGGAGAAACATAAAGCAATTACGACCAAAACAATTCAAAATTGGGACAAGGAATTTCTGTTTGATATTTTAGAGAATATCTCGGACGCGGTGATGATAAACTACGCGGATACCAGAATCGTTTCCGTAAACCATGCTTATGAAGTGATCCTTGGCATACCTGCGGAAAAAGCCGTCGGCAAAAGGCTGAGGGATATTGAACCGGATGCGATCGCGATCAAGGTGATCGAGACGGGGAAGCCGTCCCACAACATTGTGGATTATTTGCGGACCGTGAATATCCACGCGGTCGGGATGAGCTTCCCTATTTATAAAAATGATGTAGTTTCCGGCGCCGTCTCTATTTTTAACGATGTGTCGGAGATCGATAAGCTGACAAAGGAATTACAGAGAACGCGGGAAATCAACAAGTATTTTCAGCAGGAGCTGGAAAAGAAGCATTTGCCCCAGTCATTTTCAGAATACATTTATTCCAACAATAACATTAAAGACATGCTGTTCCTTGCCTCTAAGGTGGCGAAAACAGACGCTACCGTTTTGATCCGGGGAGAAAGCGGCGTGGGAAAAGAAGTGCTGGCCCGGGCCGTTTATAAAGAAAGCAAGCGGAACAAAATGCCCTTTATCAAAGTGAACTGCGCCTCTATTCCGGAAAATCTTCTGGAAAGCGAATTGTTCGGCTATGAGGACGGAGCCTTTACCGGGGCAAAGCGGGGCGGGAAAATCGGCAAATTCGAGCTTGCCCAAGGCGGAACGATCTTTCTGGATGAAATCGGCGATATGGCGTTCAGCATGCAGGCCAAGATCCTGCGGGTGCTTCAGGAGAGGGAGATCGAACGGGTGGGCGGCACGAAAACCATCGCTTTGGATGTAAGGGTCATCGCGGCGACAAACAAGAATCTGGAAGAGATGATCGAGCAGGGAACCTTTCGAAGCGATCTGTATTACCGGCTGAATGTGGTTCCTCTCAACATTCCTCCTCTGAGAGAGCGGAAGGATGACATCATATTGCTTTCCAGAAGCCTGCTGGAAAGGCTGAATAAAAACAGCGAAGAGAAGGTGTCCCTGTCCTCAGACGTGATCAAGGTGCTGCAAAAATACAACTGGCCCGGCAACATCAGAGAGCTGCAGAATGTGCTGGAGCACGCGAATATCATCAGGACAGGCAATCAGGTCGAAGTAAAAGATCTGCCGAAGTATATCGTTCCAAAAGAATACAAGCTGGATGTGAAGCATTTGGAAACATTCAATCTGAAGTCCAATATTGAAATGATGGAAAAGGAGCTGATCCGGGAATCTCTGCTGAGAAATCATAATAATAAAAGCAGGGCGATCACCGAGCTCGGCATATCGAGAAGGACTTTCTACGAGAAGCTGAGCAAATATGGATTTGAATAAAAAGAGCGGAAGAGGCAATTCTCCGAAAAGAACCGGCAAGCAGTGCTTGCCGGTTCTTTTGTTTCCGGAGACCCAGATGCTGTTGTTACGGACAGTTCATCTCTTTATCAGCAAGTTTTTTGAAAGTATAGAATCTATACAATCTTTTTCAGGCTGCGGCGAAATGTTATTTATACTTTATACACCGTCCGGCGCCGCGTTCCCAAGAAAGGATTCGCGGTGCCGGATTTGCCCTTTTAAGGCTTTTTCTCTGTTCACGAGATGGATCAGGCGCGGCGTCTGTCCGGTTCATGGCGAAAAAACGACAAAGGGCTGGGAATCATTGTCTTTTCCGGGCCGGTTGGCACGCCAATTGCTTATCTATCCATTGAACGATGGGGAACAAAGCCTTTATTACAGAATCGAAAGGAGTAAATAAAATGCCAGTAGGAACATTTGAGCAATACCACGAAAGGCTGTTAAAAATGCGGCCTAACATTTATGTAGGGGGGAAAGTGATCGACCGTTCCAGTCCGCTGATCGATTCGGGCCTGTATGTGATGCGGCAGACCTTTGATTGTGCCCATGACGAGAGGTACAGGGAGTTTTGCACCGCCACCTCTCATCTGACAGGGGAAACGATCAACCGGTTTACCCATATTCACCAGACCGAGGATGACCTGTTAAAGAAACAGAAGATGACCAAGCTTTTGTCGCACAGAGTGGGCGGATGTATTCAGCGGTGCATGGGAATCGATGCCCTGAACGCATTGTCCGTTGTTACTTACGAGATGGATCAGGCTTTGGGAACCACATACAACGAGAACTTTTTAAAGTATCTGGCATGGTGTCAGGAGCACGATATCGTCGCCAACTGCGCCCAGACGGATGTGAAGGGCGACAGAATGAAACGACCCTCCGAACAGGCGGACCCGGATATGTACCTGCGCATTGTGGAAACGAGACCGGACGGAATCATTGTCAGAGGGGCCAAATCCTGTAACTCTTCGGCTCCCTATGTGGATGAGATCATCGTGACGCCCACCCGCTTCATGGGGCCCTCCGATAAGGACTACGCGGTGTCCTTTGCGATCCCCGCGGACTGGGAGGGGGTCAAACTGGCGGCTCTTCCGGGCGTAAGACACAAGAGAAACCATATCGATGCGCCGATCGCGCATGTCGGCGATATGGAATCCCTGACTATCTTTGACGATGTTTTTGTTCCGAACGATCGAATCTTCATGAACGGCCATGCAGACCCCAGGCAGACGCCCTACGCCGGATTTTTGGCGCTGATGTTCGCCCACTTCCACCGGCATTCCTATACGGGCTGCAAGCCCGCCACTTCGGAGGTGTTGGCAAGCATGTCCGCGCTGGTCGCCGAGTACAACGGAATCGAAAAGCAGTCCCATGTCAAGGGAAAGCTGGCGCACATTATCGGCATCGCAGAGGTGGTTTTTGCCTGCGGAATCGCAAGCGCCATCAAGGGCCAGAAATCGCCCTCCGGAACCTATATCCCCGATGAAATCCTGACGAATGCCGGCAGAAAGCTTGCCGGTGAAGAGATTTACAACGAGAATAAAATCCTTGCGGATCTGGCCGGCGGCCTGATCGCGACGATCCCGATGGAAGCGGAGTACTATTCCGATGAGGTCGGCGAGCTCCTGAACAAATATATCATGAGAAATCCCAATATCTCTGCGGAAAATGTCCACAGATGCTTCCGGATGATCGAGGATCAGATGCTCTCCGAATTCGGCGGCGGCATGATCGTCGCGGGTCTGCACGGCGGCGGGTCCCCCGTAATGGAAGAAGTGGCGATGATGTCCAGATATCCGCTGGAGGAACTGAAAGGCATCGCGAAGTACCTTGCGGGCATCGAGCCGGAAATTCCTGTGTTTGACAGGCAGTATGTGACACCCAGAAAAATGCTGGAGAAATTTGCGAAGTATACCAAGTAAGCCAAATGAAATGAGATTGTTTTGAGCGATATATAAAGTCTTTATATATCGCTCAAGCACTATGGAGGCAACGTATGGAAATGAAAACGATAGGAGTCGTTGGCGCCGGCACCATGGGGACCGGGATTGCCCAGACAGCGGCTGTCATGGGTTATCACGTCATCCTGAGAGATATTGAAATGGAGTTCGTCAACGCTTCTGTAAATAGAATGGATCAATATTTTACGAAATCGGTCGCAAAGGGCCGGATGACCGCCGAGCAGAAGGAAGAGGCGTTGGGGCGGCTTACCAAGACCGACCGGCTGCAGGATCTGGAAGAGGCCGATCTGGTGATTGAAGCGGTACTGGAGAATATGGAGCTGAAAAAAAGCGTCTTCCAGGAGCTGAATCAAATCTGCAAAAAGGAAACGATCTTTGCGTCGAATACCTCCTCTATGTCGATCACGGAAATCGGGAAAGAATCGGGGCGTCCAGACCGGTTCTGCGGAATCCACTTTTTCAATCCGGTTCCCGTGATGAAGCTGGTAGAGGTGATCCGCGGACTCAATACGTCCGATGAAACGATGGAAACCGCGCTGTATTTCGCGCTCTCCCTGGGGAAGACCCCGGTGGAAGTCAAAAAGGATTCCCCGGGATTTATCGTCAACCGGCTTTTGCTGCCTTATTTGAATGAAGCGGCCAAAATGCTGTCGGAGGGGGTGGCGACCGTCGAGGATATAGATACCGCGGTCCGGCTGGGGCTGAATTATCCGATGGGCCCTTTCCAGATGATCGACTTTGGCGGGATGCAACTGACGGTGGATGTTCTGAATTATTTCAAAGAGGAATTCAACGACAATTCTTATGCTCCGCAGCCCCTTTTAAGGCAAATGGTCCGTGCGGGAAAGCTGGGGCCGAAAGCGGGAGAAGGCTTTTACAAATACGAATAGGGGCGAACTGTCATGCAAAAAAAATTTGAGAATGTGATTTTGAACCTCGATGAGGGAATCGCCACCATCATGCTGAATCGCCCGCAGGCAATGAACGCCTTGTGTGATGCCCTGAATACGGATCTGCTGGAAGCAATCCGTTCTGTCTATGCGGACGCCACGGTAAGAGCATTGATCATCACCGGCAGCGGCAAAGCGTTTGCGGCCGGCGCCGACATCAAAGAAATGATGAACGCAAATCAGTTCGATGCGGAACGAACGGCGAGAAAGGCCCATTCGATCAACGATATTTTGGAGGCTCTCCCCATCCCGGTGATTGCCGCGGTGAACGGGCCCGCACTGGGGGGCGGCTGTGAAATCGCGCTGTCCTGTGATTTTCGGGTCGCGGGCGAAAGCTCGGCGTTTGGCCTGCCCGAGGTGGGCCTTGGGATCATCCCCGGGGCCGGCGGGACGCAGCGCCTTACCAAAATCGTCGGCCCTGTCAAGGCAAAAGAAATCATAATGGCCGGCAAAGTCGTGAAGGGGAAAGAAGCGTATGAAATCGGCCTGGTGACAAAATGTGTTCCCGATGAAAAGGTTCTGGAGGAGGCCTTCGCACTGGCGGAAAAAATCAGTCAGAAACCGGCAGCCGCCCTTCAGTATGCCAAGTCGGCGATCAACTACGCGGTGGATAACAATGTCCATACGGGCAGCCAATACGAGAAATCCTTATTCTCTCTCTGTTTTGAAACGGAGGATCAGGAGGAAGGAATGAAAGCGTTTATTGAAAAAAGAAAACCCGATTTTACCAATAGAAGATGAGGGGAATCAGGATGAAACAGATCATTCAGTCCAGCGAAATCAAGAATTATGTCAAAGACGGAGATACGCTGTTTATTACCGGTATCACCCTTGGGGGATATGCGGATGAGGCGGTCAAGGAAATCGAGAAAAGCTTTTTGGAAACGGGGCACCCGAGAGATTTAACGGCATATTGGACTTCGTCGATCGGGGACAGAGATACCACCGGAATGGCGCACCTGGCCCACGAGGGACTTTTGAAAAGGGGAGTCGGGGGCCATTTAAAGGGCTGCGGGCGCAATATGGTAAACCTGACGGCCTCGAATAAAGCGGAAATCTTCAATTTCCCCCAAAGCGTTACCGCGACGATGGCGAGATATATCTCCGCCAAAAAACCCGGCGTTATCACCAAAATCGGCTTAGGCACGATGATGGACCCCCGCATGGAGGGCGGCGCGATGAACGACAGGGCGAAAAATGCCGAGCCGCAGGTGGAGCTGATTGACATTCATGGTGAGGAATGGCTGCTTTACAAGCTCCCAAAAGTGAATGTCACCTTGATCCGGGGCAGCATTGCGGATGAAAAGGGCAATATCTCTATCTATCGGGAGGGCTACAAGCTCAACCAGCTTTCCGCCGCTTCGGCGGCAAAAGCCTGCGGCGGCATTGTGATCGTTCAGGTGGAAAGAATCGTGAAGGCCGGGAGCATCGCGCCAAAGGATGTGGCGGTTCCGGGCGTCATGGTGGATTACATATTTTGCGCCAAACCGGAAAACCACTGGCAGACGGGAAAATCGTACTATAACCCGTCGTTCAGCGGGGAACTCAGGGTACCGCTGGAAAGTGTGGAAAAAGAAATGCTGAGCGCGCGCAAGGTCATTGCCAGAAGAGCCGCGATGCTGATGCGCAGGGGGGATGTCTGCAATTTGGGGGTGGGAATCCCGGAGGCCGTGTCTTCCGTTGCCGCGGAAGAAGGTGTGCTGGACGAAATCACCCTTACCACGGAAGCCGGGAATATGGGCGGCATGCCGGCAAACAAGCACGACTTCGGCTGCTGCTGGAATCCGGAAGCGACCATAGAAATGGCAGATAATTTTGATTATTACGACGGCGGCTGTCTCGATTACGGCTGCCTTGGAATTCTGCAGATAGATGCCGACGGGAATGTCAACGCCAGTAAATTAAATGGCGGTGGAATCGGCGTAGGCGGGTTTATGGATGTTGCGGCCGGCTCCAAAACGATCGTCTTTACCACCATCTTTGTCGGCGGAGTAGAGGTCGAGATCAAAGACGGAAAACTGAAAATCCTGAAAGAAGGAAATATCCGAAAATTCCTGTACAATATCGAACAAATTTCCTTCAATGGGGAGCTGGCCCTAAAAGATGATAAACAGGTGTATTACGTCACAGAAAGGGCTGTGTTCCGGCTGATGCAGGAAGGACTTGAGCTGATCGAAATCGCTCCGGGGATCGATCTGCAGCGCGATATTCTGGACCAAATGGATTTTGAACCGATCATGAGAGATGTTCAGATGATGCCGTCAGAGCTGTTCAACGAGCAATGGGGCGGGCTTGCCGAAAGTATGGAAGGCAGCCATCAGAAAAAGGAAGGGTGAGAAAAACAGATGCATCAGGACAAATGGAAGGAGAACTATCCTGTTCTTGCCCAAAGCGAGGGGGCCTTTTTGCTCGATTTGGGGGATGGGATCGCCGCTCTCGGCTTTGCAGGGCAGGACGACCGGATCTGTTCCGAAACAGCGGGATGGACGGCAGGAATTTTAAAGGAAGTAGAAGCAGAATGCAGCGGCGTCGTGGTGTTTGGTGCTGGTGAGAACCTTTGCTGTGGGAATACCGCGGAATCGGCTGAAAATTTAGCCGATATTTCAAAGGCCTTTCAAAGCCTGACGACAACGATCCGGCATTATAGCAAGCCGGTCGTCACATTGCTGACGGGCCAATCCGTCGGCTTTGGCTATGAAATTGCGCTGAACAGCCATGCCGTTATCGCGAGCCCTGCCGTCACCAGGTTCGGGTATGATTTCTCTCAGGGCCTGACGCCCATGGGCGGCGGCCTGACGGCGCAGATTTTAGATGTCTATTCCATCGGGGACAACGTCCCCGGGCACGATATCATACCGTTTTTAAAAGCTTTGCTGAATACGGTATATGTCCCTAAAAAATACGAGAATCTATTCGAAGCGAAGGCAAAGGGACTCCTTCCCCAAAACGCCGCGATCCTTGCGGAGGGGGAAGATATTCTGGAAAAAGGAAAGCAGAAGGCGCTTCATCTGTATCAGGAAGGATTCTGCAAAACAGAAGAAAAGCTTGTGGCCGTTTCCGGAACCACTGGCCGGGCCGCTATGGAAATCACCATCGTAAACGGCTATGAAGGACTGTTTGTGTCTCAGCAGATGTACCCGATCGCTCTGAAGATTGCGGGGATCATAGGGGGCGGGAATGTTCCCAAAAAGACTTTCGTTGCGGAAAAGCAGTTCCTGGAGCTGGAAACGAGGGCCTTTGTTGAAATGGCGGAGCAGAAGAGAAACGGGGGAAGCATATGAGAGAAGCAGTCATTGTCAGTTATGCGCGCTCCGCGGTCGGGAAAGCGCCGAAAGGGAGCCTGAAAAACACAAGGCCCGAAGATTTGGCGGCTCAGACCCTGCGCGGACTGATGGCCAGAACGCCGCAGGTTTCTTACGGGGATGTGGAAGACATCATCATGGGGAACGCGTTCTCTGAGGCGGAGCAGGGCCTGAATATCGGCAGAACGGCCTCCGGGCTTGCGGATTTTCCAAACGAGGTTCCCGCGCAGACGGTCAACCGGTTTTGTTCCTCAGGGGTTCAGACCATTGCGACGGCCAGCAACGCCATACTGGCCGGCAACATCGATATCGCCATCGCGGGCGGAGTCGAGAGCATGAGTACCATTCCCGGCGGCGGAAATATGCATTTTCCCGAACCGAATTTGTTGTGGTCCAACCCGGGACATTATCTTTCCATGGGGATCACGGCCGAAAAGGTGGCGGAAAAATTTCAGATCAGCCGCGAAAAGCAAGACAAACTTGCTTTGAGAAGCCACCATCTGGCGGAAGCCGCACAGAAAAACGGGTATTTCGCCGAGCAGATCGTAGGGATTCAGGCGACCAGGGCGCTGGAGGACGGTACGGGTCAGGAGACCTTTTTGTTTGATCAGGACGAAGGAATCCGATACGGGCAAACCATCGAAGCTTTGCAGGGCCTGAAGCCTGTCTTTAAAAAGAACGGTACGGTAACGGCGGGCAATTCCTCCCAGACCAGTGACGCGGCGGCGTTTTTGCTGCTGATGACAAAAGAAAAGGCAAAAGAGTTTGGGCTCAGGCCGATCGCGAAGGTCAGGGGGTTCACGGCTGTGGGCGTGGCGCCGGAAATTATGGGGATTGGGCCTATGTTTGCGATTCCCAAGGTATTGAGGCAGACGAATCTGACCATCAAGGATATGGATTTGATCGAACTGAACGAGGCGTTTGCCTCACAGGCGATTGCGTGTATGGAAGGGCTGAATTTGCCGGAGGAAATCGTCAATGTCAACGGCGGAGCCATTGCGTTAGGTCATCCGTTGGGCGGGAGCGGGGCATTTTTGACCTGCAAAATGCTCAGTGAACTCAGGAGGAGGAAACAGACGCTGGGATTGGTCAGCATGTGTATCGGCGGGGGCATGGGGGCGGCCATTGTATACGAAATGCTGGAATCATAGAATGGGCCTTTTCAAAGCCGAAAGCAGAAAAGAAAAACAGTGATACTATTACGAAAGGAGGGGGTGTTATGGCTGAAATGGGACGCGAGCCGTCAGAAGAAATGGAAGAACAGGTGCGCAGCGTGATCAAAAATACGATCAATCCGGAGCTGTTAAAGCACAATGGGTGGATTGAACTGGTACAGGTCACGGGGGATACTGTCTGCGTCAGGTTTCGGGGGGCGTGCAGCGGGTGTCTGTCTATTTATGAGACGCTGGATGCGATCGTGAAACCGAAGCTTATGGAGAAGGTGAAGGGAATACGGGATGTGATGGTTTCAGATGAAGTCAGCGAGGAACTCATTGAATTTTCCCGCAGTCTATTTACTCATCAGAAATGATCTGCAGAAAGACCGGTTCCGTTTTAGGACCTTTATGCTCAGAGCGCCGCGGGCGGCGCATCAGAAGACGGTGTGCCTCATTTCAGATGGCCTTTCAGACATGCGGAAAGAATCGCCGGCCCATGCAGCGGGCCGGGCCCAAATGTGTTCTGCGTTCAGCAGACGGCAAGCAATCACCGCTCTTTCCGGATCTGTGGCTTTGGTTCCCATTCGGTACAAACCGACAGCGCATTCATTGCTTTCAGGTAAAACATTCAGTCAACAAATCGTAATGAGGAGGAGAGTTATTCATGGATGTTAAGGAAAAAAGGGCCAATCGAATCGCAATTGTATCCGGCTCGGTCATGCTGATGTCGTCGCTGATCATTTCTTCGATTTTGGCAGATATTGCAGAGGTTTACCCCAATGCAAGCGTCGACTCCGTTCAGATGGTGCTAACGATTCCAAGCCTTATGGGGATGCTGTTTGCTTTTATTGCGGGACCCTTGTCCATCAAGTTTGCTCAAAAAAATCTGCTGCTGGGGGGAATGTTCCTGGGCCTGATCGGCGGCGTGATCGCGTTCTTTTTCGGCGCAAAAAGCCTGACCATTTTATACATATCCAGCCTGCTGATCGGAATCAATCAGGGAATGAACGGAGCATTGACAAAATCACTGGTCTCGGAATTTTTCGACGGGCAGGAGAGAAACGACATGATGGGCTATCAGGCTTCCTCCTCCACCGGAGGCAGCATGGTCATTACATTTTTTGCCGCAATCCTCGCCGGAATCGCCTGGAATTATTCTTATCTGATTCTGCTGCTGTTTATCCCCGCGCTGATTCTCGTGAACAAAAACCTGACCTATGTCGCTCCCACACCGCTGCAAAAGGATGACAGGACGGGCACGAAAGACAGACTCAACGGTGCGGTGTACTTTACCGCCGCAATCATCTTTTTTACGTATTTGTTCCTTTATACCTATCAGCTGAATATCGCCATGTTTATTAAATCTACCGGGCTGGGCAATGCCACTGTCAGTGGATATGTCAACACCGTTTTCCCGATCACGGGGATGCTGACGGGCTTTGTCTTTGGCAAATTCAGAAAAGTTCTGGGGTATAAAACCATACAGCTGGGGCTGCTGGTGCTGGCGGCAGGCTTTATGGCGCTGAATATTTTCGGAACTCTTCCCGCGGCATTTTTCGCCAGCTTCTGTACGGGCGTCGCGCAAGCGTTCCTGATCTCGAGCTGCATGCTTGCCACATCGGAGTATGCTCCCGCCTCCCTGAGAGCGACGGGCATTTCCCTCGCGATGGGGATGCTCAATTTGGGAATGTTCTGTTCTCCGCTGGTCATCAACAGAATCTTCAACGCGTTCGGCGCAAGCGAGGTTGCGTTCAAATTTATGATTTCGGCAGTCGGACTGATTTTATTGGCGGTTGCTTATACGGTGCTGAGTCCTGTATTCTATAAAAAGAAGAAGGAAAACACAGAAAATGCACCCGCGTAAATTTACCGCTTGGTTTTCGATTTTCGAATTGTTTTTACAGGAAGCCGATTGGCACGATAGTTCCGTTTATCGCTTGCTTGCGGAAATACAGTCGAATACAAAGGGGTGCATGCGGGCCTGCGGCTGACCGGCCTTCCCGGCAAATGAATCAAAATAACGGTTCTCCCCAAAATCAGGATTAGGAGGCTTTTCTTATGAATCGGTATTCCATTCAAATTTTAGAGTATGCAAACACAGACAGCGCTCCTGTTTCCGGCCAAATCGCAAGCGCCCACAATGGCGGCTTTATGAATTTAACCATGTCTTATCAGTTGATTGAGGGCAACGGCCATAAGATATTGGTTGATTGCGGCGTGAATTACGAAGAGCCCGCTTCAAAGGCCATTTGCGAAGCCTACGCGTTTCAGAATACGAAAATGCCGAAAGAGGTCTTAGCGCGGGTCGGCCTGACGCCGGAAGACATTGATACGGTTATCGTAACCCATTGCCATTTCGACCATATGGGCGGGCTGAAGCTTTTCCCCAACGCGCATTTTTATATTCAGAAGGATGAATTGCTGAACTCGCTGGCAGCGTTATCCCTGCCGAAAAAATTCAATCGGGCAAAAAATGCGTTTCTGCCCTGTGACATCAAGACCGCCTGCGAATACGTCTGCGACGGCAGAATGACCTTACTCGACGGTGATCAGCAAATATTTGACGGCATACGGGTGGTCGCTCTTCCCATGGGCCATTCCTACTGCGGCCAAATCATATTGGTAGAGGTGGAAGAGGACGGCAGGAAAGTCGAGAAAATTTTAAGCGGCGATGTTGCCTACGTTCAGGAAAACGTACTCGGCCTGAATAACGACGGCGTTTATGTCCCGTTTACGGCGGTAGGCTCCCCTGTCACGGTCGTCGAGCAGATCGACAAAGCGAATGCCTTGGCCGGGTATGACATCAAGAACCTGATTTTTAACCACGAGGTACGAAACTATAAGACATATGAATCCACAACGTATGAAGATGGACTCCATGTCGCAACTGTCGTCCGTTAAATCATCCGGAGTATATAGGAAATGAGGTTTTGATATGGGAAAGGCATTGTGGCTGTTCAGCCTTTGGGTTTCGTTTACCTGTGCCGTTTTCTTTTTCCTTTATGGTTTCACAGGCCTTCAAATCGGCTGGATGAGTTTTGTCATATTGGCTGTCTTTTTTGGAATGGGAGCGAAAACAAAAGATGTACCGGCGATTTTTTGCAGCATTCTGGCAGGCCTGATTTGGGGACAGCTGAATTTCGCTTTCCTAAATTGGGAGACCGCGATCGGTATTCCCGCCCAAGCCGCCATGTTCATCGCAATTACGCTGCTGACGACTGTTACAATGGGTCTGCACCTCACGGTGCTCGGCAAGACTCTGTTTAACAGACTGCCGTTCATTTTTGCCGGCGTCGCGTTGACCTTCTCTCAAGGGGGAGAAAATGAGCTCGGGCTGGCGTTTACTCTCGTAGCCGGTTTGTTGTTGGCCTTTGTTTGCGGCTTGGGAGAAACCTTTATATTCGCACACTTTGCAAAACAGCAGCCCACGGAAGCTCCGAAAACACAGGAAGAGGCCGAAAAGCCCCTGGAGTATGTGGAGTAACAACATGTAAATTCCCTGCCGTTCCGTCGGATGGGTAACGGGCGAAGAGATCGATTCATTACAATGCCCGGAATGCGATCCCATGGGATCGCACCTCAAAATTTGCGAGAACCCCTGAGTCATAAAAAGATCAAAGGCGTCGGAAGTTTGATTCCGGTGCCTTTGATCTTTTCTAATTTTTAAAAATTTTAACATCGCTGCTGCCAGGCCGATTCCCCTGCCCGGAATGCTCGCGTTTACGCCGCGGCATCGCAGCACCGCAGAACAAGGCAATCTTCCAAGGTCCGTCGCAGTCAAATGTTTTTCTGGGGAAGTCCCTGCGGCCGCATGGTCTGTTCGGTATCAATATGACAGAGGCGTGCAGAAGCGCTTGTTTCCGGTTGACTGATACGGTATACTGGATTCATTCGATCATTTCAAACTGAGACTGCACAGGGAAGTGTACTGTTAAGGCAGTAAAACTGACAGTGGGAAAGGTGGTTTTGAGAATATGAAGGTAGAAAGAGACGGCGAGGTTATCCGCTATCAGGATGATCAGGAAAACATAGCGGGAGTGATTGCACCGCTTGTTGCTGTACAAACAATAGATGAAGAAATGCTGGATCATTACTGGGAGTATTGCACCGGCATCATCAAGCCCGGCGGGCATTCCATTCAGGACGCAATCAAGTGGCTTGAGGAAAACTGGGATTTGGAGCCCCTGTCATTCGATGATAGGCAAATGACTGTCCAGCGGGCCAATATAGCGGCAAACAAATTTCCAGATCAATATGGAACTCCGGACATCTTTCAGGAAATGGAGGATGAGGAAGTAGAACAGCGGATCAGGGAGGGACATATCCGGCAAAAAGCGGCGGAAGAAACAACAGATGAGCAGTTGGGGATTCGGCTGCGTGGATATCACATTCCGTATACGGTGCGCAACCAGTCGTTCTATGATGAGGGTTATGCGGAATTTGAAAAGCGTATGTCAGAGCATCGTCGTTGGATGCAGAAGAATCATCCGGATCACAGTACTCCGCCTCTGCCAAGCGCAGATCGAGAGAAGCGCAAGGCGAATGCCTACCTGTTCATCGAGGAAACACAAGCGCACATATTCGGCAGCGGAGTGGGCGCGGAGCCACTGTGCAGGAAGCTGGGAAAATATATCGGCATCTCAAAAGAGGACATTGAAACCCGTTCGCATCGATTCATGGGCTATGTGCATTGCATGGCCGAGGAAGGTGAACTCCCCACGTTGCAGGAGTTTTGCGCCACAAATTCCCCCGATAAATGAATCTCCATGATATGGGTTCTCAGCATAATTTCAGCTTTCTCAAAGATCGCGCGCTGATGATGGAACGAGTCTTTACGCTCCATTTTTAAAATTAAATACTGAAAATTTGAAATCAGCTAAGAAAGTGTTCGATTTCCCTTAGCGGGCTTCCTTTTCTATAAACACAGAACTGCAAACAAGGACCGTCATTTTAAAAAATGACGGTCCTTGTTTATTTTATAATTGTGAAAAAGAATTGAAATGTAAGCGGCGTGCAGCCTTTCCCGATGCTGAAACCCTTTACGTACTGACTGCAAGACGATCCAGAATCGCCTCGCAGGAAAGGGAAAGCAGCCCCTGCAGGGCGGCGTCCTTCCCCAGCGAAGAACCGACAACGGGGACGGGATCGAAGGCTTCTTGCAGAAGAATCCTGCGCAGGATGTCCAGAATCTGCGTCTGGAAAACCAGATATTCCCCGCCGAACACCACCCGTTCGCTGTTCAGCACGGATACCAGTGCGGCTGCCATTTTGCCCAGCGCGACCGCAATATCGCGGATGCAGCTGCGCGTGAACGGGTCCCCGGCCCGCCAAAGCCGGACGACATCCTCAAAATTCAACTGCTCGGCGGGTTTCCAGAGCGCGCGCCGGGTCGCCTCGGGTGCCTGGGTCCGTATTTTCTGCAGCAGGGCGTTCATTTCCACGCGGGTCCGCAGGGGATCGCTGATTCCCGGAATCGGTACCCGGGCAATTTCACCCGCACTGCCGGAGGTTCCCGAATAAAGCCGGCCGTTCAGAACGATTCCTGCGCCCACGCCGACTCCGCAGCTGAGATAAACTATGTTGCGAAAGCCCCTCGCTGCGCCCTGGTGCAGTTCCCCCAGTGTTGCGGCTTTTACATCGTTGATCATCATGACCTCGGTTTCAAAACACCTGGCCAAATCCTCCCGCAGATGGGAAAAATCCCAATCCTCAAATTCGGGATTCAAAAGATAGACCCCTTCGTGTCTGCTGTAAGCGCCCGGCGAAGCCAGCGCGATCACCGCCAGACGATCCCGGCCGATTCCTCCGCGCTGTAAAAGCTCGTCGATTTTCTCGCATACCGCTTTCAGGCGCTCGGTGTAAGAGGCGTCTTCGGCAACGGAGAGCGTCAGTCTGTGCAGAATACGCCCTTCCAGGTCCGCCAGCGCAAAAAGCGGCGCCCGAAAGCCAAGCTCAATCGCGACAATGTAGCTGTACGCTCCGTTGAGCTTGAGCAGAACCGGGGGCCTGCCTCCCAATGACTGCGAAAGGCCCACCCCAACCTCCTGTACAATGCCTTCGCGGAGCAGGGGAGTAATATTGTCTGTTACGGTCGATTTGCTCAGGTGCAGTTCCTGTGCGAGCTGCACCCGGGAAACAGGGCTTTCCTGCCGGATTTTTTCCAGCAGCGCCCGCCGGTTCGATTCGCGGATCCACTCATCAGCACCACAGTTTTGCATTGTACCTCCTTGTGATTTCGCCAGATATTTTTCACCCCCGCAACTGCTTGCAGGGGCTTGTCTTGTGATTTATCATAGCATGGATAATGGATGAATTCAACAAAAAATTAGAAAAAGCAAGAGGATTTGTTTTGAAATCGATGAAATTTTATTGACAACCCACAAAGCGAATGCTATACTAATTCTAAATTTCAGACGTAGGTTCGGCGGCAGAACAAACCTGCTTCCAAAGCAAATTCACTCTTGCCGCCGGCCCTGATCTGATTCTGTTTTCGGGATTCAACATAAAGAAAAGGGAGGAATTCTTGTCGTATGAAAAAGAAAATCATCGCATTGTTTCTTGCTGCGGCGATGTCCCTGTCGCTGGCGGCCTGTGGAGGCAATGCTCCCGCATCATCTGCTGCGCAGGAGGGGAGCGCGGCATCCGGGCAGACGCAGACCGCTGCGCCGGATCAGGACCTTGTGGTCGGCTTTAACCTGGATATCCAGTCCCTGGACCCGCATCAGGTTTCCGACACGCTGTCCATGTCTGTACTTGGTACCATGTACGAGCAGCTCGTGACATTTGATGAAAATCAGAAGATCGTTCCAATGCTTGCGGAAAGCTGGAAAGTCGATCCGGATAACCTCACCTATACCTTTACCCTTCGCAAGGGAGTCAAATTCCACGACGGAAGCGAATTCAACTCGGCCGCCTTCAAAGCGAATTACGACCGCTGCATGAAGGATGAGAAGCTGCGCCAGTACCGCACCGTTTCCAAATGGGAGTCGGTAGAGACGCCGGACGATTCCACTGTGGTCATTAAATTAAAGACCCCCAACGTTACCTTTATCAATAAGGTGGCCTTATTCTCCATCGTGAGCCCGAAAGCGCTTGAGCAGGGCGCCGCCGCTCTGGTAAAGAATCCGGACGGTACGGGCGCTTACCAGTTTAAAGAGAGAGTGGAAGGCGATCATGTGACGGTCGTTCCTTTCGCCGATTACTGGAACGGCAAACCCTCCGTCAACAGCGTTACCTTTAAAGCGGTGCCGGAGGACGGCGCGCGCGTCGCAATGCTGCAGACCGGCGAAGCCGACTACATTTATCCCATGCCGGCCACACAGGCTCCCACTGTTGACGGAACGAAGGACATCAAGGTCGTTACCGCTCCTTCCGCCATCATGCGCTATGTGACCCTGAACACCAACCTGCCCCAGCTCAAAGACGCGCGGGTGCGCCAGGCTATGAACTACGCGATCGATAAAAAAGCCTACATCAAAACGATCTTTAACGGCTACGCGAGCGAGGTGCATTCCTGCTACCCGTCCACCGTGCAGTATTACAGCGAGCAGACCCCTTATGATTTCAATCTGGAAAAGGCAAAGTCCCTGATGAAGGAAGCCGGCTTTGAAAACGGCTTTGAGCTTACCCTTTGGGGCGACAACACCACCAACGAAATGAAGGGCATGCAGTTTGTCCAGCAGCAGCTGGCGCAGATCGGCATCAAGGTTGAGGTTGTACCCATGGAACCCAACACGCTGAGCGGTATGATCTATGTGGAGCCGGATAAGGCGAAGATCAACATGTGGTATGTCAACTGGTCTCCTTCCTCCTTTGATGCGGACGGTGCTGTGCGCAATATTCTTTCTTATCCCATGATTCCGCCCACCTCCGCCAATACTGCGTACTACAACAATCCGGAATTCGACAAGGCTTTGGATGAAGCTCTTGTCACAACCGATACCGCCAAGCTGACCGAACTCTACGCAAAAGCGCAGAAGATGGTTTGGGAGGATTCCCCGTGGCTGTTCCTTGGCAGCGACCAGGTGATCGCCGGTGAAAAGACCTATGTCGGCGGCATCTACCTTGGCCCGGACGGCAAGCTGGATCTGACGAAGGTAAAGCTGTCCTGATGCTCTGTTGTTTCCTTGCGGAGTCCGCAGAAGAAAAACGGGCTGCCGCTCTGAAACGGAGCTGAATCAAAATAGTGCAGGCGGATCCGGCAACAGCCAGGCTGCTGCCGGATCTTGTTATCAAAACCGGTTTTATCACAGCTTTTTACCAGATCCGGATTCTGAACTTCACGTGGAAACTGTTTTAGCATAAGGGAATTGTTTCCTCGCGGCAAAGGAGGCTGAAATTTTGGGCCGTTATTTTGTAAAGCGGGTATTGGGTACCATCCCGATGATGTTCGTCGTTTCAATTCTGATTTTTTTGTTTCTCCATATGATCCCCGGCGACCCCGCGCGGCAGATGGCGGGAAAGGAAGCCACCGAGCAGGAGCTGGTGCAGATCAGGCAGGAGCTTGGCCTGAACGATCCGCTGCCCAACCAGTACATAAATTACATGGATGATCTGTTCCATGGGGACCTCGGCACTTCCTACAAGACGGGCCTGCCGGTATCGGAAATGCTGCTGGGGCGGCTGAAGCCCACGATCCAGCTGATGTTCAGCGCGATGATATGGTCGGTACTGCTCGGGATCGCCATCGGTGTTCTGTCTGCCGTCAAGCGAGGAAAGGTTGCCGATTACGTGGGAATGTTCCTTGCCATTTCTGGCATCTCGATCCCGGGGTTCTGGCTCGGGCTTGTGCTGATCCAGATTTTTTCCGTCAACCTTGGGCTTTTGCCCACCGGGGGGCTGGATAGCTGGCAGAGCTATATTCTGCCGTCGCTGACGCTCGGGTGCGGCATCATGGCGGTGCTGGCGCGCTTTTCCCGATCCTCCATGCTCGAAACCATGCGGGAGGATTATGTGCGAACGGCCCGCGCGAAAGGGCAGCGGGAGTGGCTGGTGGTACTGCGACACGCGTTCCGCAACTCGCTCGTGCAGGTGGTGACGGTGGCGGGGCTGCAGATTGGCGGTTTGCTGGCGGGCTCCGTGCTGGTGGAAACCGTCTTTTCCATTCCGGGAATGGGTCGGCTGCTGGTGGATTCCATTGCGTTCCGCGATTACAAGGTGATTCAGGCGGAACTGCTGTTTTTCTCTTTGGAATACATCGTCATCAATTTGATCGTCGATCTCCTTTACGGAGTGTTGAACCCCAAAATACGCTATCAGTGAGAGGAGTGGAGTTTACATATGCCGGAATGGAAAGAGACGGTGCGCGCGCCGGAAGAAGAGGCGGAAGGCCCCGTTGTTCAGGCGCAGAGCAAATCAAAGGCATTTTTCAAAAAATTCATGCAGCGAAGGACTGCAGTTGCGGCCGCTGTGTTTCTGCTGATTCTGCTGATTATCACAGTCGTCGGCCCGGAGCTGGCGCCCTATGACCCGGCCGCGCCCGATTATGACAACCTGCTGAGCGGCCCAAGCCCGGCGCATGTGCTCGGAACCGATGAGTACGGCCGCGATGTGCTGAGCCGGCTGATGGCCGGCAGCCGCCTGACGCTCGGCGTTTCCTTAAGCTCGGTGATCATCGGCGCGGCGATCGGCACCTTTTTGGGCGTTCTGGCCGGCTACTACGGCGGCATTCTCGAAACCCTCGTGATGCGCGGTTCCGATGTGCTGTTTGCTTTCCCGGATATTCTGCTCGCCATCGCCATCGTCGCAATGATCGGCCCCGGCATCATCAATGTTGTGATCGCGGTGGCTGTTTTCACGGTACCCTCGTTTGCGCGCATCATGCGCAGCGCGACCCTGTCTGTAAAGGAATCTCTTTATGTGGAGGTTGCGCGGTCCATCGGGTGAAAAAACGGTCGGATTCTGAGCATGTATATCTTTCCGGGAACGATGCAGGCGATGATCGTCAACTTTACCATGCGCGTCGGCACCGCGATTTTGGCGGCGGCTTCGCTGAGCTTTCTCGGCTTCGGCGCCAACGTGACCGAGCCGGACTGGGGGGCGATGCTCTCTTCCGGGCGCAACTATATCGGCGTCGCATCCCACCTTGTGTACTTTCCGGGGCTTTTGATTTTCCTTACTGTGCTGGCCTTTAACCTTTTGGGCGACGGCCTGCGGGACACGCTGGACCCGAAAATCAAATAGGGTTCGGCCTGTATTTCGATCTTTTATTTTCATACGACAGAATTCCCAAAGGGGTTCGATCGAAAAGGAGGGTATCAAAATGCCTGAGAAACTGCTCCTTGACGTGCGCCATCTGCGCACGGAGTTTACACAGGGGAAAAAGGGTTCGGTAGTGGCTGTGAATGACGTCACATTTCAAATTGAAAAAGGAGAGATTCTGGGGCTGGTGGGGGAGTCGGGCTGCGGGAAATCCGTGACGGCGCTTTCCATCATGAGCCTGCTGAAGGATACTCCGGGCAAGATCACGGACGGAGAGGTTTACCTGGAGGGCAATAATCTGCTCCGGTGTTCCGAAGAGGAAATGCGAAAAATCCGGGGAGAAAACGTCTCGATGATTTTTCAGGAGGCCATGTCGTCCCTGAATCCGGCAATGCGCGTCAACGCCCAGCTGGTGGAGGCGATCCTCCTGCATACGGACAAAACCAAGCGCGAGGCGGAGGAGCATGCCCTGAAAATGCTGGGGCAGGTCGGTATTCCCGACCCCGCGCGCGTGGGCCGCAGCTATCCCCATCAGCTTTCGGGCGGCATGAGCCAGCGGGTGATGATCGCGATGGCAATGTCGTGCGATCCGCATCTGCTGATTGCAGATGAGCCGACGACCGCGCTGGATGTCACCATTCAGGCGCAGATTCTCGATTTGATGCGGAAAATCCAGCGGGAGATTCACACCGGGATTCTGCTGATTACGCACGATCTTGGCGTTGTGGCGGAAATGTGTTCCCGGGTCATTGTGATGTATGCCGGCCGGATTGTGGAAGAAGCGCCGGTGCAGCACCTGTTTTATGAGCCGATGCACCCGTATACCAAAGGGCTGATCGCCTCTGTACCGAAGCTCGGTTCGGGGGTGACGAGCCTTCCGTCCATCCCCGGCAGCGTGCCCGATCTTTCGATGATGCCGCCCGGGTGCAAATTCGCGCCGCGGTGCCGCTATGCGCAGGACCGCTGCCGCGAGGAGGAGCCGCCGCTTGTGGAACTGAGCGGAGGACGAAAATGCCGCTGTGTGCTGGTACAAGACAAGGAGGCGACTGTGGAATGAGCCCGTTGGTGCAGGTCAAAAATGTAACCAAAACCTTCTCCGCGGGGAAGAAGCTGCTCGGGAAAAAGAGTGTGGTGCACGCGGTCAACCGTATCTCGTTTGACATGGTTCAAGGGGAGACCTTTTCGATCGTGGGGGAATCCGGGTGCGGAAAATCCACCACGGCGCGTCTGGTCAACCATCTTCTCACGCCGGGCAGCGGCGAAATCTGGTTTGACGGAAAACAGATTTCCGCGATGAATGAAAATCAAATGCGCCCGCTGCGTGGGGATATGCAGATGATCTTTCAGGACCCGAACGGTTCTTTGAACCCCAGAATGCGGGTAGAGGATTTGGTTGCCGAGCCGCTGCTGGTACATACAAATTTTTCCGCAGAAGAAAGGCTGCGGCAGGCCCGCGAACTGCTGGAGATCGTCGGCCTGAGCGCGAAACACGCGCGCCGCTACCCGCACGAGTTTTCCGGCGGGCAGCGCCAGCGCATCGGCATTGCGCGCGCGCTGACGGTGCGGCCGAAGTTGATCATTGCCGATGAGCCTGTTTCGTCGCTCGATGTATCGATTCAGGCGCAGGTGCTGAACCTGATGCAGCGTCTTCAGGCAGAGTTCCAGCTCACTTACCTTTTTATTTCACACGACCTGAGCGTTGTGGAAATGATCTCGGACCGCATCGCGGTGATGTATCTTGGCTGTATCGCGGAAATCGCGCCCAAAGCGGAGCTGTACAGCAATCCGCGGCACCCATATACAAAAGCGCTGCTTTCCGCCGTTCCGGTTCCGGACCCCGCCGCCAAGCGGGAGCGCGTGCTGCTGCAGGGCGATATTCCAAGCGCCGTCCATCTGCCCGAGGGGTGTCTGTTTCACGCCCGCTGCCCCCTCTGCACGGATATCTGCCGTCAGCAGATCCCAGAGCCGCAGGACCTTGGGGGCGGGCATGTGGTCGCCTGTCATCATATCTGATCCCGCGGGAATGCCTCCGGCCAACTGCCGGGGCGTTCCCGTTTGTCTGAAAAGGAGTATTTTCTGATGAATATCTGTGTTTCAAACGGGGAAGCCGTTCAGTTCGAGCTTCGCTTTGCATGGGAGGGGGAAGTGCAGGAAAACGTTCCCTTTACAGGTGAATTCCTCTCCAAATGGATTACAGTTCAGAACGGAACGCCGGTTTTATTGATGGGACTTGGAAAGCGCGCCGAGCTGGACCGCAAACGCGCGCGCCGCGCTGCCGCAAAGGGGGTAAGCGCCCTTATAGAGATGGAGGTTTCCTCCATTGGGATTGATGTTTCTCTTATCCTGGGTGTGTTGGGGAAAGGGAGTCTGCGGGCGGTTGCCGAAAGCGCGCTGCTTGCCCTGTATCGGCTGCCCGGCTGGCATTTTGAGGAAAAGGCCCGGCGGGAAACCGCGCTTTTCATCAAGTGGGCAGAAGAGACCGCGAACGCGCAGGAACAGTTGGAAGAAGCCCAGCGGCTGGCAGAGCAGGTGTGCCGCGCGCGCGATTTGGTCAACGCGCCCTCCAATCTGCTTTACCCGCAGACAATGGCGGAGGAAATGGTCCGCCTTGGCCAAAAAGTTGGCCTTTCCATGTCGGTGCTGGATGAAAAACAGGCAGCGGAATTGGGCATGGAAGCCTTTCTGACCGTCGGGAAGGACGCCGCCCAGCCGCCGCGCCTGATCGTTGCCCGCTATGACGGCGACCCGGAGAGTTCGGAGCGGATCGCGCTGGTCGGCAAGGGGATTACCTGCGACACCGGCGGCTACTGCCTGAAGCCCGCCTCCTCCATGGGCGGGATCAAGGGGGATATGGCCGGTGCGGCGGCCGTGTTCTGCGCTTTGTGCGCGTTGGCCGAAAATGGGGCCAGGGTAAACGCCACGGTGGTGATTCCCGCGGCGGAAAATCGCATTGCCCCCGGCAGCTTTCTGCCCGGGGACATCATCGGCTCAATGTCCGGTAAAAAAATCGAGATCGGCAACACCGACGCAGAGGGGCGTCTTGTTCTGGCCGATGCGGTGACTTACGCCATTCGCCGGGAGCACGCCACCGCTGTTTTGGATATTGCGACCCTGACCGGTGCCGTCGTCAGCATGTTCGGCTTTACCACTGCCGGTCTGCTCTGCGACGATGAGGAAATGTGCGCTGATTTCCTGTGGGCGGCAGAGCTTTCGGATGAACAGTACTGGCGGCTGCCGATTTTCCCCGAGTACGAAAGGATGATCGACGGCAAGCTCTCCGACGTCAGCAACGTCAGCACGGACGGGTGCGGTACCATTACTGCGGGGCTTTTTATCCGCCGGTTTGCCGAGGGGCTGCCCTGGATGCACCTGGATATTGCCGGAACCGCCTGGACCGATCCGCCGCGCTGGGAATATCAATCCAAAGGGGCCACGGGCGCGGGCGTCACGACGATCTATCATTTTTGCAGGCGATGGGGTGAGGCGCACAGAAACAGCGCGCAATAAGGTGCCGGGAACTGAAATCGGTATTGCTTGAATTCTGCCGCCACTTGCCGGTTGTTTTGTTCTGTCCGTCCACTGCTTTGCAAAACGGGGTATGAAAAAACCGGAAGACACTGCCTTCCGGTTTTCTGATATTTTGCATGCGGCTGTCAGCAGTCCGCGATTTGCAGAAGCAGCCCCGCTGTACCGACATTGTAATTGGAAAACGCGAATCTTGCGTGCATGCTCTTCTCCAGTACGGCGGCAAGCGGAAGCCTGCGGTCACCGAGCTGTAAATCGGCGCAGAGCCGTTCCTCGAATTCCCGCTCATCGCAGGTAAACAGCCGAATCGAAGGGATTGCCTTCAGGGTGTGCCGAAGCGTCGGATTATTTACACCAGGGGAAGGAACGATCAGGATTGTATTTTTGTCCCGGTAAGAATCGCGAAGCTCGATCATCTCATTGAGCAGGTGCTCGGTCGGCTCGGTGCCGGGATGCAGTACCGCAAGAATCGTTGCGGGAGTCTGCACCGCGAGAGCACTGAGCGGAACATGCCCGCCATCCGGGGCCGTGAGCAGATATTCCCCAACCGGCATATGCCGCAGGCGGGAGGCGATCTGGCTTTCGCGCAGGCGCACAGTTTTTTCTGCGGTTTCGTTTGCAGAAAGCCGCACTGTTTCTGCCCGCAGCAGAACGGAGCCGTCGATCTGCCGGTTCGCGGTCAGAATGCGGTATTCGCCGGGTGGAAGCTCCATCCGCAGCGCTTTGCCAGTCCAGTTCGCGCCGCATTGAAGCGTTTGATAAACGCCGCCGCACAGCCTTGCCACGGTGAAATGTTCGCCGTAGCGGAGCGGTTCGCCGCCCGCGCTGTTCAGCAGCAGCACGGCGCTGTCGCTGTTTTCAGGCTGGCCCCGGCGGGAATCGGCCCAGACAGAGCCGGTGTAAAACTGGGGCTGACCAAAGACCGGATCAAGCCGCGCGGGGATGCCGAGCGTGCGGCAAATGGCGACAAACAGAATCCTTTTGGAACGCTCGGATCCGGAGCCCATTTGCAGCAGACCGCGCGGGTCAGCGGAAAGCGCGCCGTAATCCCAATCGCAGTCGTTGATTCGCTCGTCGATCGCCTTTTGAATCAGCGTGGGGCTGCGGCGGAATTCCTCTTTGGTTTCGGTGCTGAAAAAGTCCGTGAGAAACGCCCGGTAGGGGACGATCTGTTCGTTTTCAATTCGCGGGCAGAGGACATAACGCCGGAAGAGTTCGGCGTCGGTTTTCCGCTCAAACGGTTCCGCATAGCGCAGGTGTTCGTTCAGCGTGTCGGCGTTCAGGTCGGCCAAATCCTTTTCGCTCAATGTTTCGAGCATGCGGACTTTTTGTTCCGACGGCTCGCCATCACGCAGAAAGCGTTCTACCTCCTGCCGGTTGCCCCCTGCCTTTTGCAGAAAATCGAGGACTTCATTCTGAAATAAGGGATACATCTGCGCGGTTTTTTCCGCTTTTTCGCGGATGAAATAGCCGGCACATCTGCTTTCCCGCACGGCGGCGGCCTTTTTCAGCTTTGCCTGATGAATCCTGTCCGTTTCTTCAGACAGTAAGGGTTCCGGGCGAATCATCCCCTCCGGCGGGAAGAAGTCGGCTTCCCATTCCTTTGGCAAATCGTCGGTGGGCCGCAGGGTGACGATCACACTGGCACAGGAGCGCAAATCTGCCCGCTGCCAGCCGAATAGGCCGCCGCGACTCGCGAACACCATCAGGCAGCCCTTCCCGGTCGTGAAAAGCACTTGGCCGTTGTCATCGGCCCAAAGGGTGGCAATCGGAAAAAGCTCCGCACCGTTTGGAACCTGAAACTGCACCTGAGCGCCTGCGGCAGGCTGGCCGTTCTCGTCGAGTACCGTAACGGTCAGGGGTGCTGTTTCCGCATAGGAGGCCAGATGATTGATTTCCGTCACGCAGCCGCTGTGCCCGGTGATTTCCCCGCCGGAAAGCAGGGGAGAAAACACCCGGGAATGAACCAGCATTGCCTTGCTGGCCGCGTAGGTGAACCAGCCTTTGTCCAGCACGGGTTCCGGTTCGCACGCGCCAAGGTAATGCCAGCGCCCGTCCACCCAGATTTCTACCCATGCATGGTTGTCGTCGCAGTGCGACCATCGCGGCACATAGCATTGCCGCGCGGGAATCCCGGCACTGCGGAAGGCGGTGACGGCCAGAGTCGATTCCTCCCCGCAGCGTCCGAAGCACCTGCGCGCTACGGTCAAGGGAGAGGCCGTGCGGTCATCCGTCGGGCGGTAGGTCGCCTGTTCAAAGCACCAGTAGTTGATTTCCAGCGCGGCCTCGGCCATGGATTTTCCGGAGATTCTCTCCTGCAGCTCGCGGTAAAATTCCTCCCGGCAGAATTCAATCGCCTCGTTATTGACGCGATAAGACAGTATGTAATTTAAAAACAGATCGTCCGGAATCTGCTTTCCCCACGGGGTGTTTTCTCGCAGGAACAGCGCGTGCCGCACAAATTTTAGCAGCAGTGTGCCGTCATAGCTCGCGATATCGCAGGCAGGCAGCGACGCGGCCAGAAACTTCATGCAGAAGAGTTCGTCTCCGCTCAGAGTTTCCATCGGCCCTAAAAAGGCGTTCGCTCTCTTTTCCATCCGCCGGGTGGCCTGATGAAACGCCTGCTCGATAAAAGCTTGCTCCGCTTGGTTCAGCATGGATTTTTCCTCTTTTCCTTCTGATTCGTTCAGTCCGCGCAGGCAAGGCTGCACATCTTTTCAAATTCATCCGTATCAAGGGCTTGGTAGCGGTTTTCGTGCGAGCCGGGCAGGCCGAAGTGGATTTCCGGGTTCCCCAAAGCGGAGGGATCAAGGCAAACCCGATGGGGGGAAATGTGGATTTGGGTACAGCCGGTTTTGGAGACGATTTCCCGGACGTTGTGCGTGCGAATCCCGCCCCCGGGCAGGATTTCGATTCTGCCGTGCGCGTAGCGGATCATCTCGGCCACCGTGGCCGCTCCGTCAAAGACGGACGCGCGCTGCCCGCTGGTCAGAATCCTTGTTACGCCAAGCTCGCAGAGCAGGTCAATTGCTGCCCGCCAGTCGGGCACGACATCGATGGCGCGGTGAAATACGGTCTGCCTTTTGCCCGCAAGGCGCAATATCTCCCGGCAGCGGTCTGCATCGATCATGCCGTCCGCGTTCAGAAAGCCGAATACGATTCCGTCCGCGCCGTTTTCCAGCAGCGCCTCCGCATCCAGCAGTGCGGTGCGGAATTCGGTAGCGGTGTAAAGAAAACCGGACTCCCGCGGGCGAACCATCGCCATGATGGGAAGCCCCGTCTCTGCCTTTGCAGCCTTCAGTGTGCCAAGGGAGGGGGTCAGCCCGCCCAAAGAGAGGTTGGAGTTCAGCTCCACGCGGTGTGCGCCCGCTTTCTGTGCCTCAATCACGTCGTCTGCGGAGCCGCAGCAGGCTTCTACGATTAGTTTGGGCATGGAATATCCGTCCTTTCCGTCTTGTTATAAGAGAAACAGTGCTGTTCCTAAAGTCCGGGAAGCGAAAGCGGTACAGCCCGCCTTTTCGCCCGATCTTTCCTTTTTGGTTGACTTTACCGCCCATATCTGCTATAACGAAATTATTAACATAAGTATAGTAAATTGGAAGTAAATCATAATGATTCTATCGAAAAAACGGAAATAAATTTCTAATAAAGGAATTTAATTTCTGAAATTACTCGATTTCAATCACATGATGTTAATAATGCAAAGATAAAAATCATCTGCCTGTTTGGTAGCAGATGAAACAGTGGATTGACGGTATGATTTCCAATGGAGAGAAAGGCGAATCGATGGCAAACACGAGCGGCAAGCTGGATAAATTTATTATGAAACGGCTGAATCAACGGCTGGTTTTTTCCATTATTCTGCGCGGCGGCTCCGTTTCGCGGCAGCAGATTGCGGCGCAGAGCCGTATGAGCCAGATGTCGGTCGGGCGGATCATAGAGGAGCTGGAGAAGCTCGGAATTGTGGCGGAAGAAAATGGGGATGAACCGGATGCGGGGCCAGGCCGCAGGGCGAAACGGCTTCGGGTTTCTTCCAATGTTTTCCTATGCGTCGGGGTCGAGATGCACCGCGACGGTATCAATGTCGGCATTATCAACCTTCACGGCCGGGTTCTGCGGCAGATTCAGCACAGAAAGGATCTGAGCGCCTGTCCGCCCGGGGAAGTGATCACTCTTATCGGCACTTTGATCGGCCGAATTCTTTCCGAAAATGCAGACCTGTCTGTGGAACCTTTTGTCGGCATCGCGTGCCCGGGGCTGATTGCGGACGGAGTGATCCGCTTTTCGTCGCAGCTGAAATGGAAAAATGTAGAGATTCTTCCAGCGCTGCAAAAGCAGACCGGAATTCGGAATATCTTTATTGAAAACGAGGTCAAAGCCCGCGCGGTGGCTGAAGACCTGTTCGGGGCCGGCAGGGATTATGAGCGCAGCATTGTGCTTAGCATTGGTTCCGGTGTCGGTTCGGCGGCCGTATTCTGCCACGAGCTGTACCGCGGCAAGCTGAATATGGCCGGTGAAATCGGGCATATCTGCGTCAGCCCCGGGGGAAATATGTGCGAATGCGGGCGCAGAGGATGTCTTCAAACCTACATTGCCGACTGGGCGATCCTGCGGGAGGCCAGAACCGTGCGCGAAGACATCACGATGCAGGGCCTGCTTGAGGCGAACGCGAACGGGGAACCCTGGGCGATCAATCTGATGAACCGGGTTCTGGAATACGTTTCGATCGCCATCAGCATTCTGGCAAACACATACGCTCCGGATGTCATCATCCTGTGCGGAAGGCTCATTGAAGAGTACAGTACACTGAGGGACCTGATTCTGAAAAATTACAAAAGGGAGATCAGCGATTATGTGCTGAGTTTCTTTGATTTAAAAGCCTCTGATTTCGATTCGGACGGCACTTTGGTAGGGGCAGGCACGCTTGCCGCCTATCGGCTGCTCGACGAGATTTTGTAGGCATTTCCCCGGCGAGCCGGGGCGCGGGGCGTCACGCCCCTGAACAAATAAACAGCCGGGGCCAATGGCGGTGACCGAAAAGAGTTTTCTGGGAGAGAAGCGCCGTTTGTCCTGTGGAAAAGGTGGATGCGATGTATTATCTTGGAATCGATCTTGGAGGCACAAACATCGCGGCGGGCGTTGTTGATAGCGACGCCCGGCTGATTGCGAAGGCCAGCCGAAAGACACAGGTTTTGCTCGGCCCGGAAGGAATTTGCCGGCAGATGGCCGAGGCCGCCGGTGAAGCGATGGAAAAGGCCGGTGTTTCGGAGCAGGATGTTTGCGGAATCGGCGTCGGGACGCCCGGCACAGTAGAGCGGGATTCCGGAATCGTACGGTTTTCGAGCAACCTGAACTTTAAAGATGTCAATCTGCGGGAGCTGATGGAACGGCAGACGGGAAAACCCGTCCGTGTTGAGAACGACGCGAATGCGGCGGCGTATGGGGAATACCGTGCCGGGGTCCTGAAAGGGGCGAAAAACGCCATCGCCATCACACTGGGAACGGGAATCGGCAGCGGCATTCTCATCGGCGGGAAAATCTATGCGGCAAGCAACTCGGCCGGCGGGGAATTCGGGCACACGGTTATCGCGTTTGGCGGTCGCCCGTGCCCCTGCGGGCGGTGCGGCTGCTGGGAAACCTATGCTTCCGCAACCGGGTTGATCCTTACGACAAAAGAGATGATGCGCGAGGGCAGCCGGTATTCCCTTTTGTGGCAGCTTGCCGACGGGAATCTGGAAAACGTAAACAGCCGGATGGCCTTTACCGCGATGCGCGCGGGGGATGCCCTGGGGAAAGCGGTTGTAGATCGGTATATCGCGCATTTGGGGTGCGGGCTTGTCAACTGCATCAATATTTTTCAGCCGGATATCCTGTGCATCGGCGGTGGGGTCAGCGGCGAGGGGGAAGCCCTGCTGCGGCCCCTGACGGAATATGTGGACAAAGAAGCAAACCCGATGAATGTGGGAAACAAAACGCTGCTCTGCCTCGCAAAGCTCGGCAACGACGCCGGAATCATCGGCGCAGCGCTGACAGGGGAGCAGGAACCGTAACAGAACATCAGCAAACGGAGGGACAGTAGCCTTGAAAATTCTGCAAACATCCAATTATGAAGAGATGAGCCGCAAAGCGGCAAACATTCTGGCGGCGCAGGTGACCCTGTTTCCGCAGAGTGTGCTGGGGCTTGCGACAGGCGCTACCCCGCTTGGCATCTACCGGGAGCTTCTTCGCCGGTATGAAACGGGGGAACTCGATTTTTCCGGGGTTCGCAGCGTCAATCTGGATGAATACTGCGGGCTTTCCGCCGAGGACCCAAACAGCTACCGGGAATACATGAGAAAGAATCTGTTCAGCCATATCAATATCCGGCCGGAAAACGTACATATTCCAGACGGAATGGCCGCGGATGCACAAGCGGAATGCCGGCGCTATGACGAGTTGATCTTCGCGCTGGGCGGGATCGACCTGCAGCTTCTCGGCCTTGGGATGACTGGGCACATCGGCTTTAACGAGCCGAATGATTCCTTTGACCGGCACACGCACAAGGTGCGCCTCAGCGAAAGGACGATCGCGGCGAACGCCCGCCAGTTCCGCAGCATCGACGAGGTGCCGCGCACGGCGTTTACGATGGGGATCGGAGCGATCACGCAGGCGAAAAGAATCCTGCTGGTGGTCAGCGGCAGACACAAGGCGGCCATTCTGAAAGAGGCGCTGTTTGGCCCGGTTACGCCGAGGGTGCCGGCGTCGATTCTGCAGTTCCATCCGGACGTCACCGTTGTGGCGGATGAGGAGGCGCTGAGTTTTTCGGTCGGGTTGTGGAACGGGCAGAAGGAGGAAGTGCTGTGACGGCACCGGATCGGCTGACGGGATTTTTAAACGACCGCTTCGGCCTGTTCCTCCATTTCGGGCTGTACTCGATTCCCGCGCGCGGCGAATGGGTGCAAAGCAACGAGCGGATCACCGCCGAGGAGTACCGCCGGTATTTCGAGCAGTTCAACCCTAGGGAATACTGCCCGCAGGAATGGGTAAAGCTCGCTAAAGAATGCGGCATGCGGTACGCGGTGATGACTGCGAAGCACCACGATGGATTCTGCCTGTTCGATTCCAGGCTGACCGATTTCAAATCCACAAACACCCCCGCCGGGCGCGATTTGATCCGCGAATATGTAGAGGCGTTCCGCGCGGAAGGCATCCGGGTGGGGCTGTATTACTCCCTGCTTGACTGGCATCATCCGGATTACCCTGCCTACGGCGATAAACAGCACCCGATGCGGGATGAGGAAGCATACCGCGGAATCCCGCAGGATTTTTCGAACTATCTGCGGTACTTTCACGGGCAGGTGCGCGAGCTGCTGACGAATTATGGGAAAATAGATTTGATGTGGTTTGATTTTTCCTATCAGGATTCTGTCAACGACATGACGGGCGAGAAGTGGGGCGCGACGGAATTGATCCGGATGATTCGCTCGCTCCAGCCGGATATCGTGCTGAACGACCGCATGGGCGGGCACACCGGCTCGATCCACCCCACCCTGCAGTACGGCGATTTCGTTTCGCCGGAGCAGTACCTGCCCCCAAAGGGGATGACGGATGAAAACGGCAGCCCGATTCCATGGGAAGCGTGTGTTACCCTGAACGATCACTGGGGCTACTGCGCGGCGGATCGGAATTACAAGCAGCCAAAGGAAATCATCCGCGCGCTCGTGGAATGCGTCAGCAAAAACGGAAACCTGATCG